>MDTE01103714.1_pt1 | contig 14135 bp, 5 predicted proteins | sample 811231 | NCBI WGS metagenome assembly MDTE01 (sample SAMN05326651, study PRJNA326480) | marine metagenome | isolation source: seawater | place: Indian Ocean: Red Sea | collected 2010 | reverse complement strand
TTTGAGCGATTTCAGTCCATTTTTCCGCTACCCGATACGTTGGGAGAGCCTCCAGTCGTGATCTACCTGTCGGAACATCCGGCGGCTGTCGTCCTCTCGTCCAGCGAAGATGGCACCCCCGCCTTTGTCGTCTCGTCTCGTGATGGGGAGGGCTGGAGCCTGGCCTCTGCCTGGGGACGGATGGTTCTGGGTGAGGGGGGCGTTCGGCGATCCGCGGAGGTCCGGGACTTCGTGGCCTGGTTGCGTCCCAAGCTCTTGGGGGGAGAGGACAGGTCGCAATGGACACCTGTGTTCGAGGCAGCCGGGGAGGATGTCTTGGAGGTGTGGGTTCAGGGGCTCAAAGGTGGCGGCGAGACCGCTCGGCTGAGCGGTTTCTTGGCTTATGTGGGCAAGAAGATCCCAGCCCTGGCGACTCAACTCCGCCGAGATCTGGCCCGCAGTGCGGTATTGGCTCGTTCACTTCCCTCCATTACGACGCTCGCGGCCAATGAGACCGAGACTCGCTCGTTGGAGGACAAGGGGCCCACAGTCAGCGCGGTTTGGGCCGTTGAGGTTCCCCCGTCGGGCTCCCTCGAGCTGAGGGTCGAGCCCAGGAAAGAGGCGGACCTGTGGGGCGAAGTCGCGGTGGTCTCGGCAGAGGCGTGGAAGTCCGCTGAAGGATCTGATGCCGTGCTCGCCGAGCTGGAGCCCCAGTGGTCCGAGCCACTGGCCCCCTCGGACGGCGACGCAATGGCGCTGACCTGGGGCTCGCCCAAGGAGCCAAAAGAGGACGCTCAAGAGGCGAGCGAGCCCAGGGTGTTGCTGGTGTCGCTTTGGGGTGCAGGTGCCTGGAAGGCGGCGGCGGAGATCAGTCACCAGTCCCCATCGGGGGCGGGCGCCACTCCGTAGCGGGCAGTCCCACTGAATTCTTGAGCCTTGGCCTTGATGGATTGGCCCGCTTCGGTGGGCCGTGGACGCTCTCGGCTCAGGGCTTGTCGGCTAGGACTCGGCCGCAGTCGGCGCGCTTCTTCATGGCTTCTTGAGAGCAGACCCCCAAGGCGATGGCAGCGACTTTCGGAGCGCGAAGCTCGAGCGCCGCCATGTCGATGGCCCCGAGGCGGACGGCCTGAAGGGCCAACCGGCGAGACGCGGCCTGTTGCAGAGCTGGGCTCTGGATGCTGCGGAGGGCAGGAAGCGTGGCCGTCGCGGCCGTAAAGGCTCGCTCCAGGTCCTTGGACGCCTCGGTATCGCTGCAAGCTTGGCTCGCTGCGCATCCACGATACGCCTCGAAAGCGACACGGCTGAGCACCACGCAGGCGTCGTAACGCTGTCCGGAGTCACAGGGTTGCTTGAGCATTGCCTCGAGTTCGCGTGCCTTGGAGCGGCTGGCGGGGTCGGAAAGACCCTCGTTCTTGCCCCTGGCGAGGCTGTTGAACGCAGCGATGGCCTGCAGAACTGTGTCCGTGTCGGGTTGAGCGGAGGCTCCCGGGAACGCCGGTATCACCGGTGGCTGGGAGTTGATGGGCTCTGTCGCCGGCGAAGCTACGCTGGGGCTGGCAGGGGGGGGCGGGGGTGGGGGATCGTCCGACACGAGGACAGCAGCGGCGATCACTACGCCAATCAGGATGCCCAAGGACAAAAGAGCTCCCAGTATGCGGCTCTTCCCGCTTCCCGCTGACTTCTTGCGCGCACCGCTTCGGGTCTGGCGAGCCCCTCGAGGCACCCCGGGCTGTCCTCCGGTCGTTCTGGTGCGTCCGCCGGTCGCGGTCATTCGTCCCCCGGTGGATCGCCTTCGTCCTCCGGTGGCTCTCATGCGTCCGCCCGTGGTTCTGCTGCCGGGGGGGCTCGGTTTGACGTTGCCGCTAACGCGAGCGACATCGCCTGGAGATGGGGCCGGGATGTTGACAGGGGGCGCGGTGATCACTCGACGAGTCGTGTCGACGGGCTCTTCCCAGTCGGATTCCGACGCGGGCGTTGAGCTGGGTAGTTGCGTGCCTTGCTCTTGGTTGTCTTGCGCTTCTTCTGCTGGCGCTGACTCGCTGGACTCCAGATCGGCGGTGGCGGGTTGCCGCGACTCATCGGCCTCCGTGTCTGCGTCTACCACCTGCTCCTCCTGGACGGTCTCTTCGGCTTGAGTCTCCTGCTCTGGGTTTTCATCGTCCGCCAAACCGTCCTCGGAGGGGTCGCTCTGGTCGTCGTCCGAACTCGATGTCCTCGGGAACTCTTCTCGCTCCTGGGTCTCGGCTTCCGGGCTGGGATCTTCTCCAGGTGTTTCGTCACCATCCCTCTCGGTGCCTTCTCCCGAGCCTTCATCTCCTAGGGCAGCCGCATCGACCGTCTCTTCTAGGGCCGCTGCATCGACCGTCTCTTCTAGGGCCGCTGCATCGACCGTCTCTTCTTGGGCAGCCGCATCGACCGTCTCTTCTAGGGCCGCTGCATCGACCGTCTCGTCGTTCGAATCTACCGATGGCGAGTCCGGCTGCTCTTCGTCGTCAGCACCCAGTTGTGCGTCTCCAGACGGCCCCTGTTCTTCCTCGGAGTCTGGCGCCCCTGTCGCTTCTTCGGGCAGCTCCTCGTCGTCGGGGAGGGCGGCTGCCGGCTGTTCCTCGGCTGTCTCGCCGAGCATCGTGGCCTGGAGGTCGTCACTCTGCCCTTTGGCCTCGTTGCCGAGGACCGTGGCCTGGAGGTCATCGCTCTGCCCTGTGTCCTCGTGTCCGAGGGCTGTCGCTTGGAGGTCCTGATCGGTGCCGGGCGAGTCGAGAGGGTCATCCCGCTGTGGGCGGTCTTGGTTCTCGGCAGGAACTGAAGCCCGCTCAGCGCTTTGCGCCTCGGCAGGCTCGACCGCCAGAGCTTCGGGGGAGGACGATGCGACTGTGCCGATGCTCTGAACCTGCGGCAGTTCAAGCGTGTCCTCGATGTTGAGGAGGACCTGATCCTCAGGCTCTGTGGCTGGGGTCAGACCATCGGAGTTCTCGACCCCCTCCTGTTGCCCACTCTCGCCGGCAGCGCGTCGTTTTTTCTTGCTCTCGCCGGTAGCGCGTCGTTTTTTCTTGATCTCACCGGTAGCGCGTCGTTTTTTCTTGCTCTCGCCGGTAGCGCGTCGTTTTTTCTTGCTCTCGCCGTTGGCCCGTCGTCTTTTCTTGATCTCGCCGGTAGCTCGCTTCTGTTCACGACTGACTGCCGCTGGATTACGTCGCACCGTCTCCAAGTGATGGTCGTCGTCGTCTAAGTTGGTCAGATCGATGACCTCGTCGTCGTCGATAGCTGGGCTCTCGTCGCGGAGCACTGGCGGTCGGGCAGCCGGAATGAACAGCCGGATCCGAAAGAGGTAGTCCTGGTCGTCATGTTGGCCTGGACCTGCGAAGCCACCGTCCTTGTCGGCTTCCTTCAACTTGGTCATGGACCGGGCGACCCCGGCCAGGTTGGAGTCGGGCGCTGATGGAGCGAAGCCGCCGGCGCGGGTGGGTGCGTATACCTTCCAGGCGAGCGCACTGCCGTCGTCGAGCTCGACGCTGCGGTCGAACTCGGCAGCTAGCGCAGCGACCATCTGAGCTATCTCGGTCTCGGTCTCGACCGCGACAACCCGCTTGGCCCCGCCGATGAGCTCGACCAGAACCGGAACCCTTGCCACCGGAGTGCACCCCTTGGGGCCCAGCAGGGGCCCGACTGCTTCGGAGGCTAACAGAAACCAGAACAGCAAGTCATTGACGGAGTGGCCACGAAGCCCCAGCTTGCAAGGCAAGGGCCTGTCGTGACCGGAGGACAAGGCGTTTGGGTGCCCGCGCCCTCAAACCATCCATTCCGGTAGTATGGGACCTTCGCGCCCAACGACAACTGTGTGGGTGTGTCTTGATTGGCTGAACGGGAATCTGATTCTGGAGCACTGTCTTTCGATGCGACGCCAGACCCTTGAACTCTTTCTCTGCCTCTTGATGGCGTTCCTTCTAGCTGGCTGTCCGTGCGGCACTTGTCCTGACGAGGACGGTGATGAAGTGTGCGGAGAGGAAGACTGCAACGACGCTAACGCCGAGGTGTTCCCCGGTGCCGTCGAGGTATGCAATGCGATCGACGACAACTGCAATGGTGTTGCCGACGAGGCCTTCGACTCCGATGGGGACGGCTACTTGGATGCGGCGAGCTGCTTGGGTGTCGCCGGTGCTGATGACTGCGATGACGAGGACGCCTCGGCCTTTCCTGGTGCGGTAGAGCAGTGTGACGAGGTGGATCACGACTGTGATGGGAACCCCTTCAACGGTGTGGCGAGCAATGACTTCTGTCTCGACTCGGACGGCGATGGCTATGGGGACCCCCTCCAGACAGAGACCGTCTGCCAAGAGGACCCACCTGAGGGCTATGTCCTCTGCAGCCTAGGCAGTGACTGCGATGACGCGGATGGTGCCGTCAATTCCGAGGCAACGGAGACTTGTGATGGGGTCGATCAGGACTGCGATGGTGAGATTGACGAGGACTTCGACGCCGACGCAGATGGGTTCTTTGACCAACTGGAGTCGTCTTGTGTGACCTTTTACGGTGCGGTCATCGACTGCGATGACTCGGATGCCGCCGTCAATTCGGCCGCCACGGAAGTCTGTGACGGCGTCGACAACGACTGTGACTGCTCGACAGACAGCAATGCCGATGGCGTGGTCTGTGGCCCTGGAGATGACGGGGTCGATGAGGGCTTCGATTTCGACGAGGACGGGGTTCTCAGTGCGGAACTGTGCCCTGATGTGGAGGGCGCCGATGACTGTGATGACGACGACGCACTCGTCAACCCCTCAGCGCCGGAGCAGTGTAACGACCAGGACGATGACTGCGACTGCGTCGAGGACACCAACCTCGATGGCGTGGTCTGTGGCCCTGGAGATGACGGGGTCGACGAACAAGAAGACATCCAATTTCAGGACTGGTACCTGGACAATGATGAGGATGGGCACGGCGATCCGGACGATCTGGAGCCCATCAATGCCTGCGCCCAGCCCGGCACGCGGTCCAACAACAACACGGACTGTGACGATGACGATGCCACGGTCAATCCATCCGCCGCGGAGCTCTGTGATGGGGAAGATCAGAACTGCGACGGTGAGATTGACGAGGTCTTCGACGCCGACGCCGACGGCTTCTTTAACCAGCTGGAGCCCACCTGTGTGACCTTCTACGGGGCTGTCATCGATTGCGATGATGACAACGATCTGACGAACAGCGGCGCGACCGAGATCTGCGACGGGTCGGACAACGACTGTCTGGACGGCGTGCCTGAGGACGAGACCGACGACGACGGGGATGGCTATGTGGAGTGTGCCCCGTGGGTTGGGCCTGCCGGTGCCATCATCGCGGGTGGCGACTGTGACGACAGCGATGAGGACCTGGACTCGGATGGGGTCCTCGATGGAACCCTCGCTAGCCCTGCGAACGAGGCCTCGTCTGAGGTTGGTGTTTGCGACGGTATCGACCAGGACTGCAATGGCGTCGTTGATGACGACTCCGACGGTGATGGAGACGGGGTGACGACCTGCGGGCCCGATGGCGACGAAGGCGCCGCCGATGACAACGACTGCGATGACACCGATGACACCATCTTCCCCGGGGCGCCCGAGCTCTGCGATTCGGAAGACAACGACTGTGACGGCGACACCGGCGACGAAGAAGTCGATGCCGACGCGGACGACTTCACGCCTTGTACTGGCGACTGCGACGACAACGATGACACCAGCTATCCGGGTGCTTCGGAGGTCTGTGATGGCGCGGACAACGACTGCGATCCGTTGACCGTGCCCGACGGTGGCGAGGACGACGCGGACGGCGACCTGTATTTCGCGTGCAGCCCTGTTAGCGCAGGCGTCAATGGGGATGACTGTGACGACAACGATGCCACCGTCAATCCCGGCGCGACTGAGGTCTGTGATGGGGCTGACCAGAACTGCAACAATACGACGGACGAGGGCTTCGACGTCGATCAAGACGGGGTGACGACCTGCGGGCCCGATGGAGACATCGCCGGCACCGCGGACAACGACTGCGACGACAACGACGGCAATCGGTATCCCGGTAACAACGAGGCCTGCGACGGCATCGACAACGACTGTGACTCGGGGACCGAGGCCTCAGGGGGCGAGGCGGACGCCGACAGCGATACCTACCTGGGCTGCACGCCCACCTCGCTTGGCATCAATGGGGATGACTGCGACGACACCGATGACACCATCAATCCCGGGGCGACAGAGGTCTGCGATGCGGTCGACCAGGACTGCGACACCGTTGTGGATGATGGCTTCGATGCCGATGGAGACTTGGTGACCGAGTGCGGGCCTGATGGGGACCCGCTCGCCACCGATGACAACGACTGCGATGAGACCGATGCCACCATCTTCCCCGGGGCGCCCGAGCTCTGCGATGGCGAGGACAACAACTGCGATGGCAGCACAGGAGACGAAGAGGTCGACGGCGACACCGATGGCTTGACCCCTTGCGAGGGCGACTGCGACGACACGGACGCACTGACCTTCCCCGGAGCTACCGAGTCTTGTGACGGTGTGGCCAACGACTGTGGCTCGTCGGTGCCGAGCGATGAGAGCGATCTGGACGGAGACGACTATGTGGCCTGTGGTCCCTGGATTGGCTCGGACCCAGGGATCTTGGGCGGCGATGACTGCGATGATGGCAACGCCGTAGAGAATCCCGGTGCCACCGAGCTGTGCAACGGCGTGGATGACAACTGCGATGACGTCGTACCGGATGACGAGTCCGACGGCGACTCCGATGGCTACGTGGGCTGCAGTTCGTGGACTGGAAGCACGCCTGGAGTGCTTGGAGGTGATGACTGCGACAACGATGATGCCGAGGTGTCTCCGGGCATTTCGGTGGAGGTCTGCGACGGCAAAGACAACGACTGTGATGGGGACGTCCTTGGCGACGAGAACAGCATCGACGCCGATGGCGACGGCGCATCCCCATGCAACGGAGACTGTGACGACGCCGACGCCTCCCTCAACCAACTGGACCTCGACGTGGACGGCCACCCCACATGCCCCAGGAGCGCCACTCACCCCAGTGGCTACACGGGCACTGGGACGCTGGCGATTGGGGCTGACTGCGACGACGCCGACGCCAGGACCTGGGGCGTGGGCAGTGACCCAGCCTATGATCCCGTGGAGTACTGCGACGGTGTCGACAACGACTGCGACCAAGTCGCCGACGATAGTGATGGGGACGTCGTCGCCGACGGCGATGGCGATGGAGCCGACGGCACGCTGTGCGGTGGCGACGACTGCGACGACAGCGATCCCTATGTCTTCACGGAGCTAGAGAGCACCCCCACCTCGGGCTTCCAGCGCCAGTGCAGCCCGGCCATTCAGCCGCCGTTTGCGCTGGCTACAAACTGGGCCGACACCTATTACAACCCGGCAGTGCACTCATTCGATGGGTGGGGATGGGGTTATGGGCAGGTCGCTAAGCCCGTGGTCATGGAGGACCCGGAGTCTGGCGACTGGTACATGTACGTTCGAGGCCTAGACCCCATCTTCAACGACGACAGCATTGGCGTTACCCAGTCGTCCGATGGCGGGCTGACCTGGGACGGGTTGCCGTCCACACCCGCCTTCGAGGTGCCGGGGCTTGCTGAAGGTAGCTCCCCCACTGGCTGGGAAACGGATGGAGCCACCGACCCGGACTCCGGGCTGGACGAGCCCACAGTGGCCTATGTGGACACCTTGGGCGGGGTGGCGCCTGCTCGCCCCTACGTCTTGCTGTACCAGGCCAACAGTGAGGGGTTGGGAAATACTGACTGCTCGGCAAGGCGGTCCATTGGTATGGCCACCGCCACTGCTCCCGAGGGTCCGTTTGAGGCCGAGGATCTGGATGGTTCGCCCCTTACGGCGCCAATCTTTACGGCAACCGGAAACGATGGCGACGCGTTTGGCAGGCGGGCCATCAAGCCGTTCCTGCGCTATGACTCGGCCACCGAGACGATGCAGATCTGGTTCACGGGCGAGCCCTGCTCTGGAACTGGAGACAGGACCTTGCAGTACTCCGAGTCCACCGATGGCACGACTTGGTCGGTTCCGGTGGTTGCCTTGCAATCAGAGACTGCGCTGGAGGGCAGCGACTCGAAGGCCATCGACTTCGTGATCATGGATAGCGTCGACCCACTTGCTCCCGACCCGCTTGAGTTCTGGTACATGAGCAGCAAGCTGTGGTGGGCCGGAACAGGTGTCGATGGTCAGACGCTGACCAAGAGCCCGATCCTGACCGCTAGCGGTCTGTATGGTCGTGCGGCGAACACCAATTCAGCTGTGACTCCTTACCGAATGGACGGAAACAACATTGATGCGCCGGCGATGGTGTTCGAGGGCAGCGGGGGCGTGGGCACCTACCACGCCTTCTACGGTGCGCTGGCGGACAACCGGGAAGAGGGGCTGTCGGACGAACCGTTCGGAGACGTCGACGGTGATGGTGACGCAGATGCGAGCAACAAGCTGGGCTATGTGGCCCACGCCACCAACGAGGCGCCCGTCGCTACGTTGGACAGCGTCTCCGATGGCGGCAGCATTAGTACGACCGAGGTCCTGACCGGAACCATCACCGACACGGCGCCGGACACCGTGTTGGTGGAGGTGTTCTTGGACGGTGCTTCCCAGGGGACGGCCGCTGTTGATCCGCCCACTTTCACAGACCCGCTCGATCCTCGAAGTCATGATGTCCAGCAATCCAACTGGTCTCTGACAATCTCGGGGTCTACCGGCACGGGCCAGAGCCTCCAGGTGGTCGCCACCGACGAAGGCGCTGCCGTACGGCGAACGGCCCCCATCACTGTTGACGTGAACTGACCGGGAGCTTCTGGAGGACCTCGGTCTTCGGGCTCTTCGGGGCGCGTCGCTGTGCGGGCTGGCTGGCTTGCGTGCGGCGTAGGCCCATGCCCTCGGGGGCTACCGAGCAGTGCGGGCTGGCCACTGGCCGTTGACCTAGTCTCAGTCGGTCGATATCGTCCTGCGGCAGGGGGAAATCAAGCCAACAGCGTGGAGAAAGTGGCCGCGCTTCGTCCGACCCATGACCCGGTACAGGGGTAGTCCATGTCCGTTCAGCCTGAGAGTCCCCCCGAAAGCGATGAGCGACCGAGTGAGGACTCGGTAGAGACCGACGAGGTTGCGCAGCCGAACCCCGCTGTTCGGCGACGCGCCAAGGCGACCGCGGCGTCGAGTCCCGGCGTCGACGTTGCCGAGTCGGAGAACGCTGAAGGTCAGAAGGGGTCCATCGCCGCCGAGCCGGAAGGAGCCACGAGTGAAGTGCCCAGTGAGTCAGCCGCTGACGCGACTGAAGGGCAAGCGTCCGACAAGACCTCCTTGGACAGCTTGATTGAGCAAGATCCCGAGCTTCTGGGCGCTGACGAGCACGAGGGTAAGGCCTCCGAGGACCCCAACCTGAACAGCGCAGAGAGTGATGCAGTCGCAGCCGATCTCAACGCCGATTTCGCCTCATTGCTCGAGAGTGCTGGGGGCGTGGCAGAGATCAAGCCGGGGCAGCGTATCCAAGGCACCATTGTGTCCATCTCCGGTGAGACGGTGTTCGTGGATGTGGGTGGCAAGTCCGAGGCGTCCCTCGACCGACGCGAGCTCCTGGACGAGGACGGGACGTGCCCCTTCAAGCCCGGGGACAGTATCGAGGCCCAAGTCATTCGAGCTTCAGCGGAGGAACTCCGACTGTCCTATGGCGCACTGAAGGCTCACCGGCTCAGTGAGTTCCTTGAGGATGCTGTCGGGAGCAAGGTGCCTGTGGAGGGAAAGGTGGTCGGCTTTAACGATGGCGGCCTCGAGGTTCGCATCGGTGGTCGACGCGCGTTCTGTCCCCGCTCGCAGGTGGACCTGCGTCCCGGTGGCGAGTTGTCCTCCCACGTGGGCAAGACCTACAACTTCCTCGTCACCCAGTTCGAGAAGACGGGGCGCAACCTCGTCGTGTCGCGGCGCTCCTGTCTCGAACTGGAATCCAAAGAGAAGCTCGCCGAGACCATGGGGCGGCTCGAGCCCGGGGCTCTGTTCTCGGGCACCGTGCGCAAGATCATGCCCTTCGGTGTGTTCGTGGATCTCGGGGGTGTCGATGGTCTCGTGCACATCTCCGAGTTGAGCTGGGGGCGGGTGGAAGATCCCTCCGAAGTGGTCAGTGAGGGGCAGGAGGTTCAGGTCAAGGTGCTCGGGGTCGACGAGAAGTCGGACCGAATCTCGTTGTCGCTGCGTCAGGCTGGAGACGATCCCTGGTCGAGTGTCTCAGACCAGTTCAGCGAAGGGCAGAGCGTGACCGGGAAGGTCACCCGCCTCGCCGACTTTGGTGCCTTCGTCGAGGTAGACAAGGGCATCGAGGGGCTGGTTCACGTCAGCGAGATCGACTGGAATCGCCGCATCAACCACCCGCGAGAGGTCCTGAAGGTTGGCGACGAGGTCTCAGTGGCAGTGCTCGAGGTGGACACGTCGCGCAAGCGGATCTCGCTGTCCATCAAGCAAGCTGGGGACGATCCCTGGAGTGGCCTCGGGGCCGAAGTGAAAAAGGGTGCCGAGCTCGACGTTGTCGTCGAGAAAGTCGCTGACTTCGGGGTCTTCTGCGTGGTGGCTCCCGGTGTGACGGGGCTCCTGCCCAACTCGCACACGGTGGCCGAACGAGGCGCAAATCTCCGCCGAGAGTTCAGGCCCGGTAAGTCTGTGCGGGTGCAGGTGATCGAGATGGACAAGAAGCGCCGCAAGATCACCTTGTCCATGCGCGCGTTGGACGAAGCTGGCGGTGGAGCAGACCTCAAGGCCTACAAGAAGCAACTGGACAAGCAGCAGGACGAGGCTCCCTCGGCTTTCGCTCTGGCGTTTGCGGCCGCCAACGAGAAGAAGAAGAAGAACTGACCCGGGCCTGCACGCGCCCATCGACATCGCAGGGCCAGCTCGGGTGCTGGCTTAGACCGGGACGACTCCGTGCTTGCGGTGGGGGCGCTCCACCACCTTGTTCTGGGTACGGATCAGAGCGTGCAGGAGCTGCTGGCGCGTCTCTCTGGGGTCGATCACATCATCGATGTAGCCCCAGCCCGCTGCCAGATACGGATTGATCCCCTCCTTGATCACCGAGACCATTTGCTGCTTCGCCTGCTCCCGCGTCTCCTCGTCGGGCATGGCGGCGAGCATCTTGCGGGCGAAGATCGACACCATGCCCTCAGCCCCCATGACCGAAATCTCGGCGGTGGGCCAGGCGACCAGCAGGTCGGGCTCGTAGGCGCGTCCACACATGACGTAGTAGCCAGCGCCGTAGGCCTTTCGCACAATCACTGTCAGCTTGGGCACAGTGGCGTCGGCCACGGCGAAGAGCATCTTCGCTCCGTGGCGAATGATTCCCGACTGCTCCGCTGCGCTGCCCACCACAAAGCCCGGCACGTCCATGAGAAAGACGAGTGGGATGTTGAAGGCGTCGCAGGTGGAGACGAAGCGGGCTGCCTTGTCCGCCGAGTCCACGTCTAGCACGCCCCCCAAGTACTTGGGATTGTTGGCGACGATGCCGACGGGCATACCGCCAATTCGCGCGTAGGCGCACAAGAGATTCTGCGCCCACTTCGGCTTGATCTGAAACAACTCGCCGTCATCGACAATCATGGCTGCCAGCTTGGTCATGTCGTACGGGGTCCTGGAGCCCTCTGGCAGGACATCGAGGATTTGGTCGGCTAGCAACTCGCCGTCAGCCAGAGGCGCCAGCCCCTCGGCGTTGGGGCTCTTGTATGGCTTCCGGGGTGGCTGTTCGCTGGAGTTGGCTGGGAAGAACGAGAGGTACTGACGAACGATTTGGAGGCACTCCTCGTCGGTCTTTACCTGCAGATCGGCGTTGCCGCTGACGCGTGTGTGAATCTTGCTGCCGCCCAGATCTTCTTCGCTGATGTCCTCCCCCACAGCAGCCTTGACCAGGGGCGCACCCGCCAGAGCCATGGATGACGTGCCCTTCACCATGGGCACGAAGTCCGCGAGGCCGGGGATGTATGCGGTGCCAGCAGCACCGGGCCCCACCATGGCGCAGACCTGAGGCACTACACCGCTCAGGTGCACCTGTTCTCGGAACAGGTGACCGGTGGCAGCGAACATGGAGGCTTGTTCCTTGAAGCCCGAGTCCTTGTGGATGCGTGCTCCCGCGGAGTCGATGAGCCAGACAATGGGAATGCGTGATCGGAGGACGAGTTCGCGCAGCCGGGTCACCTTGGTCTCGCCGACCTCGCCAATGGATCCCCCGAGCACTGTGAAGTCGTAGGCGGCGACCGCGACCATGCGTCCGTCGATCAAGCCGGTGCCTGTCACCACGCCATCGGCAGGCGCTCGGTGACTCGCCGGCGTGCGGTCTGCCTTGTGGTCGGCCGCGTGGATCCCATACTCCAGGAACGTGCCCGGATCGAACAGCGCATCAAGACGCTTGCGGACGTCCCACTTACCGCGGTCGTGTTGGCGGGCCACCTTTTCGGCGCCACCCATGTGCAGGGCATCCTCGCGCCGTGTCTTGAGTTCTTCGACCAGCTTGCGCATTTGAGACATAGGGGCTCCCGTGGGTTCCTGTTTGGCCCGATTGGTTCGTCGATGCCGGATGCGGTGGGCATCCTCGGCGACGTGATTCGGGCTGGACGGAGAGTGCTTCCCCGGCTGACGTGAGTCAACCGGGTTGGGCCGAGGTTCTGTGCTGTAGGTTGTCGGTCTTTACGCTGCGCTAGGCATCCTGAGGCCAATCTTGTCCGTGGCGTCGGCTCCAGACGGTGCTCAGCCGGCTCATGTGGCGGTTGGAGAGCAGAACAAAAAGAGCCGGCGTCCCCTTCGGCACGCCGGCTCTCGATGCAGTGAAAGAGGGACTACTCGATGCCGAGCACGAAGTACTGTGTGTCACTGGGCGTGAACACGAGGCCCTCGCCGGTCACCGTACCCTCGGGCACCGTGAAAGTGACTGTTGACACCGTATTGCCCTCGAGGTCTGTGTCAGTCAGCTCGACGTCAGGGTTGTCCATTGCTTCATCGATGTCGGCTTCGGGGTCGTACTCGTTGCCGCCGGTCTCGATCATCGCGGACTCACCGTCGAAGGTGCAGAACCAGAAGTCTTCGATGACAAAGCTGGATGTGGGCGCGCTCTCTTCCGAGACGGTGTAGACCGTGACCTCTTCGCCCACATTCGCTGTTGTGGGAGAGATGCCGACCACCTCAAAGGTAGCCATGCCCTCTACACCCCAGAGCGGAGATTCTCCGTCTTCGTAGCCCTCGTGGGTGCCGAAATAGTCGCAGCCCGCCATGAGAGTGAAGCAGGAGCCCAGAGCAAGGAGTGTCAGGAAGCGGCTCAGCAAGGTCATAATCATCGCGCCTTTCAAGTAGGGGACAAACACTAGAGTAGCTCACTGGGAGCCGGCCCGGAAGGCAAAGATCGGCCCGCTCCCTCTTGTTCATGACCAGATTAGGGTCGATGGAGACGTCTGGCCAACCGGATGTCTCTGGTGGAGAACCTCTTGCCGTTGATTGTGGGCGAACGTGGCAACTCGAAATCCATGGACTACACTTTCGCCGTGATCCCAGCCTTCTCCCACCACACATTGCTTTCGTTTGTTGCCCTGACTGCCCTTATGGGATGTGTCGATCTCGGCTCGATCGAGGTGAACCCCGAGGCGGTCGATTTTGGTCTGCTTCCCGTGGGGGTGGAGCGGCAGGCTACCGTCGTCGTTCGCAACACGGGCGAGGAAGACGCGACTATTCGGCTGGTAGTTCAGCCCATCAGTGGACCGTTTCGGTTAGCTAGCTCTGATTCGCTGCTCCTGGCTCCTGAGGCAGAGGCCTCAGTGGATGTCGTGGTGCTCGGCGAGGTGGAAGGGGAACACACCGCTGGGTTGACGTTTATCTGGATGGGTGGTGCCAAGGAGGTGACGTTATCGGCCTCGTTTTTCTTTGACGTGATTGATGCGGACCGGGATGGCTATCCAGTCACCGAGGACTGTGACGACTCGGACCCCTCCATCCATCCCGGGGCCGACGACCCGGCGGGTGACGGCATTGACAGTGATTGTGATGGACAGGACGGTGGTTCGTCTGGCGACGACGATGACTCGGGCGACGACGATGACTCGGGCGACGACGATGACTCGGGCGACGACGATGACTCGGGCGACGACGATGACTCGGGCG
>MDTE01029818.1_pt1 | contig 14135 bp, 11 predicted proteins | sample 811231 | NCBI WGS metagenome assembly MDTE01 (sample SAMN05326651, study PRJNA326480) | marine metagenome | isolation source: seawater | place: Indian Ocean: Red Sea | collected 2010 | reverse complement strand
ATTGGTTTAAGCGGATTGATAACACCATCACTAGATGAGATGGTATATGTAGCAAAGGAAATGAAAAGACAAGAATTTGAGACTCCTTTGCTAATCGGAGGAGCAACTACAAGCTCAAAACACGCCGCGATTAAAATTGCACCAGAATATGACAATACTACTGTGAGAGTAAAAGATGCATCTAGAGTTTCCCATATTGTTGGTAATTTATTGAGCAAAGAGAAAAAAAATGAATTTGACCGAAAAATTAAAAGCGAACAAAAAAGGCAAAGAAGCGCTTTTGATAAAAAATCAAATGACAAATTAGTTAGCTATGAAGAGGCCTACAAAAATAGATTGAAACTTGATTGGAAACAAGAAGATATTGCTATACCTTTGTTTACTGGATTAAAACAAATAGTTGATTATCCCCTAGAAGAAATTAGAAAATATATTGATTGGACTTTCTTCTTTACTGCTTGGGAGATTAGGGGCAATTATCCAAGACTCTTGAATGATCCTATTAAAGGAAAAATCGCAAGTGAATTGTTTGATAATGCAAATCAATTATTAGATGAAATCGTTGAAAGAAAATTGTTAAAGGCAAATGTAGCTTATGGTTTTTGGCCAGCTAATTCAGAAAAAGACGATATCGTTCTTTACGAAGATAATGAAAGGACAAATGAGCTAGTTAGATTTAATATGCTAAGACAGAAAAAAATACGTAATGGAATCACTCTGTCTCTATCTGATTTCATAGCCCCTATTAATTCAAGAATCGAGGATTATATCGGAGCTTTTGCAGTTACTGCAGGGATAAACGCAAAAAGATTATCTGAAAAATATGAAATCAAGAATGATGATTACAATTCAATAATGGTCAAAACAATTGCAGATAGATTAGCAGAGGCACTAGCGGAATTAATGCATCAAAAAACAAGAAAAAAATGGGGCTTCCCTGACAAACCCAGCATTACAAATGAAGACCTAATTAAAGAAAAATATAGAGGAATTAGGCCTGCTTTTGGATATCCTGCATGTCCAAATCATGAAGAAAAAATAAAATTGTTTGAAATTTTAGAAGCTGATAAAATTAATATGAAACTCACTGAAAACTATTCGATGATCCCTGCTGCAAGCGTTTCAGGATTATATTTTGCAAATAAGAATGCAAAATATTTCTCAATTTAAAATGAAACTGCTATGAAAAAAGAAAAAAATTAAAGATAGCCTACATCCTTCCAAAATTCAGTTATATCGTCTCTGTCCTTATCTGTAATTTTTTGTTCATCTCTATTAAAAGAAGAATCTTCATCCGATTCAGTAAATTTTCTTTCAGACAAAATTGAATTTTTATACAAGTCTTTATGGAATTTACCGTCAAAATATTTTCTACTCTTGACATCCATTAAATAAAGTAGATTAGGCATTAAATCAATTATATTTAATTCTTTGTACATGCCTGAATTTATATCCTCTGACTTAAGAAAATAAATGCCATTCATACTGTGCTTACCTGGTTGTTCTAAATTAGGTTCAAAAATACTATCGTTATTGTCACAGCTGAATCCTCTGTGATAATTATCACTTACGTCTAGATAAAAATCTGGTGAGCGGGCAACATGAGGTCCAAAAAAAACGTCCTTATTCTTAATCAGGCCCTTAAAGGGTGTGTTGTCAAAAAAGTTTGAATCCTTAACATTAATTATCTCTTCACTAATTAAATTGAAAATTTTAGAAGCTTCAGATTTGGTAACTATCCCGTGCTTTTCTCTACCCAATAAATTAAAACGAAAACCCATATCCTCTCTAAAATATACTTTAGTATTAGACCAATCAATTGATTCGGATAGCTTAGAAAATTTATTATTAGATTTATCTTTAGAGAATTTAGACAATATTCTAGAAAATTTAGATTTCTTAAATGAATTAAAGTGGCCACTTTTCCATTTTAATAAACCCATTTTTTCAAGCCATACATTTGGATGAAAAATAGATAAACATCGACCAAAACCATGGTCTGACAAGACAAGAATGTTATGTGAAGGGAAATCTGAGATTAGAAATCCAAGAATTTTATCACAATGCTGATAAATTTTATCGATTAATTCAGGACGATCCCAGTACCAATGAGAAAAAGAATCAACTTCCATAAATATTGTTGACTTAATGTCCATATCATGATTATTAAAGCAATATTTTGAAACTTCATAGTTCAGCGATAACTTTTCCATAGCATCTTTCAATGTAACTTTTGGATTACTATTACGTTTCAATGGTTTACCAAAATCAGGAAATAACGATAAAATTTCATCCTTCATCGAGTCTGGAAATGAAAAAGAAGACTTTTGTGAAGGTGGTTTAGATATAAAAAAACCATTTACTTCAATGGGAGGATAGGCTGCAGGATGATTAACTACTCCAACTGAAAATTTATCTGAAAAAAATTCGTAAATTGTTGGAAAACCGATTTGTGATGTTTCAAAATGAGTGGCTGAATAACTAAATTTTTCCTTAAATAAAAGGGGATAAAAAAGAGAACTTTTACCAGGATTTACACCTGTCATAAATGTAGGCCATGCAATATAAGTTCCTGGCGGATATACGGACTCTAAAGGTCCGTAGGTCGAATTTTTACGAAGATTAGAAAAATTAGGTAAATTACCGCGAGCAATTAAAAAATTCATATACTCCCAAGAAAGAGCATCAAAACCCACGATTAGTAATTTATTTTTCAAATTTAAAATCCTCCATTAGCTTTTTTTTCATACGCGTGGAAACTCCTACCTCTGAACTGTATAAATTAATATTTTCATTAGGATCTTTTACTATATTATAAAGTTCCCAGGTGTCTGGTGTCAAATTATGAATCAACTTCCATTCATCAGTCCTAATACATCTAACGTTTGGACTGTCTGGAGAGGGCCAAGGCCCATACAAACCGCCAGTTTCACCATAAATATACCTTTCCTCATTTTTGAAAAGCCTATCAAAAAAAGTTCTTTGGGAGTGCTTATCAAAAAATGATGTTAATGATAAACCATCTAACTTTTTTCTATTTGTATCAATTTCAATGTCTAATAAATTTAAAATCGTTGGTAAGATATCTATGTTAGAGGAAAGGTATTTACAATCAGTACCTGGCTTGAAAAAAGGAGGATAAATAAAATGAGCAAACATTTGAAGTGAATAATCATAAGTATAAACCCCATATGCTCTTTCTCCAACTTTTTCCCCAGTTCCCATCCCGTGATCTGATAAATAAATGAATATTGTCTGATCATTTTCTCCTTTACTCTCAACATAATCATAAATTTGATTTGAATATTCCAAAGATTCATTAAGGTATGAATCATATTTTTTAGAATTTTCTTCAGGTGAACCAAAATAAGTTTCCGAAAAGTCATCATGAACCTTGAAAACATTATCAATATATGAAGTATGAATTATACTACAGTGAAGAAAAAGAAAAAACGGTTTTGATTCTTTATTTTTAAAAGTATTATCAATAACTATTTTCTGATGTTCAAAAAGTTTCTCTTTCTTGAAAGGATTGTTCTCTTCAAAAATATCAAAACCCGATTTAGGGCATAATTCATTTCGCATAGGGCTGCCCACACAATAGTAACCCTCGTCCTTCAAATATTCTGTTAAAGTTTTACAGTTATCATCTAAATCATTAATTTTATAATAACCATTTACACCATTATTACTTCCATAAATTCCAGTAAATAATGAGTGTAAAGAAGCTAAGGTATAAGGTGAAGAAGTAAACATATTTTTAAAGAAAAGACCCTTGCTCTTCAATCTAGAAAAAGCATTAGAAGTCTCAACTTTTTTCCCGCTGGCTCCATCAAGCATCACCATAACTATATTTGGTTTTTTAGTCATATTTTTAATTATTAATCATTAACAATCTATCTTAATAAAATTAGTGTATGTTCATCATAAATTAATATAGCGCTCAATCTTTTTCTGACTAAGTAATTCTAGATATTTCTCATAATCGTCGTCTGTATCAAATTCTAACCAACCCTTAGAAATCTGTACTGGAGTGATATTTACACCCTCTCCAATCATTTTTTCTAACAAATCCGTCATAAACCAGTTTTCAAAAGTTCTGTTCCCAAACCTACTTTTTTGATTTCTCTTTTTAAAAAAATTGTAATAAAAATTTAACTTTTCCACACCCTTGTTTGAAAATTTTATTAACCCGACATATCGGCCATCTATTTCATCAGGTTTAGGATCGGACTTACCCAACGATAAAATCTGCCCTGTTTTTATTACCATACTTTCCATGTCACTCTTGTAATCATTACCTAAACGAAATTTCCAATAATCCTTAAAATCACAATCTACTGTAACACCTATATCGCATTCCGAAGAAATCAATTTTTGTAAAACTTTCTCCTCATATATTATATCAGAGTAACATACAATACATTGATTTGAAAGTTTTTCCGATGCACAAAATAAACTATGAACCATGTTAGTTTTTAAATAATCTTCATTATGAAAATAGGATACTTCGTTATATTTAAATTTTTTATGCATATAGCCTGTTACAATAGAAATATCATTTATGCCTAATTTTTTAAACATATTAATTTGATATTCTATTAACGAATATTTACCAAATTTAAGAAGGCCTTTTGGAATCTCTGAAGTATATTTACTTAACCTACTACCTCGGCCCGCAGCTAGGATTATAGCTTTCAACGAAATTTCTCCAAAAAATCCAATAAAATAGTTTCATTGAAAGCTTTTGCATTCTTATCAGAAAAAAAACGCTCGGGATGCCACATACATGCCATGATTTTTTTATCTTTACTGCAAATTCCTTCTATATTGCCTTCAATATCTTTGGCAAATACTGACAAACCCTTTCCCAGTCTTTCAATTACCATATTGTGGAACGAATTTACTAGCATCTTGTCATACTTGAACCATAAATTTTTACAACTTAAGTCAAATTTAATAATGTGCTCTGATGCAACATGTTCATCTGAATTAAGATTATTTAGTGTTCCTTTAAAATAATGATTGATAATTTGAAGGCCATGGCAAATACCAAATATAGGTTTTGAAACTGAAAGAAAATGTTTAATCAATTCTATTTCTAATTTATTACGCAAAAAAACTTTTTTTGAATAAGAAGAACTCGAGGTTTCAAAATCTGTAACTATATCGTTACCTCCGGAAATTAATAAAAAATCTGCATCAGAAACACTATCGATTGAAAATGGGTAGTTATTTGGTATCAAAATAGGCCATATTTGCTGACGCTCTAAAAATACTATTAAATCATCACTAACCGAGTTCCTAACTTCTTTGTAACTGTCTTCTTCAGAAACTCTCATTGTGACTGCTGCTTTAATTTTATTCATAATTCCTCTATTATTTTGTTTCCACAGTCTAAAGAAATTTTATTAGATTTCTTAAGCTTTTCGAAATTAGAACCTAACCCAATTACTGCTGGCAAATTAAATTCTGAGGCCCTAATAGCCATATGAGAGGCTGCACCTCCATATTTTGTAATAAGGCCTTTTATATTATGCGTAAAAATCCAATCATATCCTGGATCTGCACTCTCAATAAAAACAATTTTATTACGAATCTCCGCGGAAGATAAGCCTTCCTTAACAAATTCAATTTCACCTAGCACTTTTCTATCTGTTATAAAATTCGGTCTATTCTTAAAATATTTTACAAAAGACAGATCCGTGCTATCTGTTATAATTTGTGGAGTTATTACTTGTTGATTTAAAAGATATGAATCTTTTCTAATCTCTATTTCGCTGCTAAAAAGGGCCGAAATATCACTAATACTTAACTCCTCATCAAAATTAAGAAAAGAGTTGAAATTTAAAAACGACATGTCTGATTTTGAAAAATTAAGAGAGGCCCCTACTTCAGTAATAAGGGATAATATTTCACTAACATTCTTTGAAAATGAAAATTTTGAATACTCACGAGCAACTATACTTTTCTTAATGAAATCTAGCAAATCCTTTGCTTTAATATCAATTAGGTTCTCTGACAATATAGATTGTATATTAGCCATAGTTTGTTTGCTAAATTTAAAATCGGCATTACTTTCAGAAGCTATGCCTGAAGTTTTAGTCATACTCGTATCAAAATATATTTCAGGTTTTTCCGAGTAAGTATATGCTCTAATATCCCAAGTACCGGGCCTTAAATGCCCATACATTCTGATATAATCAGGCAATGAAATTTGCTTATTTCTAACTTTTTCTAATTTGTTAGACATCTCTGTAGCAACGGTAGATATTGAATTTAAAAATAAATCATGCTCTTTGGGAGAAATAATTTTTTTGTTTAAAAAGGATTTAAGAAAAGTATTACCAATAAAAGCAAGACGGGCAAGACTAGCAAAGGATCTAGTGCCATACTCATAGCAATCCTGATAAAGAATCTTAATCTTTTCATATTTAGAAAAGAAAGTATTAGAACTTAAGGCCTCTCTTTTCTTTTCTAAAATTTTAATTTCATCACAGAAATAGTTAATATAATTGCCTACTAAAATTTTTTGTGTGTGAGTTCTGTAACAATCAATTATTTCTGTAATTTCTGACTCACTAATACCAAAAGAAGACCAACGAGGTTGTCTATCTAAAATAGCTGGTGAAAAACATGTTGTAGCAACTTCAAATTCATATTTATCATGGCAATCTAGATTATTTGACAGAAAAAATAATGACTCATCTACAATTTTATTCCTTAATCTTTTATCTAATAATTCAGGAGTAAGTGAATTCAAACTATTTCTGACATCAATAAAAGGATGGCCACCTATATTCACTAGCAATCTTTCTCCTTTAGGGTTAAAATATCCTAAATTCTTTCTTGCAAGACGCCAGTTGTCTTTTGTTATGAGTTTATCAAAAAGGGAAACGGCTAACGGCCTAGGTTTAGAGCCGATTAATTCTGCTGGATTCCAATCAGGCATATCTCCTAATATTGAAGTTTGACCGGCCAAATTTGATTTTTCATTAAAACTTTCCCTAATTTTATTTTTAAAATTTAAAATCTTTTCATTAATATCAAACTTATAATAGTTTTCAATAACTTTAGATATAGCTATAGGTCTAACTTGGAATATGTAGAGAATTTCTTTATCAAAAGCAAATTCTATATCCAGTAACTCATTTCCTGTTAATCTTTCTAATTCTTTGGCACAATTAACTAAATGGCTTAATTCTTTATCTTCTACTTTATTAATATCACTTTTAAGAATATGTAAAAGATGATAATCTCCTTTGTATCCTGTGGTAATTTGATTTGTATCTCCTGAGGTACTAAAATTTATAGTATAGTATGGAGAACCTGTCTTTATATCACAAGTAAAGACAACACCTGACATTGTTACATTACTTATTTGTGGTTGTATGAGTATTTGATCTTCTAAGCTTGGATCTAAACCATAACTTTTAATTACTGAATTTACAGCTTCTTCTAACTCTATTTTATTGTCTTTATCTACATTAAGTATTGAGGAATAATGGCCTGCCATTGAGCTGTCAAAACTGTCTTCTTTGAATGAACTACTGCGTACAACAACTTTTTTGTTTCTAAAATAGGATTTAATATTACTCAATATTTCATCTTTATTATTTTTCCATTCCTTTATTGTAAATGAACGTTGGGTTAATATTTTGCCCTTTTTCAACAAAGGTTTGAGCCTTGAAAGCGTATGAGCCTTAGAACTAAAGACAAAATGTTGAAAATCAACTAAATGCATACCGTCACTTTTCCTTGAGTCCAGTTCAGCCCAATTACCATTTATGTTATAACTTTTAATCGTGATTTCATCTTGAAGCAAAAAATCAAAATAATCTAAAAGTGTACTTTTCTTAAGAGCTTTTTTTGAAATATTATTAACTAAATTATCAAAGAAATGTTTTGATATTTCTTTACTTTGATAAAAAATACCTGCAAATTCGGCCACAGATTCATCCCTATTTTCCGACGATTGCAGCCTAACATTATTTTCTGAAGTCAACCACAACTTCTCTGCTCTATCTAAAGAAGCTAAGGTCCTTCCAGGGTATCTAGATTTCCATTCTAAATCTGATATTACACTGACATTTGAATCCAAGTTTTTGACAAATTGCGAAATTATTTGATTTCTAAATACAATATCTGCATACGCCACTATAACATCTGAATTTATTAGTAAGTCTTTAGCTAACATCAAAGAATGAAGGGGGCCTGTTCTATCCCAAACTGGGTTATAAATGAAATCAATGTCTGGATTTTGCTTTCCCAAATCAGATATTCCTTGACCTCCAATAACTTTTATTGAATTAACTTCTTTTTGGTTAAATGCATCTATTAGCCAATCAATACAAGTAGAATATTGATTGTTGTTGTTTCTTGTTGTTAGGCCAGTACCTCTACCTGCAAGTAGAATGACATCTACACTATTTGGCTTGTAATTGTTTTTTATCAAAATTTCACTTAAGTATAATTATTGTAATTTTAGCAATTATATAAATAACTTTTCAAATAATTCCTCTGCGGCATCGACTGCCGTCGATATTTTACCTGAAAATATAGAAAAAAGAGAATTGCTGTTTTTCGATACCAGTGTAGGTCTGGCATCATCAAAATCTCTATTTGTTAAAACTGCCCTGATTGAAAACATTACGGGAAATAATAATTTTTATACCAATCATAAAATTCTTTCAAGCCTCTGGATAATTCTACCTTAGGTTCCCATTTGAGAGCTGACTTAGTCAATTCAATATCTGCAAATGTTGAATGCATATCACCCTTCTGCATCTCTACAAAATTTTTCTTAAACTTGACTCCTGAAATAGATTCTAAGGTTTCAATAAAAGTAATTAATTTAATTGGTTTACTATTACCTAAATTGTAAATTTCACATTCTTTCTCTTTTTTTATAGACTGAAGTAAACCTAATACTACATCATCTATATGTGTAAAGTCTCTAAGATGATCTCCATTATTATATATTTTTATCTCGTTCCCTAACCTATATTTTTCCATGAATTTAAAATATGACATATCTGGCCTACCCCAAGAACCATAAACTGTAAAAAATCTAAGACCTATTGATTTAATTCCATAAAGATTGTAGTAGACTCTTGCTAATAATTCATTATATCTTTTTGTTGCAGCATAAAGAGAAACCTGATTAGAAACATCATCATCAACTGAAAAAGGAAGTTTCTGATTTCCGCCATAAACACTAGAACTTGATGCATAAATTATTTCAGAAATACCCGAAATTTTTGATAATTCAAAAATATTCAGAGTCCCGAAGTTATTAGATTTTTCATATTCAAAAGGATTTTTAATTGAATAACGGACACCAGCTTGGGCTGCAAGGTGTACCACTTTATTTATTTTATTTTCTTTAAAAATATTTTTCATAAATTCATAATTTGATATGTCTCCTACATATACTTTTGCACTAGGTATTTGTTTTATTCTATCCTTTTTCAAACTAACATCATAATAATCCGAAAAATTGTCAACTATAATAACCTCTTTTCCAGAAGCTAATAATTTTTTGCATAGATGAAAACCAATAAATCCGGCTCCACCGGTTACCAAAAATTTGTCTTCATGCACTTGTTGTACTCCTTTATAGCTCTCTTGTTATAGTTTCACTACATATGAAGTAAGTCTTAGATTTATTAAAATTTGTATCATTAACAAAGTGAAATTCATAAAATGTAAGTGATTTGCCTCTTATATTTATAGTAGCTACACTACCTGTAGTCTCAATCTTTTTCCCATAACCTATCGACCGTTTAACAGATGAAATATCTTCATATTTTCTAACATATATTCCATCATGTATTGTTACAAATTTTTCTCCTTGGATATTTTTATCTGTGAAAACATCATCGCTTACAAGAATTGATGAAGACGTAGAACCTAAAGTATCAATATTTTTCTTAAAATATTTTAGAATATGGTAAAACATACTATTGCCTAAGAAATTTTTTAAAAGGATTTTAGTTCTCAAAAAATTTGGTTTTTTCAAAGAATAATCAAATAATATTTTTCTATATTTAGATTTTAGCTTACGAAGGCTCAAAACTTCAAAGGCTCCAAATAAATCTAGCCAATTATGAATTCGAAGATTGTGACTTTCACCAAGCATAACATTCTCAGAAAAGCAAATATTATCTATTTTCTGTTGCTTAATTTTATTCCTAGTGTGGCTCTCTCTATACCTCAAACTAGGTATTTTTCTTACATCGAAGTCAACCATTAAACTATAAATTTTACGTATTTCTTCTGTTTCAATTAAATTATCTATTATGTCGCATTCACTACCCTCACAATTTAGTTTCATAAAAACAATGTCATCTAGCTTGATATTATCCTTAACCCAATCACTTGCCCTTACTAATTCGATAACATTACTTACATCGAAATTTCCCGTCGTTTTATCTTTAAAGACAGTCGCACCACCTCCAACGCCATACAAAGTTACTTTTTTTGTTTCATTTCCCAAACCAAAAGGTTGAATCACAATACGAGGATCATCAAGTGCTTTGATATAAGGAAGACAAGTCAATTCTGGTTCAAAGCAAAATATTTTATCAAAACCATATTTTTCGTCTAAAGCTGCCCTTGCCGATTCTCCTCTATTGGCACCAACATCGAGAAAAACTTTCATCTATCTTTTTGACCTTTTTGCAAGAACATAAGATTATCCATTATAATTCTTAAGAAAATTTGAGAGGTCGTTTCTCAAAGAATTATTATATCTAATAATTTCCATTAACAAAATTGATTCCGTAATTGTTGAGAAAGCCAGAATATCTTTAGGTAAACACTTACCTCCAAATCCACGCTTACCGTCAGGTCCCGGAACTTGGACCATATGGGGGCCCAATACTTCAAAATTGTCAAAAGCGATCTCTCTCAATTTATCATAATCTATGTTGTGATCTTGACATGCATCATAAATAATATTTGCTATAGACACACGAGAAGCTAGCATAGTATTCTGTGCACATTTAATCATCTCTGCTTCTTTAGAAGTAGTGTGATAATATTTGGCTTTAGTTATCAAGACTTTTCTATACATATTCTTAATTACGATGAAGATTTCTTCTTTATGTGTTCCTATTACTACTGTATCTTGATTTTGAAAGTCTTCATCAGGCGTAGTACTTTCACGTAAAAACTCTGGATTAAATGCTATTTCTAAATTGAAGCGCTTTGAGTAATTTTCACAGCTACCTGGTGGTAAGGTACTCTTGATTAAAACTATTCCATTATAATTCAAATCGGCTAATTTGTTCAAAGATTCAAAAACTGCTGAATCATCTACCTTATTACTGGAACAATCAAATGGAGTTGGAACTGTGATAAATACCAAATGGCAATCATTGATGGATTCAAAATTGTCTAATTTTTGATATTTATCATATTTTATAATTTTATATTTTTCTCTTAGTGTATTATCTACAGCTTTTCCGACAACACCATATCCTATTATTCCTATTTTCATTGTTATTTCCTAGATATAACTCTTTTTATAAAATTCTGTATTTAGAAACTACTGATTTTTGCTAACTTTGTTTATATCCGTTCCAATAAAAAACGACCAAAAAAGCAAAGTCCAGATTGTAAAAATAACCCATCCTATATACTTATGCACCCACCTCAATGATTCAATACCCATATAATGGCCAACCAGTATAATTATACACATTCTTATTAAATTAGCAAAATAAGAGATTGTAATACCGGCTACAATTAAATAGAAAAAGTCTTTGTTAAAACTTCTATTTCGAACCCAAATATAACTAGTGAGTGCTGCTACAAAGATAATTATACTATCTATGCCTGAACAGCTTTCAGCTATTCCTATTTCTCTAAAAAAACCTGCTTCTATGTCCTCATAAAAAAAACTTTTACCTGATGCAAGAACCGTATATCCAAGAATAGTAAGCAAGAAAGCTAAGGGCCTACCTAAAAAAATATAGACGACCGTTTCATCATTCACCCAACCATCAACTGTAGGTTGGCCTACAGAATCTGATACTATCTTGTACATAATATTTGGAAAAATCATTATAGATGCAACCAATACTAGAAATAAAATTGTAAAATCTCTTTCACCCGAATATTGTTTTGAAAAATTGTTATAAAAAATTAATGAGAGAGATATAGTTAGGATTAGTAAAGAATTGGTACTAAATTTTGCATCGGCAAAATATTCATATATTAATATTAACAAAATAAGACATGAACCAATTAATCTAAAATATGAAACTAAACTACTGGGAAATGAAGATAAAACGCTTTTATTACTTATAAAAAATATATCATTATTATAAACTAAATTAATGAAATAATAAAAACTCGCTAAGCAAAGAATTAATGAAAAATAAAATGGTGCTTTAGAAAAAAAGAACATTAGAAAAACTGATTCGGATATAAAAACCAGATTTATTAGTAACCTGAGCTCTATATTATCTACAAAATTATTTAATATAAAAAGTAAAATTATAGAAAGTAAAAGCATGAAGAAAAAAGTCTCATTATCGCTTAATTGCAAATTTTACACCTACTTTATAAAAATCTTAAATTTAATAGTCTATCTTTATTTTATATTCTTTATTGAGATAATCTTTTATCACTTTTACCCAATCCTTTGAATATTCCGTTTGGTTGAAGCTTCGCATGTAAGAACGTACGGGGCCTGGATTTCTAACGCCTCTACCTCTTCTTTGATGCGTTGCAAACAAGACCCCTTCAAAATGCCACTCCTCTGGATAATCGTGCATCAAGGGATCTACTGTTGACTTATCATTTGGCAAATGGGAAATATTGAACTTGAGTTTTGAATCTGAATCCCATGGCTGTTTTATATTCATAGAAACTACTTTCATACCCTTCTGTTTCATTTTTAATAATGCGAATTGGCTCAATTCAAAATCAAAGAACTTTTTAGGCTCATTTGTGAATATATATGTGTTAAGTTTTCTATAGAACCAGTACATTCTGTTCCTGACCCATGAAGGTAATCTAGGTCTCCAGTCAAGCTTTGCCTTCACGATTCTTCTAGTGTTAAACGCAAAGAAAAAAGTTGAAGGCATATTCATTATCCTCCGACTTCCATGAAGTGGGTTGTAAGGTATTCCCATTGCATCAACACCTGAGTCCAGACTTTTCAAAACTAATGCATCCCAATTTGGAACTAAGGGAACTACATCTACATCTAAAATGACAGCATATTTTGTACCTATGCGTTCAGCTATCTGAACCATAAAATTAGCTGCAACACCAACTGCTTCACTCAATCTGTATTTATTAATCCAGGCGCCATCTATTATTGTGGTATTTGGTAAAGATTCTAAGCGTTGTCTTTCCTCGCTATTTTCACTGCAATCGACAATTATTCTGTAATAATCATACTTTGATAATTTACGACAAAGATCTTCTTGGAAGAAAAGATATTCAGAGTTTTTATAGACCATACTAATAAGAACTAACATTAAAAATCATCACCTCTAAAGATTTTCATAATCCTATAAATTTATCGAGATTCATAATTGTATTACTACTTATTGTCCATACTAATAATCATATTAGAATCATTTATAATATAATCAACATTGTTTTTTGCTAACGAATCTAGTGCATCATTGGGATGGCACACAATTGGTTCTTCATGGTTGTTAAAACTCGTATTGACAAGATTTGGAATACCTGTTTTATTAAAATACTCTTTCAAAATATTATAATACAAATCAATCCCAATATTTTTATCTATCAACTGAGGTCTTGCAGTCCCATCAACATGAACCACAGCAGGGCTAATATTCTTCATTTTTTCCGTGCAATCATAACAAGTTGTCATGTGCTTGAGATTGATATCTGCACTATCAAAATTTAGATACATTTCATTTGCATTTTCCATGAGTGTAAAAGGTGCGAAGGGCATAAACTCAGTTCTATTCAATCTTTTATTAACGGTTTTATTTATTTCAGGATCGGTGGCTTGCATAATTATGCTTCTGGCACCTAATGCTCTTGGTCCATATTCCATTCTACCTGTGAATAAACCAATTATTTTATCTTTTAATAATAATTCCACAACTCTATGAATTGTTTTTTCCTCATTCTCAAAATTT
>MDTE01084155.1_pt1 | contig 14136 bp, 13 predicted proteins | sample 811231 | NCBI WGS metagenome assembly MDTE01 (sample SAMN05326651, study PRJNA326480) | marine metagenome | isolation source: seawater | place: Indian Ocean: Red Sea | collected 2010 | reverse complement strand
CCGCCACCAATACCCGAGCTTTGCGGCTCAACAAGGCCCAAGACCAAGTGAGCGGCAATCGCCGCATCCACCACATGTCCGCCCTCCGCCAAAATCTCGATGGCCGCATCCGTTGCATAGGGATTGGCAACGGACGCCATGGCGCCGTGAGGCCAAGGATCGGAGTCGGAGCAGGCATTTTGGGCTGAGCAGCAGAAAACCGTGGTGCCGATCAAAATTACGGCGAATAACCGAACTAACATAGGTGCTCGTTTTACGTTTTAACGGAACAAAAGAGTAGCATGCCAAGGCACGACGACACGGATATCCGAATCAAATCCTATGCACTTCAGCAAACCCAAGGATCTGGAAAAAATCCGGCGCATCGCGCTGAACAGCCAAGGCCTTATTGGCAGCGCGCCGTTCGGCATGGGCCTTGGTGGCGCTGAGGCAGCGATACATCACTTAAGCTACATTCAGCTTGACAGCATTTCGGTGATCGAACGCGCCCATAATCACATCTGGCGCAGCCGCGTACCCAACTTCAAACCTGAACAAAGCAACCAACTGCTAGAAAGCGCCACGGTCTTTGAATACTGGGCACATGCAGCGGCCTATCTGCCCATGGGCGAATACCGTTACTACCTCGCAGACAAAGCCGCAGTTCGCGCCGGCACCCTGCGCAAAGGCTACCCACGCGATCGCAAACTGATGAAGCAGGTACTGAAGCAAGTCGCCGATGAAGGACCGCTGGCATCTAAGGATCTTGAAGACCGCCGCACCAAGAGCAATGGCTGGTGGGACTGGAAACCCGCCAAAAAAGCCATTGAAGCACTCTACCTAGAGGGCGAGCTTATGATTTGCTCTCGAGCAGGATTCCAAAAAACCTACGACCTGGCCGAGCGCGTACTACCCAAGGGCGTGGACACCACGCTGCCAACGACTCAAGAGCGTGCCAGCCACATGCTCGACCAGCAGCTAGCCTGCCATGGGCTAGTGAGCGCTTTAGGTGCCACCTATGGACGACGCGATGCGGCGCTACGCAAAGCGATGAAGACCGAGCTGGACAAGCGACACAGCATCGGAGAGTTGATCTCAGTCACACTTCCCAACGGCAGCGAGTACCACATTCAACCTCAACAGCTGGACCAACCCATGAAACGACTCGATAACCAGCTGAAGATCCTGTCGCCCTTCGACAACGCAGTAATTCAGCGCAAGCGCCTGATTGACCTGTTTAGCTTCGACTATCAGCTGGAATGCTACGTGCCAGAGCCCAAGCGTAAGTATGGCTACTTGGCTCTGCCCCTACTCTACCAAGGTAAGTTCGTCGGGCGCATGGACTGCAAGGCGCATCGCGCGGAAAAAGTGTTGGAGATAAAGGCTGCGTTTTTTGAGGAAAATTGTGCAACCCCAGCCGTGAGCGATGCCCTTGCTGCGGCGTTGCCTGACTTTGCCAAGTTTCAGGGATGCACGGATGTTCGAGTGAAGCGTGTGCAGCCAAAGGGATTACACACTCTGTTGAAGGAAGCGGTCGCAGCGCGGTTTTGACTCCAGAAAAATATTAATGGTGCGAAGGTTCGATAAACTGGCTCTAACAACTCGCCCGAAAGGCGTTTCGATACAGGCAAAATTAATGTTCTGGGTTCGCATCACTTTGCATCTATGGCCGCGCAGTAGAATTTCGTAAAATCCTAAATTCCTCGGTGCGTGCAACCACACCAAAGCTGAGCAGCCACAAAGTTTCGCAGCCCAGCGCCTGGGCCAAGGTTCGACCGAAGCCAAGCTCAACGAACTGCTGACCGATGAAAGTTAATCGTGTGGTACTCGATACCAATGTTTTGATCAGCGCCCTGCCTTCCTATCAAGTGGCCGCCCGCAAAACCCTCGATATCGTCCGCAACCACGGCACTCTTATCTTCTCAGAGGAACCTTTTACCGAGCTACTAACAAGTTTGTATCGACCAAAATTCGACCCCTACGTCACCGACAATCAACGCAGCGAATACTTAGCGAACCTGATCGATATGTCTAAGTGGATCGCGATTCAAAACCGCGCGATGGGTTGCCGAGATTCCGATGACGACAACTTCCTGGAAACCGCGCTTATTAGCGATGCCGATGCCCTGATTAGCGGCGATAGTGTTTTGCCGGTGCTTGAACAAATCGGCTCGATCCCAATACTCTCGGTTGCTGGTTTTCTATCGAACTTTTCGTGGTAAGAATTATCCTCGGCGAGTCTATACTCCGCCCCCTACATTACCCACAGAGAATCCATGAGCCTTGTCCGCTGCGACAACTTATCCATCCACTTTGGTGATCGCGCCATTTTGTCTGACGCAGATTTTTCCATCGAACCCAACGAGCGGGTGTGTCTGATTGGTCGCAATGGCGCGGGTAAATCTACGCTGCTAAAGATCATTACCGGTGAGGTGCTGCCAGACAGCGGTGCGATTCAATATCAAGACAACTTGCGGGTCAGCGTGCTGGAGCAGTCGCTGCCGGATGCCGAGGCTTTAAGCGTTCGCGAGATTGTCGCCCAGGGGCTAGACGCACAAAGTGATTTGATCGCCAACTTTACCGAGCTTAGCAGCACTGCCCAAAGCAACGAAGATTTTAAACGCCTTGAACAGATGCAATCACGCATCGACGCTCTGGGCGGTTGGCAGCCTGAGCTGCAGGTGGAAGCCATCATCACTCAGCTGGCCCTGCCTGCAGAGTCTTTGCTCAGTGAACTCTCCGGTGGCTGGCGACGCCGGGTGGCTCTGGCGAAAGCCTTGGTCAGTAAACCCGACGTGCTGCTGCTCGACGAGCCAACCAACCACCTCGACATTGCCACCATCGAATGGCTGGAGCACGAAGTGCACGGCTATAAAGGCAGCGTGATCTTCATTACCCACGACCGGGCGTTCTTACAAAAACTGGCCACCCGCATTGTCGAGATCGACCGCGGACGCATCATCAGTTGGCCCGGCGACTACGCCAATTACCTTCGGTTAAAAGAACAGGCGCTTGAGGACGAGGAAACCCGCAACGCCCTTTTTGATAAGCGCCTTGCCCAGGAAGAAGCCTGGATTCGTCAAGGTATCAAGGCCAGACGCACCCGCAATGAAGGCCGTGTACGCGCGCTTAAGGCCATGCGCGATGAGCGCTCAAAGCGGTTGTCGAAGCAAGGTAAAGCCCGTATTCAAATCGCTGCCAGCGAGGAATCGGGGCGCAAAGTCATCGAGGCTCGCGCCATCACCCACGGCTATGACGGCAAGCCGCTTCTCAACAACTTCAAGCTGAAAATCATGCGCGGTGACCGTATCGGCATTATCGGCAACAACGGCGTGGGTAAAACCACGCTGCTGCGTATTTTGCTAGGCCAGCTAAAGCCAAATGCTGGCTCGGTGAAGATCGGCACGAACCTCACCATTGGCTACTTCGATCAGGCTCGCGATGGGCTGGAGTGGGATAAGAGCGTGGCGTTCAACGTGGCTAACGGCAAGGACCACATCACCATGAACGGCGGCGACCGCCACGTGATCGGCTACCTAAAAGGTTTTTTGTTCACCCCCGAGCGTGCACGTACCGCTATCAAACATCTGTCTGGCGGTGAGGTGAATCGCGTACTGCTGGCCAGGCTGTTTACCCAGACCAATAACCTAATGGTGCTGGACGAACCCACCAACGATCTCGACATTGAAATGCTCGAGGTTCTAGAAGAAAAACTGGTGGAGTACAGCGGCACGCTCATCGTGGTCAGCCATGACCGCGACTTTGTCGACAATGTCGTGACCAGCACCTTGGTCTTTGAAGAAGATAATTGCTTGATTGAGTACCAGGGCGGGTTCAGCGATTGGGCCGCACGCGGACGCAGGCTCGCGATTTTGGAACAACGGCCCGGAGGGATACCGGCTACCGCGACTGAGAAGCCTGATGCCGAAACGGCGGTTGCAGCGACTGAACCCTTATCCAACAGCGCGAGCAAGGGTTCGAGCAGAAATTCGAATAAAAGCTCGAGCAAAAAACTAAGCTATAAGCTGCAGCGCGAACTAAACGCCCTGCCAGATACCATTGCCGAACTGGAAGAAAAACTCGCGGCGTTTACCAAGCAAACCAGCGCCGCAGACTTTTATAACCAAGACTTTTCCGAAACCGAGCCAGTGCTCAAAGCGCTTGCTGAGACCCAGCGAGCCCTGGATGCCGCCACGGAGCGCTGGGTCGAGCTGGAAGAATTGCAGGGTTAAGCCTAGCGGGCGTATGCCATTAAGGCATCGTCAACTTCCACGATGCCTCCATGCTGACTGGCGAAAAACACCTTGTCGTCTTGCTCGTACATCAGCAAGCCATCCATAAATCTGACATCTGGCCCAGTTGCCGGCTCTAAGCCCGCGCCCTCGCGCATGGTGAAGATCGTCATATCGTGGGTGACGCATAAATCCAGCTGTGGTGTGCCTGCCTGAATTGCTGGTGCAGTCAGTTTGTCGAGCATAACTTCTAGCACCATGCCTACGGCCCGTTGCGGACGCATCATGGCGGATTGAGGCACTTTCCCCGCGAACCACTGGCCAACATAGTCAGCAAGACCATCGGACTTGCGTAGGCCCTTCCACATGCGAATTTGATCCAGCGCGTAGAACACTCCGAAGGCTTCTATGTCTCGTACCTTGGAGATCACGCCTCCGCGCTGCGCGGCCGCTGAGGCCTCAATGGCCAAAGCACCTGTTTCTCTGCAGCGCATTACCGGGCTGGAGTAGCCGCGCAAATTCACATCTGGCAGAGAAGCACCAAACCTTGCCGCCAAGCTGCGACCCTCTGCGGTCAGCGGGTTCTCTAAATCATGTACGTCGCGCCGATATTCCCGCGCCGAATGACGCATGAGCAGTACGCCCCGCTCCACTCCTTCGGCAAATATCGCCCGAGTCATGCGAGCACTGGCGTCGCCAAAGTCATCATCCGGCTGGTTGTAATCGATTTTCATAAGCTGCACGTGGGTGAAAACCTATAATAGTATCCTAGGGTCTCGTTTTTAGGGGAAAGACACATGGGCAGACTACAAGACCGCATTGCTGTTGTGACCGGCGCAGGCCGTGGCATCGGGCGAGAAATCGCGTTACTGATGGCCGCCGAGGGCGCAAAGGTCGTAGTGAATGACCTAGGTGCCAACACCGACGGTACCGGTGCCACCATAATCGCCGACGAGGTGGTGGCAGAAATTAAAGCCGCAGGCGGCGAAGCCGTTTCCAATACCGACTCCGTGGCCGATGTCGCCGGGGGCGAACGCATCGTTAAGACCGCCATCGATGCTTATGGCGGCATGGATATTTTGGTCAACAACGCGGGCATCTTGCGCGACCGCACTATCTTCAAAATGGAAGAGACAGACTGGGATGCGGTGCTGGCCGTGCACTTGAAAGGCCACTATTGCTGTACCCGTCCCTTTGCCAACTACATTCGCGCCGAAAACCGCACCGACTGTCGCATCATCAATTTTTCGAGTGTGTCTGGCTTGTTCGGCAACTTTGGTCAGGCCAACTACGGTGCCGCCAAGGCGGGCATTGCGGGTTTCTCCCGGGTGATCGCCTTGGAGCTAGCCAAGTATGGCTGCACGAGCAACACCATTTCACCCGGGGCGCTCACGCGCATGACCATTCCACTGCGGGAAAATCGCGGCGAGACGGTGGAAGAGTCGGACATAGAGGCAGGCGGTCCACAACATATCGCGCCTATCTGCGCGTGGCTTGCCAGTGAAGAATCTGCGGGCATTACGTCTGAGATTTTTCACGCGGCCAGAGGTGGCGTCGCGATCATGCAGCAGCCGCGCATTATCAAGCAATTCAAAAAATCCGAGGGTCTTTGGAGTCTTGATGAACTGGACCGCATCGTGCCCCAGCTGATGGAGGCGAAAAAAGCCAACATGGAGGCCGCTGATGAATTGGCCAAACCTATCTTCGATTAACGGCATCAGATCCACGGGAGAATTACATGAGTAACAAAGTTGAAGGCCTGCATCATCTCGCCCTGTGCACGGCGGATATGAAAAGCCAGATCGAATTTTTTACCGACAAGCTCGGTATGGAACTTCAGGCCCTGTACTGGATGCATGGGGTTGCGGACACATGGCACGGATTCTTGCGATTTAACGACGAAAGCTCCATAGCCTTTGTGTGCAACCCACAGATCAAGAACATTGAAGTACAGATGGGTGTTACCCACTCAGGCAACCCCGGCGCCAACAGCGCTGCGGGCACCATGCAACACCTCGCGCTGAAGGTAAAAGACCACGATGAAATGATGGCCATGCGTGACCGGTTACGTAGCAAGGGTGTGCCCGTGCTTGGGCCTCTGGATCATGGCATGTGCGTGAGCATGTATTTTGCGGGGCCAGAGAACCTGTCGCTGGAGCTGTCCTATTCCATAGAGCCGATCAATAGCGAGAAGTGGATTGACCCGGAAGTGATGGCGCTGGCGGGTATTTCTGCCGAGGAATTGGCCCGATTCAAAAATCCTGCCGCGTTCGAGGGCAGCGGTGGCAGCGTTGAGCAGCCCGCCATCGAGGAGGCGAACACCGGCCCGCATATGACCAACTATCCACCCGGACACTACGAAGCCACCATGGGCATACCCGACGAAGTAGCATTAAACATGGTGGAGTCGAAACCACCTGTATCGGTTTAATCAGGCGGCAAATGCAACTGTGCGAGGCTACTGCAGTCACGCCAGCGTATCGAAATGGCCCAAGCGGTATTGTCCGAGGCGCAGGAAACTGGCTTTCTTACCCAGCAGTAAAGCCCGAGTCAGCAAACTACTAGAAATAACCTGCCCAACGCAGGTAAATACGATCACCACCGCCTCGGGTAATTGGCTGGCCTATTGGCAGCGCGCCGACAGAAATCGGGGCGAACTCATCGCCAGTGCCACCTGTCGAGCCAATCCACCCCAGCTGCATATTTTGATTTTGCCCAACGTCATACGCGAACTGCATCTGTAGCAAGCTGCTGCTGTCATGCAAATTCGTAATGACGGTCAACTGCTGGGTCAGCAGAGGATGCCACTCAAAACTGCCGCCCACCGCCACGTAGTCGCGCATTAGGTTGAAAAACTCTCCCCGCGCTAGGCCCGCCTGCAAATCTAAGGGCACTGACGTAAAAGGGCTAGATAGCTCGGTTAGCCCAAAGTCGTTGTGAAAGTACTCGGCGAAGGCATAAGCGGTACGGTCTCGCCACGGGAAGGCCACATCGATGTTGACAATGCCGAGCACGCCCCAATCCTCATTTTTCTCACGTTGACCGATGCCGCGACGCATGGCGATATCGCTGCGCAGTACCGCCGGTCCAACCGGAACGCGGGCACTCACACCAAAGAACTCGGCGTCATAGTGTTTCGCTGCGATGAGCTCGAATTCAACCGAGCCCGCATAGCCGTGCCATTTTGCGGCGGTACTGGCCACCTCGCTGCTTACTGAATCCTGCGCATCGCGCCGAAAAACATGCAGCAGCTGGGCGTCATGGCCGTTTTCAAACAGACGCTCAACCAGTATGAGGTCATCGCCCGCTTTGTAATCTCGATCCACAGCCGTTGGCGAAAAAGGGTTGAAGGGGTCTAGGGGCTGAAAAACGATACCACTACCCCAGCTTACAGCTTGCCGCCCAACCGTCAGGGCCCATCGATCTGAACGCCACCGTGCGTTGAAGCGATCTAGCCGATGCAGACTGCGATGGCGGCTACCTTCGTTTAAGCCCTCAGTAAGGTTCAGTAGGCGCAGGTCATCACTGACCATAATTTGCTCGCCGCCCATATGCCCCAGGGACAATCCTTTGCCATACTGCACGAGTGCTGTGTGTGCTAGCTCAAACGACCAGTTACCGACCTCGCGCTCTAGCATGGTTCGCAGATCTATCGCACCGTCTTCCCTGCGGCTGCCTAGGTAAGATCGACTAAAATCGGTTGCCGGAAGGTCGGCAGTGCTCGTAAAACCTTTGAGTCGAAAGGTTAGTGATGTTTCACCCTTGGGTTGCCAACCACTTAGCCACCAAGTTCGCTCGCGGGGTTGAGCAGCCTGTTCTCCGTTTCGATAAAGCGGCAATAGCGGCTTTGCAGGCTCTTGAGTAACTGGCGCTACTATTTGGGGGTCAGCATCCCTTTGCGGCTGGCGCGCGCGTTCTGCGGTAGTGAACGGATCAACGCCTAAATTATCTAGTACTGTCGTAGAGCCCACTTCGGCCTCCACATCGGTCAGCCAGGCGCCCTCATAGCCATTGCGCTGGGCTGTCTGCTGCAGCGCCTTTATGTCAGAAGACTGCAGGGCCAGTAGCACCACTCGGTACAAAAGCTGGCCTTCGCGGCGGGTTTGCACCATGCGGACCTCTCGCACCGGGATGATAAGGCGCTGGTCAGTCGCTGTGTTTTGCAGAGCGGTGGCGTTTTCTAACGAGGAGAAACTGCCGATGACTACAGCAGGTTCAGCCCGTACGTCTTGGCCACATCCCAGACAAAGCGAGCATACCAGGCAAAGGAACGGCCGCTTCATTGGGTTGGGCGAATTGGACTAGGCCAACTCATTGAACTAGGTAGCCATCGCGGTGTTTTGGTGTATCTCCCCGTCCATCATGGCGACTTGACGGGAGGTGTAGCTCATCACGATAGGATCGTGGGTCGCGGTCACAATGGTCATACCCTGTCGCTGATTGAGCTGCTGCAGAACCTCCAGTAGTTCTGTCGTGGTTTTCGAGTCCAGGTTGGCCGTCGGTTCATCTGCCAACAACAGCACTGGTTCGGTCACAATGGCTCGAGCAATGGCGACACGCTGTTGCTGCCCTCCGGACAATTCGCCCGGGCGGCGATCGCCCAGATCGCCCAAACCCAAACTTTGCAGGGCATCGTTAGCCCGCTCTTGTCGCTCTTGGCTGGACACACCCTGCAACTGCAGAATGAATTCGACGTTCTCGCGGGCAGACAACACGGGAATCAGGTTATAGGCCTGAAAGACGAAACCCACTTTCTCTAGCCGCATCTGAGCCAACTCGCTAGCGTTCAGTGGACCTAAACTCGTGCCGCCTACGGTCACCTCGCCTGCATCAAATCCGTCTAGGCCGCCAATCACATTCAGCAGCGTCGACTTCCCGGAGCCTGACGGGCCAGCGAGACTGACAAATTCACCCGCTGTAATGGTGAGATTTGCGCCGCGCAAGGCGTACACCGGTACGCTCTCCTGCTGATAGATGCGCTGTACGTCCTGGCAGCACACAACTGGCGTATCTGATCCTGTATTGTCACTCATCGTGGTTCGTTCCAATTCTTGTGCATTTTTTGGCGTCTCAGGAACTGCCGTCTCTCGCCTTCTTAACTACCTGTTCATTGCCATCAACGGCGAAATTTTCAGCGCCCGCCGGGCGGGGAAAAAGCTCGCGAAAAGACCCACTAACATACTTAGCCCACCAAAGAGCAGCAGGTCTTTGACGGTTAGCACGGGTTTCAAAAAAGTGCTCATACCGAATGCTTCAACACTCTCACTGAACGCGGATAAATCGATGCCTTCGCCCAGCCCAAACACCAGCAGCACACCGAGAACAAGACCCACGACGACGCCTACTACCATGATGCCGATACACTCCATGACCACCTGAATCAGCAGCAGCTGTTTGTTCATGCCCAGGGCGCGCAACATGCCCAGTTCCTGAGTGCGCTGCATAACCGTAGCGATGAGTGTATTTACTAGGCCAAAGGTTAGCGCGCTCATTATGAGGATGAACCAGATCACCATGGTGGCGTCTACCACATCTACAAGCTCCGCTATCTGCGGCTGCAGTTGTCGCCAATCTTTAACAACCAACTGCGGATGCTGATCTCTAAGTTTCTCAGCAGCCGAGGGCCTGTCCACATCACTGACTAGAACAACGGACAATTCTGTGATGGGGTTAGCAAGTCCAACCGTTGTTAGTGTGTCCTGTAGGGCCCGCAAACCTGTGAACACCAGCGCCTCCTCCGGCCAGTTCGAGGGTGAGTCGAAGACACCGGCGATGCGGTAACCACGCTCGCGACTCTTGCCGTCCGCGCCCTCTACGATCATCACCACTCGGCGACCTACCTTGGTTTGCAGGGTCTCAGCCAACGCTTTGCCAATAAGTAGCCGACCATCATCTGGCCCAGCGAGGGTTTCACCGTTCACCTCAAAATCGCGATAAAGCGAAATGGCCTCGTCCGCCGGATCAATACCTATCATGGCGACACCGCGGGTTTCGCGCTCACTGCTTATCACTGCGGGCAGATTAATACGTTTGGCAATGCCCGCGACGGGCAATTGATCGTCCAGGACGACGTTCGTACTTGCCGCAAACGCGTGCCGCAGGCTGGGATCATCGGCAAAGCCCGGTGCCTGCATTTTGATATGGCCACTTAACCCGGAGACCGCGGTTTCGAGCATGTCTACCTGCCACCCGCGTATTAGCGAATTAGATAGCGTGGTGCCACCAACGGCCACAGCGATTGCGGCAAAGAGGAAAAAGTTTCGGCGTCGGTAGCGCACGATGTTGCGAAGACTGAGGTTAAACAGGAGCGTTAAGGTGCCTAACATGGCTATTCTACCCGAAGCGCCGAAACGGGGTGAATGCCTCGCACACGCACGGTGCTCACGAGCGCAGCCAGTTGGGTGCCGACGATCATCACCATTGGCGCTGCCAACAAGCTAACCAACGTGGCCTTAGGAAACAGGCGATCAAGGGAGCCCATTTGCATTTGTCGCGCCGCCTCTTCACCGCCCATATATTCCAGCGGAATGCCGACCGCGCTCAAATAATTGATCAGCGGCAAGGCCAGTGCGAGCCCAAGACCTACCCCCAGCAGGCTGAGCAACAGGGCCTCAAATTGCACCTGACCAATGACCTGCCAAGGGCGCATACCCAGCGCCATGAACAGTCCAAATTCCCGGGTACGCTCAAAGAGCACCATCACAAAGGTGTTGACCACGGCAAAGACAACCAAAATCAGGAGCAACGAATAAAAGAGCTGGGCGCCGGCCTTATCGAGTTCGATTGACTGCTCAATCATCGGCATAAGTTCTTGCCAGGTTTGCAGCGCAAGGGGCCCGGTCAACTTGGTTTCAATCTGTGCCCCTATGGGACCGAGCTGGCTGAGGTTTTCGACCATCAACAACAGCATGTGTGCTTCGTCCTGTAGGTAAAACGCTTCGGCTATGCCAGTGATAGGCGCGAACACCAGAGTACGATCGAGTTCTACCTGACCGGTTTCGACAATGCCTGCAATGATAAAGATGGCCGCCGCGACGGCGCCCTGCTTGCCAGAACCCAGCACGATCAGCTCGTCACCGACCCCCGCACCCAAATTGCGGGCCATGGACGATCCAATCAACGCTTCATTAGACGCCCGGGGAATTTGACCCTCTATCACGTTATCGTAAATATCCAAGAACCGAGTCTCGGCGGCGAAATCCACCCCCATCACCATACCGCCCAAGGACTTTTCGCCCATGGAGACTACTGCAAATGCCTGAACCCGAGGCATGACCGACAGCCCATCTATTGTCTCTAGCTCTGCCTGCAGCGCCGCAGCGTTGAGCACGGTTCGTTCGAATCTGGGTTGATCAAAGTAAGAGGCGTCGCTGACCTGCCCATGGCCAGAAAAATAACGCGTTGCCGAGTCGATCATGATCTCGTAGCTGCCGGACTGCATGCTCATAGCAAAGGACACCAGCAGCACCGAAAAGCCAATGCCACCGGCTGTAAGCCAGGTGCGCGACTTGTTTCGCTGCAAGTTACGCCATGCAAGTCGTATCAACGGTTACGGCCCGACTGCAGAGAGAACAGGGTGAACATGCGGTCGGGCACATCCACGTCAAAGTCCATATCTAGGTACTCAAGCTCCGTGTACTGATCAGGTTTTGCCAAGTCTTGCATGCGCATGCGGGTCGCCATAATCCGTCCGCCAAGCTCACCAATGTCCAGTGACTGCATGCGGCGAACGGGCTGCATGTCTTGATCGAAGTAGGCCATTTCTACAAGTACAAGATCCTCGCGAATGCGCAGCCGTTCCTTGCCCCAAACCACGGCCGCGTCTTCGCGAGGCACGGCATCGATAACATAGACCTTCAACGCGCCATCTTGCTCGGTGGCCACATGCTCCAGGGTGTAATCGCGCAACCACTTATCACTGCGCGACATGTCGTTATAAGAAAAATCCGAGCCTGCCCAACTTTGAGACATCATGCCTCCAGGCAAGCGAATACTCTTGTTGAGCTTTGGCGTAAAGGTCCACATCCGCTCGCCCTGCTTAAGCAGCGCATTGCCAGCATCTCGAGTAGGCGAAACAAAGCGAATCAGCGCATCCTCACGGCCTCGAGTCCAGGCCTTCAACGTGGATTTACGCTGCCAACTCGGACGTTTAATGAGCATGGACATTTCCGCGTAGGAGGAGAGACCGCGGGTTTGATCAATGGATTTTGTGACCAAGGCCACCACATCGAGCCTTTCGCTAGCGTAGACGGATGCCGATGTAGCGAGGCTGAAAAAGCTAATTGTGAAAATGCCCAACAAGCGGATGCGTGTTTGCTGCATCCGTGCAAACCGTAGCTTTAACCCTGTCGCCATCATGCCCTCTGCTGCCACCCGTATACGATACGAGCCTAGCCAGCACATGGAAGAATTGCAAAGAAGCTGGATGCGATCTATTTTTTGACCTGATCCAATTTTGAGAATTTTATGTCGCTGCGACAAATCAACCGCCAAAAAACCCGGACGGCCATTCTAAGCGCTGCCAGGACCCTGGCCGCGGCGTCGAATTGGCAGGATCTCACCACACGCCAAATCGCCAAGGCTGCCCAGGTAAGCTATCAAACCTTATACAACTACTTTCCTTCGAAAGCCGAGATCGTTCGAGCGCTCATCGTTGATACCTACGTCGGGCCAGAAGAGGCGATGCTGGCGATCGTCAAAAACTATCAAGGCGATGTGCTTGACAGTATCAACGAGATTAACGCTTCGAGGTTCGCGCAGATCCAGGCCACAGATCCGCAGTGGCTATATACGCTGGGCAGCTACTTCGCACCGAACCGAGATGGCAGCGCAGGTGGCGCCCGCGTAATGGAATTGGTGGATCAAAGCGGAGACAGCTACTACTACCAATTGCTGCGTCTCGCACAGGGCACCGGACAGCTGCGAGGCGATGTCGATATTCAGCTGATGTCCCACACCCTCTACTGCATCGCCAACAGTGCTGGGGAGCGGCTTATTTTCGCCGAGGCTAACTTTGATGCCTTGCAGGAGGTATTGGCACAGCAAAGTGCGCAAGTGGTCACGCCGTACTTGAATGAAGCAGATTGAAAGCTCCTAGGCTTAGCGACGCCGCATCATCGACACGACATTGTCGCCTGATACAACTTGTTGAGTAGGCCTAAAAAGTATTTCCCAGGTAACGGTCCTTCCTGCCTCACGAAAAAAGCCACGGCAGCCAATACCCGTATCTACTACGAACAGACTCATCGTCGCCGATTGCGTTTGACCAACATTCCAAAGCAGGCAGACATTGGGTTCGCTTTCGAGCTTGGCGATACCGTCTAGGGCGAGATTCCCGATACGCGCGTCGACCACATAGGTACCAACCTCATTTGCGCCGATGCGTATTGATACGTCGCCTTTGCCCGCACCCTCGATATTGCCGGTCAGCGTAATGCCGTCCTGATCTTCAACAATTTCTAGGTCTACCTCCGTAGGCACACCGAGACTGCTACCCTCAAAAACAACGCTTCCCTTTGCAGTCCAAAGACCCTTACGAATCAGCAATGAAACTCTCCTGCTCGACCGGTTTCGCCTTATCCATGGTACTCAGATCCGCAGCCTTAAAGGAGGTATTCGCACTCACTTCATAAGGCGGTGCAAGGGCCTGGGCGCATCGTGGCCCCTTGTTGCGCGCGTTGTTTACCTCTCGGCTCACAGGCGTCATCTGAAGCGGCACCGGCAGGGTCGACGCCAAATCTGCCGCCATGGGCTCTGTGGCGTTACTCGGGTCCAGCCAGTCGAGGGCCTGCTCCGTAGTCAGGAAGATGGGTTGACGATGGTGCAGCTCACGCATGTTTTCATGAGCCGCAGCCGTCAGCAAGGTAAAGCTAAGCAGCTCGGCGGCGGCGCCGGCACCGCCTTTTGGACGCCAGGCATCCCATAT
>MDTE01132383.1_pt1 | contig 14137 bp, 2 predicted proteins | sample 811231 | NCBI WGS metagenome assembly MDTE01 (sample SAMN05326651, study PRJNA326480) | marine metagenome | isolation source: seawater | place: Indian Ocean: Red Sea | collected 2010 | reverse complement strand
TTGAGACCAACCTCACCAGGGATTACAAGTTCTCCCTGCTTGAAAGCATATTTACCAAAGCTTTCAATTTGATTCTGGAGAATTGATTGTACCTGAGTTAATTCCCTACTTTGAATAGAGTATCCAGGACGGAATAGAATCTTATAAAAATTCTTACTCGCGTCAAAGTCCTCATAGTAAGGATTTACATTTAAGTTAGTCTTTTGTGGCATCGTTTTCCGCTAAATACTAGCATTCTTTGTCCTTAGTATTTATAGAGATAAAAAAAATCCCCCGATTGCTCGGGGGACTTAAGTTGTCTAATTTTGATCAGAATTCGATAACGAGTTTGATGTCTTCAATCTGGTCAGGAGCACGAGTGATTAGTCTTCTGTTCTCAACATAGATGACTTCACCAGAGTTGTTCTTGATCTCAGAATCTGCTAGACCGCCAGTGAAAGAAGATCCGTATCCACTACCAGTGAAGTTATCAATGCTTGCAGAAGCAGAAGAAGATTCACCAGTTACTGCACCAGATGCTTGATCAAAGTCTCTAACTACACCTTGATCGGTGTGTGCATCAGTTGTTTGGATATACTTAAGAATACCAGTAGTTGTAGAACCACTATCAAGTGTCCAAGAAACTACGGTTCCTTTTGCAGTACCACCAGCAACAGACTGAACGATTGTTTCGTCAACAGAGAAGTCTGCAGAACCACCTGATAGAGTAACCTTAAGTGCCTTAAGACCAGAGAGTGTGTCATCCGTTGCAACTGCAGAACCAGCAGTTAGTAGAGGATCAGCAATGATACCGATACGACGGAAGTCATTATCTACTGGGAAGTCACCGCCACCCTCAGCATAGGTTAGGCGAATGTTGGTCATTACACGCTTACCATTGAGTTCCTCTTCCATGTCGGAACCATGACCACCAGCAGGAGGTAGAATTACTTCGATAGCACCAGTTGCACCACTAGGAGTTGTTACAGGGTTGGAAAGAGTACCACTAGTATTTGTACCGAAGAGGTTGCCGTTAGATAGTAGAACATTACCATAAGTGTAACCAGATCCACGCTCTACCATGCGAGCAGAACTGATAACACCACCACCAATAGTGGTGATTTCTACGACAGCACCAGCTCCATCGCCCTTGACTTCAGTGAAGAAGGTTTGAGAAGCAGGAAGACCAGTACCAGGATCTTCAACGACACATGCATCAATAGCACCATCAACTGCTAGACCTTCTGTAGCAACACGAGAAGCATTAGCAGGAAGAACGATTGGCATGAAGTCAGAAGAGAGGAACTTCAGAACATCATCGGTTGGGATGGTGTACATATACTTCCAAACATAGTTCTGACCCGCAGTGTTTGTAGTCTCAGTGTAAAGACCAGTTGCAGCATCATAGTTTGCTCCACCTACGATTGGTTCCTCTAGAGCATCGGGAACTGCAGGGGATGCGCCAGTCTTTTCTCCGTTGAAGATGCACTTGAATACTTCGTACTGAGAGTTCATTACATAGAACTTAGCATCAGCGATGCTGGTAGCACCAGTAACACCTGCTTTACCTACCTGACCACCACCACCAGGGGTAGCAGAGTAATCAGGTTTCCACATGTCATACTTAGGGTTGACATTGGTGTCCCAGTTGTAACGTCTGATAACTGTTCTTGCGAAAGCGTCAGAAATACGCTTAGCAGCAATCAGTTCGTCATAAAGATTTCTTTTTTCTCTTTGGTTGTCAAGAGGTAGGGGAGGAACGTTCTCGTCGGCATAACGATAGACACCCGCTTTAGCAGTAGCGTTTGTAACGTCGGAACCAGATCCAGCGGTTCCATCTCCACCATTGCGGACTGCTAGATTAGCACCAGCACTAGGAGCAGAGTTAATACCATTGCTGCCAAATACGTCGGTCAGGATCAGGGCACTATCATAAACTGCAGCAATAGTAGCACGGAAGGTTCCAGGGTATGTACCCTCATAAACTTCATCGCCTACCGAGAATGTACCAGTTCCTCTGGAATAAGTTTCTAGGTATGCCTTCCATGGTTGCGGACGACCTACAAAGAAATACATCTTAGTGCGATTTGGATCAGTCGCGGAAGATCCCTCTGTCAGGGATTCTAGGAATTGTTTCGCATTAAAAATACGAAACTTATCAGAAATAATAGCAGCCATGGGTTTCTTTATCCGACGTTGTGTTTGTGCCTGAGTTATTTATATTTATAGCAATATTTATGATATTGTAAATGGGATGACATCATCACCACTCGCAACCGCATCTGGTCCTCTAAACAGAGTACATCCAGTAAATGAAGTTGCTTGTTTGCCAGTGTATTGGATAACAGATCCGCTGGTGGTAAACAAGTATCCTGCGGATGGGAAGTGTGTGGTATCCTGTACAATAAGTGTAGCAGGAACTGTTCCTGTAGTAATCGTTGTTGTAACTGGGTTTTGGATAGATGGTGGAGCGTAGTTGAAGTAGATACCAGATTGTGTATAACTGGAATCTCCTCTCTCCGCAAAGTCAGAAATTCTCAAGGATGGGAAGTAGAAATCAATATCAGCAAGTGTATATCCAGATACATTTGCAAATCCAGGATCAAAGATGCCGTCAAACATGCTAATTGTATGACCAGCATTTGTTCTGGTGTATTGACCAACGTACTCTGAAGTTGCGCGGAACAAACTGTTGAATACTTCAACTTCAGTTGTGTCTCTCTTAACTACACTATATTGACCATCCACATCAATAAGATCAACTGCATTACCATTCCTTTGAATTAGAGGATCACTAATGAATGCAGTTTCCTGATAACCATCAATTACGCCTCCTGGTGGAGGAACGATTAGCATTTCTGGTGTTACAACACTAATAGAGAAGTCTGCAGGAGCAGCAACCTGTCTCTGTACTCTTCTCTCAAATCCACCCGCTGTAGCAGATGCACTAACCATAGTGACATCGCTTTCGCTTTCAATTGTAACAATACCAACGGATGCAACAGATACAACCTCTGGAATTTGTCTCAGGAATGTTCCTGCTGCCCAGAACTGTGGTGTTGTTCCTTTTCTGCCTCTAGTTACATTGAGGAAACGATCATTGATCTTACGAGCATACTCAACCATCTCATTACCAATGAGAAGTTGACCCATTGCCGTGAACTTAGCAGTATCAGCAACGTAAACAACGTTATCAGTAGGATCAAGGTCAACTTGTAGATATGCACCAACCTCAAAGAAGTTGACGTTACTGATTGCATTGTTTGGAATTTCGATCTGTTCAATCTGAGTGATTGCTCTACTTACAGTAGAAACAGAGTTGAAAGTCTGTACAGACTGTACTCCAGAAGCTACCTCAGTAGCATCATGGAATACATCAATAACCTTTACATTCTCTGCAAGAGGATCTGTAGAACTATCAACCTCAACATAGTCTCTCTTAGGATCGAGAGTACCACCAATAGAGAACACTTCGATCTCATCTGGTGTTAGTTGTCTGTTGATCTTGATAGTTGCATCCGTGACTGCACCAAATGTAACACTAGAGATACTATCGATAGCATTGATACCAGCATCACTAATAGTATCAATGGTGGAAACACCACTCATACCAAATCCAGTAATATTGGTGTTAATACCAAGGTTAACTAGAGATACGCCAATATCTCTTTCTTGGAGAATATCAAATCTTCTAGAAACAACAACTAATGGTGCTTCAGTATAACCAGAACCACCATCAATCAGGTCAACGCTAAGAATTTGACCTCTTAGAGGTTCTACTAGAACATGTGCTTTTGCACCACCACCTTGTCCATTTGTAGGAATAAATTTGAGAACTGGTGGTGTAAAATAACCATATGCAGTTGGTTGTGTAATAGGATCAAAACTGCGTTGGTTCCATGTTAGAGAAACAACAACACCATTCTCAACATTGGCAATTACACTTAGACCTTCACCACGAGTGACGCCTGTATAACTTTCAATGTTTACAGCACCATAGATTTCATTGCTAAGAGGAGTGTTATTTCTGCCTTCTTTAGCAGTTGCTTGTTCAGGAAGTTGTTTAATACTTCTGAATTCTTTCTCACCTTCTACACGGATCTTATCACCATTAGATAGATAAACGAATGGATTTCTGTAAGACTTTCTAAGAACAGTTCCAAACCACTTAGCATTGTCATCTCTCAGAAGTTTTCTTCCATCATCATCGGTTTCATATACAATAGATGCATTGCTAAATGCAATAGGATCCATGGTAAAGGTTCTATCGTATGCACCTGCCACAGCAAACGTAATAGCAATAGATGGATCAACTACTGCGTTTTGTGTTTTGAGGTTCCAGGTAACATCTGTTCCATCAAAATAGTAATTGGATACTTCACCAATCATAGTCTTAAGACCAGATGGTTGTATTTGCCATGCTTGAATTGGGAAACCAATCTTGTCACCCATCCACTGATACTTGGTATATTCGTCTAGTACACCTGTGTCAATGCCATTGATTGTGAATACACCTCTAGCATAGTATGTGTCAGGAGAATAATCATACAGGTTGAGGATTTGACCAACATCTCTACCATATAGGTAACGCATGTCAATCTTAACTTCCTTCTGAATAGGAACATTAAAATAGATATTTGGACCAGCAACTGTATAACTATATCCTTCTCTTTGAAGAACGCCGTCTAAGAAGACATATAGATTGTCCTTCGATTCAATAGATTGTACCTTATAATCTTCTACATCTAAGATTAGGAAAGGACCAGACTTAACACCATCAACCAGTTGATAATCAATCGTAAGTCTCTTATAGTTACCAACACCAATCATAGAGACTTTCTCTACAGCAGTTGGTTCACCAATTGTCTTGGCACCCAAATCTTGATCCCAGATAGGTGCTACATCAAACTTGATTTTGTTTGGAATTACAGATCTATCAATGAAGTATGCATCTTCTCCAGGATAGTCTTCTGTATACTTTGGTCTTTGTAGTACAGCATTGAGTGTTACAAATAGATCTTCATCTTCTTGTACATTTACAGGATCATTATTATCCCAATACAGTTCAAATTCTTTGGTCTCGCCATCAATGAAGTCTGGCAACGCTTGAGTTACCGACTGCTGTGCTAGAATAGTAGAAATATTTCCAAACAAAGAATCTACAGAAGAAATTACATCATCACACTCTTGTGCAAGTAGAAGAGGATCTTCGATGATATTGTAATTAGAATATGTGAGAGTTCTGGACCAGTTACCTGCTCTGTTTGGATTTTGAGGTGTAATAGTTACTAGACCTCTTCCCTCGGACAAGATGGTATCAACAATACCATAGTACGTGTCTAGTGCGCTTTCTACTTCAGAACAATATGGAGTTTGACTGTCTACAAGAATTGTATTATCAATTACAGGAGTGATTGAAGTATATGTTCCAGCAGCAAGGGTGTTTCTCATTGCCAGGACCATAAGATCCTTTGCATATTCAAACGCTGCAAGACTTTCAGTCAACTCATTGTTGATAGAGAGCAGATTTTCAGAATATGGATACTTTGCTTTCTCGTAGTATAATTGTCCAAACTCTACGACTTTTTGATTACCACCAAACTTAAGATGATAAACAAAAGCATCAACCAAGAAACCTAGATCACGCTCACATTTAGCACCTTTTGCATTCCAATTAACATTAGGATAATTTGCTTGTGCCCATCCAACAGTTTCTTCTTGGATGTATGCTTTGTTTGCTGCGATTAGATTACCAGCATCATAGAATGTTCCGTTATTGATACCACTGAGTGAGAATGTTGCTTGGTCTGTACCAGAGAACGAAATTGGAGCAGTAACTGTGACGCCAGGTGGAACACTGAAAGTATTACCAGGAGCAACTGCACCAGTAGAAGTAGCAATAGAACCAGTAGAAGCTGTGCCACTTAGTAAAGTGGTTCCTTGAGGAGCACCACCTCCGCCACCAGAGTTTGCCAACGCTGCTCTACTGAGAGTTACTTGAGTGTCACTGTCAATAGATACAATCTTAGTATCAGCATGAAATGCTCTACCAGAACTGACATACATGCCAACAGCAACGTTTGCAGTATCGGTTAGAGTGATAACAGAGGATCCTTGAATGTAGCTTACACCAATATCAGTCCAATCCCAGTTTCTAATAGCAAGTTTTGCTAGTCTAGAAGCATAATCAAAAATTGCTGTGCTTTCTGTTCTATTGTTCTGAATATACAGGAACTCATTATCGGTATTGAAAATCTCAACATAGTTGGTTGTTTTTACATTACCACCAAATCTGACATCATGATCGTATGCTGCTACAATAGATCTAATGTTTCTTTCATAATCATCTTGCTTGGTGCTCCAATCTAGATTTGGATATGTTGCCTTAGCCCAACCAATAGTTTCTTCAATAATAAATTCTGTATTTCTTTCAATTTGGTTTGCAGCATCAATCCATCTACCACCACGCTGGAAAATGTTTCTTACTTTTCTAAAGTGAGTATCGTTGAATGAATTCTTTTTGAATGCAACATACTTACCATAGAATGTTACACCAAGATAATCTGTAACGTCAGTTTGTGCATTACCAGTCTGCTTGCTGTTTGGACCAAGGGGTGGTTGACTAAAGATAATACGATCACCAGAAATAGTATAAGATAGTCCTGGTTCTTGTAGTACACCATCTAGACTAATAATAAGGTTATATGCTGAATATGGATATACGTTAACATTGTCTAGATCTTTGATCTGGAAACTTTTAGTTCCTTGTAGTCTACCATCATTATCATAGTATCCATCAAAAGGTGCCCCCAGTTTGATTGGGAATGCACGCATTTCATTGAAGTTAAATTCACTAGTAGCAGCAGAACCTACTGCTTTCTTAATTCTTTGGTTTTCAATCTTTTGGATAGACTGTGTAACAACTCTATGAGTGCTTTCAACAGTAATCTTATTCTTATTTGGATCCCAAAGTTGGATAACAGAGAAGTGAGATGCTTTTGGCATCTCTTCTGGCATTTCTGTACCAGCTGTTACTTCAACATCTACTTGACCAAACAGTTTGAAACCAGCAGGGTGTGTAGTGGACTTAATTAGTTCACGCCACTGATCAATTGGTGTCTTAGACTTGACAACATAAGAATAGTCTTGATAGAAGTTACTATCAGTAATTCTCTGATTAGAATTGCCAATTCTACCTTTATCAGATTTAAAGTAACCAGAGTTATCATAGAATGCCTTTACTGTATCAGTAAAGGTTGATACGAATACTTGTGTGACAGTTGCAGTAATCGCAGGTCTTGGTAGAGAAACAATTTGTTGGTTCTGACGGAACGTTCCAATTATCTTACCGACTTTGAGTAGATTGGTATTAGCTCTCCACTCAACAACAGTTGCTCTTGCAACTTCAGTGCCGTTAATACGCTGAACAATGATTTCACCTTCAATGAAATCTTCAGTGATATCTTTTAGATAGAATGTGGTGCTAGAAGAGAAAGTAGATGCTACAGTTTTGTCTAAATGATATGCTGCACCATTGTTGATAATAGAAACACTTCTAGGAACACCAATGTTAGTGCTAGTAGCATATAGTTCTGTATCTCCTTCAATTATTTCAATTTCTGGTTTGTAAGTATAACCTCTTCCAGGATTTACAAGTTTGATATTATAAATCTCACCATTTACTACAGTTACAGAGAATTTTGCTCCTGTTCCATCGCCATCAACAATAACAACCTTTGGATTGACATAATTTGATCCTCTGGCAGTAACCTCAACGTCAATAATGTTTTGTGTTGTAAGATCAAACAGAACATTTCCAGTTGCTTTGAAACTTGGGGATGGATCAACACCAGTGATTACAGGAACTTTCTTGTAATTTAATCCAAGGTTTGTGATGAGGAAACTATTAATTTCTCCAACAGCAAACTGACCAGTAGTAGTGTAAGAGATAGATCCAGAACCATCAAACAGAGGAGTTGCAGTAATCGCATAAACAAAACGATTGCTGGTAACATAAGTTACTTTCTTTGTTCCCTGTAGTGGATCTGTAATAATTTTAAAGTATGCCCCATCAGATGTTACTACGTTCTTTCTATCATAATAATAGAAGTTAGTAAAATCTGTTCCTGCTTTTGTGCTATAATTGTTGGATGCTAGTCTGCTACCAAAACCAAATTTGACTTCAGTGAAAGCACCTGGGTTTCCTGGTAGAATAGTAGATGCAGTTTTCTCAACTGTCTCAAGGTTGAGACTTCTACTTGGAGACAGATCGAAGTAAGTTCCAGTCAGAGAAGAGTGTGAAGTATCGAACACATACTTGTAGAACTCCTGAATGTCAATATTTGGATTAGGAGTGAATGTAGTGTTATCTTCAGAGAATTCAAACTTATATTCTGTTTGTCCTGCACTGAAAACTTTAACTTGTCTAGAAGGAGTAGAGTTATCAAAGAAAGAGGAACTTTGACCTACTTGCTGTGCATTTGATAGTAGAGTTGCATAATCATAGACAATTTGGATCTTTTGGGTCTCTCTATCGTAAGATTGAATATATCCAGAATTGTTTCCAGTAAAGATCTGGAAGTTAGCATCAAAGTTATATTTTGGTTTATACAGAGATACTGCTTGACCATCAAAGTGATCAACTGCTTTAGTTCCCTCTCTTGCAGTAAGAACAGTTAGCGTACTATCACTAATGTTTGTAATCTCTAGAACTTCTTCACCAATCTTGATAAGATCACCATTTGCATATCTTAGAGGATCATCAACAATCAGTGCATTAGATCCTGCGCCAAAACCAACATGGTCAACATACAGGATGAGACGTTGATTGCTTAGGGATCCACCAGATCTTTCTAGACTTTCGTCAGCAACGCCAAGATAGTCTGCTTTGGTATAACCAGATCCTTTTGCTTGAATAGTAACACTAGAAACTAGTCCAGAACTAGAAACTACAATAGTTGCCGTTGCACCTTTACCAGTTCCACCAGTAAGAGGTACATTATTATATGTGCCTGCAGTGTAATCAGCACCACTGTTCAATAGTTGGAACCTACCAACTCCAGTATCATTGATAGTAGTATTTGCTACAGGAGTTTGTAGAACTGCTTCTTGGTATAGTCTCTTTCTGAGATAGTATGTCTTGGTCTTTGTTGTATCATCTGGATTGATACTAATAGTAACATCATCACCAATACCCAGACCATGTGGTGCATCTGTTTCAACCAAAGCAACGCTCTGATCAACAATAAATGGTTCTAGGTTATCACTTAGCGATGTAAGGGTAACAAGTCTAGTTCCAGTGGTATCAAACGTGCTTTCAGATTGAATGAAGTAATCGTCGTCAATTCTCCAATTACTAGTAGTAGGAGTAGAATAACCTTCCTCTTCTCCTAGATCGACTACTTTAATAGTAACGACGTTTTGCTTATTTGTTCCCTCTAGAACAATACCTTTAGCAATTGGGTCATCTACACCATTGGTTAGTAGAAGTTCATTTCCTTCTCCATAAGAACTATTCTGATCCAGTAGAATAGAGAAGGTTTTGATATCAGCAGAGAATGTGCCAGTAGTGTCAAACGTACCATTGACATTCTTGAGAACGATTACATTATCATTAGCGACTGTACCTACAATCTCACCAAATGCTCCAGAAGATGGTTGTCTTAGTGTATCATCAACAAATAGGTATGCAGTCTGAATAGTTGTCAGTTGTACTACTTTTGTCTCTTTACTTTGTAGGTAGTTTACACCTTTACCTTTAACACTAGAGACTAGTGCCTCTACTTCAGTTCCTTCAGTGCCAGCATTATCAAAATATGCTTTCGAGTTTACTGAGAAATTGCCAGAAGAACGGTATACGTCAATTCCTTCTACGTTACCAGAAGAAACATCAGAGATAAATCCAGTAAATCCATCACCATTTCTAGTGATACCAGGAACAGAAAATCTCTTTGCGGTTTTTGGAATATCGTTTTGATTAATATTTGAATTGTAATTGCTATCTACTGGTAGAGAGTAGAAACTATCTCCTAGAATGTACGGGAATTTCGGTACTTGATTGCTATCAATAGTAAGGAAATAAGCATAAGTTCCTTGCGGAAATTCTGGGGTAATACAAATTCGTCCATTATTCTTGTCTAGTGAACCACTCTTGTGGGTATAAGTGTAGTCATTGACAAAAGTGCCTAGTGGATATCTGTTTACAGAAGGACCACCAGAGCGAGATCCGTTGAGAGCATAACTAGAAGTCATCCTAACAATAGGAGACTGAGGATCTAGTGGGTTCTCGTGTCCAAAAGGACCATAGATTGGATTGCCATCATAAGCAAAACCTATGATAGGTGAATGAGTTTTATTTGCTGGCTCTGTTCCAGCACTGTTGAGGTTATCATTGAGACCAACTCTTAGAGTTTTGGGATTAGCGACATAACCATATCCATACTTAAGAACAGGATCATAGTTCTCAAATACGTAACCATTCTCGGTATCAACGTCTGTTCCGAGTTTGCTGTATCTGTTATAGTTCCATTCTTTCAGTTGTGGGATGCCAACTGCACCACTGCCAGAAGGAATAATGTCTACAATAACACTTTCTTGAGTGTAGAAGTTGCCTTCGTCAATTTTCTCAAAATCAACGATCTTTCCATCGCCATCAACGATTGCATTGTAACTAGCAAATCTACCACGACCTGCATTATCTCTAATTCTAACTGTTGGAGCAGAAGAATAATACTCACCAGGGTTGTCAATCTGTAGACTAGTTACTTTACCACCAGTAACAATAGCACGAACTACTGCCTCTCTACCAGAAGTAATAGTGATCTCTGGAGTTTGTGGGAAGATATCATTAGTATCTACCGTGATGCTCTCAACAACTTGACCAGAAAGAACTGCACTTGCCTTACCAGGAACTTGATCAACCAACACATATGGTGGTGCATCATATCCTCTACCTTGTGCATCAACAGTAATCTTCTCTAGATTACCGTAGTAGACACTTTCCTTATCTTTGTAACTATATCCTCTAACACCATTCAGGAAAATGCAGGTATCTGCTTTTGGTGTCTTATACTCTTCAGTGGTTACTGTTGCTCTCTTACGGATCAATCTTAGAATATTTTGATCCAATACATCTACAGTTACTCTAGAACCATCTAGAATGTCGTGTGATGGATAACCAGAAGATGTGATATAATAGTATTGATCATCTTCGTGAATAGAAGTTACATTAGTTGTAACTTGATCTAGTCCTGCTTCGACTGTTGATAGTGTAGGAACAGATACTGCGTTGCCTTGATCTAGAACCCAACGTGTCTCATTCGTGCCACTCTTAACAATCTTGGGATCAGATGTAGTAAATCCAGGAGCAGATACTTCAATCTTATCACCAACACTAGAATATGGATGACTATCACTTGGATTTGCAGTGTAGATAACACCAAACGATAGAAGTGTTACACCAGAACCAGAAATTGTGACTGGTTTATAGACAGCAGTATCTACAGCAATAGGTTGAGCACCAGATACCTGTCTCTCATCAATGATAAACTGTGTTGCGTTCTTTGATTTGAACGTAATCGTCTCGTTACCTATAAGAACAGATCCTTCACTGCTCCAACCACGAGTTGAGAATACGTTAATTCTATCCCCCGAAGATGCAGTCCCTGCAAGGGATCTCGTCAGTCTAGTTTTAGTGGATACAGCAAATTCACCATTTACTGTCTCTGGAGCAAGAATAATCTTATAGATGACTTCTCCATCTCTCTTGCCGTCAGTCTGTACATTGTCTACAGTAGCAGATGCATATCCATATTCATCTGTTGCTTCCTGTACAAGAACCTTTCCAATCAAAGTTCTTGGGTCACCGCTAAGTGCAGTACACTTAATAGCAAAAGTATTGATCCAATCAGCGTTAGAAGACTTATATGTGAAGTCTCTGGGTTTGTATACCTCAGGTTTGTCGTTTACATCCTGAGTTACAATAGTATTGAAAATAAATTTGATAGAACTTGTAGTTCCCTTTGCCTTATAGAACTTTTGAATGTTCTTGATAAGGGTTCTCTTGTCAATTTCACCTCTGAGATACTTCTCAGGGAACGAACCTAGGTATTGGTTCTCAAAGTTCTTGACTAGTGCATATAGAAATAGGTTACTTACATTGTAAACCTTTTGTCCTGAAGAGTGCGCTGCGGCATCTGTACTACTAAAATTGCTTGCTTCATATAAGTCACCAAGAGATGTGTTGCCACTAACACCGCGAGAGCATTCTTGGAACTCAGTGTCTGTCCTGGTAGCATAGAAGATGATCTCATCGCCAATGCGGATGTATCCGTTTTTCTTTGGGAATGATTGTGCATCTGTAACAGTGATTGTAGTATCGCTGTTTGTAATGTCTGTTGCTAGACTATCGTGCTGCTTGAGAATGTTTTTCTCGTAGTAATCGATGTCAGCATACTTTTGAATGTTATTGATAACATCCAAAGTGCCACCTTGCACTTCCTGTGCTTCATAATACTTCTGAACGAACTTACTAAACTGTTCGTATTCATCAGAAATAAAAGCAGGAAGCTGCGATTCGATCAGAGTGGAAATTCTCTTAGTCTTTACAGCAGGCATTTACTTACTCTTTGTATGCAGTGAACGAGGAATTGGCAACGTCAACGTCAAGATAGACCTCACGGACTGCCTTGATATCATTAGAAAGTGGTTTTACTCTTACCGAAATACGATTGTCAAAGAAACTGCCCTTGATGATAGTTAGGGCATACATTCTCAGTTCACCTTTTGCATAATCAATATCGCCAACTTCGCTGTCGAGGACAACTTTTTCACCAGTTACGCTATCTAGTCTATATAGGACGATTTTACCTTCCTTGTCCTCCAGATAAACGTCAAAATTAGGGTATTCAGTAACCCTAAACCCAGTAGACGAAAGAACAGGATCGTCGCAGTCAACGTCGAACGCATTTTGGAAACATACTTCATAATAGAATGTGGAGTTGAGTTGAGGATAGAAGTCCTTCCTCATTGTAACAGATGTTAAGTTAGAGTTGATAGCACGGTCGGCATCGTCGATCACAGCAATTGCTTTACTGTATCTGAACTTGCCGTTGAACTTTTCAGTATCACTTGTATCAAGATAAGACTGTACAGCAGTGATTGCCTTGTCTCTGATCTGAGCAGGTGTGTTGTCAGTCTTGTTTCTATCGTAATAGATCTTACTGTTCAACTCAACAAAGAGAATTGAAGGGTCAATAATACGAGGTTCAACGGATGCTACCGTATACTTCTCTAGTGCCTCAACAATTTCTGCTTTTGTTAGTGAAGATAGGTAACTTGCATCTTTTGGTTTCAATGCAATAAAGACTTTACCGTATTCTGGTGGATCTTGATCCTCGCCACCAAAGATAATGATGTCACTAGTTGCTGGATAGATCTGACGAACGATTGCTTCATAGTCACCAGCAGTCACTGCACGGTCCTGTGTGCCGTATGCCTTGGGAGCAGTGTATTTGATACTAGCAGTCGTCTCGATCTCTTCACCGCCCGCAGAGGCGACTGTGGAGGTGATAGAGACGCTAGTGTTAGGTGTAATACCATCGTTGTTCTCTAGAACACCAGAGAAGACGAAAGATCTTACGCCATTGCTTGCTGGACCAGATGTAGTGATGTAAGATACTTCAATACGAGCACCGTTTTCTAGTTTCTTTCCTAGAACACCGTCGCCCATAAGAATTTCATACCTTTCATCCTCAATCTCGTCAAGGAAGAATACCTTAGATGTGCTGTCTACACCTAGAATGTTATCGGCAACCAAATATGGTTCGTTGAAACTACCACCAGTAGGATATACCTTTACTCTGATGGTGTTTGTATCAATGTTACGGTTGTCAAGAATAAACCTTTGCGACTTGAGTGCCGTATTGACTGTGAATGTATTGGTGAGATATGTTCCCTCTCTTACAGGAACATCAGTAAATGTTGCAACACCATTTGCTACCTGACCTTTCACGTCATCAGTTACAACATATTGAAATAGTGTCTCATCATAGTTTGCTACAAATCCTGTACCTGCTCTTAGATTGAGTTCAGTATCAGTTGTAGGGTTAGCATAAGTTGCTGTAAAAGAGACATACGCAGTAGGAGAGGTAGCACTCTT
>MDTE01027595.1_pt1 | contig 14137 bp, 13 predicted proteins | sample 811231 | NCBI WGS metagenome assembly MDTE01 (sample SAMN05326651, study PRJNA326480) | marine metagenome | isolation source: seawater | place: Indian Ocean: Red Sea | collected 2010 | reverse complement strand
TCCTCGTAGACGTCGTATTCGTAGCCGATGTTAAAAGGCGGATCGGCGAAAGCCAGGTCCACGACACCGGTTTCCACCTCGGCTAAGCCAGCCAAACAGTCTTGCTGGTGGATTGCGTTGAACTCAGCAGGCAAAGCTCGAATCCTTTCTTTGGATTGCCGATTTTTTGTTGGCGGGTGATAAATCCCGTAACCAATTGGCTTCATCGTACCACGACGAGTCATGGATACAAGCAACTTGCTTTTCATGCCGAGAAAATGATTTAGTGCTTGAAAAGTCAGCCCAGCAATGACCAAAATAGACCACACGTATCAGCTATGAACATGACCCGGAGCCTTTCCTATGAAACCAGCGTCAAAAAAAGCCAGTACTATTCATCGTCGTCAGTTCAATCGCCGCGTGGCGCTTTCTGCCGGTTCTTTGATCGCCGCAGTGAACATTGGTCAGGCGGCTCCGAAGAAAGCAAGCCGATATGTTGATATGCACACTCACCTGGGGCAAACCTGGAACAGTACTGAGACGTTAAGTGCGGAACAGCTGTTACGGTGGATGGATGCCCATGACATTGTCCAAGCCGTTGTCTTGCCACTGGTTTCACCAGAGTCATCTAGTTACCCGTTAACGGCCGACTTTGTGCTGGCTCAAACACTCAATCACCGTGACCGCTTGATTCCCTTCTGTTCCATTGATCCGAGGACATCCTACAAGGGGGGACACAAAGGGTTGGTCGACATGTTGAAGAAGTATGTCGATATGGGTGCCAAGGGGTTTGGGGAACACAAGCCAGGGATTGCTTTTGATGATCCGCGTAACATGGCAATCTTTGCCGGTTGCGCTGAAGTGGGTTTGCCCGTTCTGTTCCACTTGGATAACCAGCGCAATACTGACAAGCCAGGTTTACCGGGCCTGGAAAAGGTGTTGCAGCAGAACCCTAAGTGTACCTTCATAGGCCATGGCCCCGGCTGGTGGGCATCGATTTCAGGGAACCTTGCGCAAAATGAATTGGCTGGCTATCCCAAGGGAAAGGTGTCACCGGGAGGTGCGATCGATCGCTTAATGGGTAAGTATCCGAATATCTATGGAGACCTTTCAGCTGGTAGCGGCGCAAACTCAATTTCTCGAGACCTTGAGTTTGGTCGAGAATTCTTGATTCGTCGGCAGGACCGGATTATGTTTGGAACCGATTTCCTGGCCCCCAAGCAGCCAGTTCCACAATTTGAACTGTTTGAGCAAAAGCTTCAGCTGCCCAAAGAGGTGGAACAGAAGATTTACCGTGATAACGCTCGCCGGGTCTTAAAGCTCAACGCATGATTGACTGGATGACTTTTTGGTTTTGGCTCGCAACCGCGCACTTGGCGGCTGTTTTGCTGCTCATTTGGCGACTGGCCCTTAATCATCAGCAGATGAAACGGTTAAGTGATCATCCCGCAGCTGTGGGCGATGAATTGCCGTCGATATCGATCGTGGTAGCCGCTCGCAACGAAGCTCGTGATATCGAAGCTGCATTGGAATCCTGGTTCCAGCTGGACTACCCCAACCTGGAACTGGTGGTTGTTAATGATCGGTCGACCGACGATACAGGTGGAATTCTCGATCGGTTGGCAGAAGTACAACCGTTACTTGAAGTGGTTCACTTAGAAGAATTACCGGCAGGGTGGTTAGGGAAGAACCACGCCCTGCAGTTGGGTGCAAAACGCTCGCAGGGTGAATACCTGCTCTTTACCGATGCTGATATTATTATCAAGCCACTCGTTTTGCGGCGAGCAATAGCGTGCATGCAACAACGCAAGCTGGATCACCTCACTATGATTCCCGAGGTGTCGATGCCTAACCGATTGCTGGAAGCATTCGTGACGCTGTTTGGAACCTTGTTTTCGCTCTACTTTCGTGTCTGGAAAGTTTCGGATCCAAATAGCGATGCCCATATTGGGATTGGTGCCTTTAACCTGGTTCGTTCCGAAGCGTATCGACAATGTGGGATGCACCAGTCGATCGCTATGCGACCAGACGATGACGTGAAACTTGGCAAGATTATCAAGCAACATGGATTTTCACAGGATCTAGTCGTGGGATCAGATCAGATCCGAGTTCCCTGGTATGCTTCGGTAAAAGAATTAATGGTAGGCCTGGAAAAAAATGCCCTGGCGGGACTCGACTATCGGTTGAGTCTTATTTTCGTGGGATCCTTGTTGCTGCTGGTTGGCTTGTTTGGTCCCTGGGTGGCTGTCTTTTTGACCAGCGGTGTGACGCGTTGGCTTTATGGCGCCACGTTGCTGCTGCTGATAGTCATGTTTTTGAAAGGTGCCAGCGAAATAGGGGTCCGTTACTCAAGTGTCTTTTGGTATCCCGTGGCCGTCCTATTGTTTTATTACATTCTCTGGCGTGCTACGATTTTGACATATGTCCGAGGTGGTATCCGCTGGCGAGATACGTTTTATCCACTGGCTGATTTAAAAGCCAACAAGGTGTGACTTAGAGATTAGTATCAAGACCATGAGATGGGAGATGCAATGATTCGATACAAACGGCGACTGCAAGCTCTATTGATGTTCATCCTGTTGGGAACCATGCAATTAACAGTTCAGGCTGCTGATCCGTGGCATGCCGGCTCGGCAAAAATTTCAATTACTCCCGACCAGTTTGTTTGGATGTCAGGTTATGGAGGTCGAGATCACGTAGCGGAAGGGAAGTTAACGGAGTTATGGGCCAAGGCACTCGTTTTGCGAGACCCGCTAGGAAATCGCGCTGTACTGGTAACGCTCGACCTGGTTGGTATTGATCAAACGTTGACAGCCGATGTTTGCAAGTCGCTTGAAAAAGAATATGGATTCCAACGCAGACAAATTTCCCTGTGCGTTTCGCATACACATACAGGACCTGTCGTCGGTCGAAATCTCGGACCCTTGCACTATGAACGGATTTCAGCTGCTGAACAGAAAAAGATTGATCAGTATGTTGTTCAGCTGCATAAGAAAATAGTGAGTGTTGTAGGAGAGGCGATTAAGGAGATGGTGCCCAGCCATCTCACTTGGGGTAGCGGGCATTGTGAAGTGGCGGTGAACCGACGAACCAACAGTGAAAAGAATGTGCCTCAGTTGCGACAACAAGGATTACTTAAAGGACCTTTTGATCATGATGTGCCAGTACTGGCCGTCAGGGACCTGGAAGGCCAGTTGCAGACCGTGGTCTTTGGTTACGCCTGTCATGCTACGGTCCTGAGTTTTTACCAGTGGTCAGGAGACTATCCCGGGTTTGCTCAAATGGCTTTGGAGAAAGCTCATCCTGGTGTGGAGGCCATGTTCTTTGCTGGGTGTGGCGCGGATCAGAATCCCTTGCCCCGCCGGACCGTGGAGCTGGCAAAATCGTACGGTAACCGTCTTGCTGCAGCTGTTGAAGAAACACTGGCGGGAACGCTAAGGCCGGTGCAGGGAACTCTGGCGACTCATTACCGTGAAATCCCCTTGCCACTTGATACGCTACCGACCATCGATGAGATCAAAGCGAACCTCAAGTCAAAGAGTTCTTATGAAGCAGCCCGGGCTCGCTGGCTATTAAGAGATATTGAAGCAGGCAAACCGCTGCAGCACTATTACCCCTATCCGATTCAAACCTGGAAGATCGGGAATACCGTCGACTTCGTGATCCTGGGGGGGGAAGTCGTGATTGATTATGCGTTGCGAATCAAGGAGTTGGACCAGAAGACAGCCACGCATACCAATGTTTGGGTGGCCGGCTATAGCAATGACGTGATGGCTTATATCCCTTCACGTCGTGTATTGCGAGAAGGAGGTTACGAAGGTGGTACTTCCATGGTTTATTACGGTTTGCCGGCTCATTGGGCACCCGCTCTCGAGGCGCTGATTATCGAGGAGGTCAAGAAACAGCTGCACGATTAGTCAGCTCAAGCGATTTCGAAGACCTTGGTGATCTCAGGGCTGCCGTATTGGGCAGCTCCCGTTAGGATTTGCACGTTTGGAAGTGGTTGCGCAGTTCCTGAACTGTGTGTGTGTCCGCACAAGACGGTTAATTGCTGGTCGGGATGTTCCTGCATGATGCGCAGAATGGTTTCTCCAACAGCCTGACAAGTGAAATGGGGTGCCCATTCATCATCCGAGATTTCGTCGTTGTGCCAGCAGGCTTCACGCAAGGGTGGGATATGTGTGACCAGGTAGAGTTGTGAGAACTGCTCCAGGCCCAGTTTTAGTACGCGTTCGATATGAGCAGCGGCTTCGTCTCCTAATTGCTTTAGGATGGGCCAGCGATCTAACTTGCTGTAGGGTGCAAGTTCCTCGATCAACTGGTAATCATTCATCATCACTTCTGAACTTTCATAGTCACCAATGCGGCCGTCTGCCCAACCGTCATGACCGATCAGGCCGGCTTTGTCGGTCAACGGGAAAACGTCGCCTTGGGTGAGATAGTGCAAGGAACCGTGGTCATCACACAGGTCACTGACTTGTTGACGGACTTCACGAATGGATCCCTCGTAGAAATCGTGATTGCCAAGTACGAAATAGGTTGGACAATTAGCGGCGGCAGCCACTTGGGACAGGTAGCCAGTGACGCTACTGGCTTCGCCGATGTCGCCGCTGAATAGCAATGCGTCGGCTTGGGACTCGTGTAATTGATCCAGGAACGACAACAAGTTTTCGTCGCCGACAAAATCCAGGTGGATATCTGTGGTCCAAGCAATCCGCGTCATGATTGGGATCCGGTCAGAATCGTCTTGCCAGGTTGGCCCGGCTGTTCCTGCACGTAACGAGGTACTGCATATCCAGGTAACTTGGCTGACAAGTGACGCATTAACGACAGGCCACGTTCGATGGGTACCTCGAAATGATGAGCACCCTGAACTCGATCTAATTGATGAAGGTAGTAGGGCATGGTTCGCAGCTGGACGAGTTTTTTCATGAGGGTGACCAGGCTCTCTTCATCATCGTTAACACCGCGCAACAGGACCGCCTGGTTCAACAGAGGAATTCCCGCTTCCGTGATTTTACTAAGGCTGGCGGCTACCTGGTCATCAAGTTCATTGGGATGGTTGCAATGAATTACAACGACCGGCGTCAATCGAGTTTCCGTGAGCCAACTTAAGAGTTCCTGGTTCACACGCTGCGGGATCATGATCGGTAGTCGAGTGTGAATTCGTATCCGTTGAAGATGCTTTATTTCTCCAAGGCGTCGAGTTAATTCTGCCAGTTGTGAATCGACCAGTGTGAGTGGATCTCCTCCGCTAAGAATGATTTCTTCCAGGGTTGTGTCAGCAGCAATGGCTTCCAGGGCTGGGATCCACTGGTCAAGTGAATGGGGTTGTTCGCTGTAAGGGTAATGCCGGCGAAAACAATACCGACAGTGAATCGCGCATGCACCAGTAGTCACCAGTAGTGCTCGGCCTTGATATTTGTGCAATAAACCAGGTGCCAGTTGGGCATCACGTTCGGCAACGGGGTCGGATGTGAATCCGGGTACCGATTCAAATTCTTCCTGGACCGGCAGAATTTGTCGTAGCAGTGGATCCGAGGGATCGTTGGGAACAATACGTTCCACGTACGGCATGGGAGCAAACAAAGGGAACAGGCTGACAGCCCGCTCAGCAGCTTCTCGCCAACTCTGCGGTAACTGCAGTTTCTGGCAAAGTTCAGCGGGATTACGAATGGCTGTTTTCAGGACCGTTTGCCACCGTGGTGTTGCTGTTGTACTGGTATTTGACGGGGATTGCGTGGCCCGGTCTTTAATGCGCGACTTGACTTCCGTCGTTGTGACCATGTTGTTGAGTGAATTACGGGTTTATCTAGAGCAGGCAAAGCGGTACATTCGAACGAAAGGCGTCATCATCGGATGACAGTAAAAGGATTCTAGATTAAGCGTTAGCTGGAAATAAAGAGCAGATTGAGTCAGATCTTGCCCGTGTCAATTGCGTAACAAGAGGAAAGAATAGCCGTGCCTTCATATAAGACAAGTGACTTTCGTAAGGGTCTTAAAGTTCAAATTGATGGTGATCCGTATCTCATGATCGAGATGAACTTCGTCAAGCCTGGAAAAGGCAATGCCATGTACAAGTGCAAGTTGCGGAATCTCATTCGCAACACGGTCTTGGATAGAACCTACAAGGGTGGAGAATCGTTGGAAGCGGCTGACGTGGAAGAGATTGGTACCCAGTATCTCTATCGCCAGGGTGATACGTTTGTTTTCATGGACAATTCGACTTACGAACAGTATGAGTTGTCGTCTGATCAGGTTGATGATAACTGGAAATACCTGAAAGAAAACTTACCTTGCTCGATGATTATCTACAACGGTAACCCCATCACCATGACGCCTCCGAACCATGTTGAGTTGAAGGTTGAATATTGTGAACCGGGTGCCAAGGGAGATACTGCCACGAACGTTACCAAGCCGGTTAAGGTGGAAACAGGTGCTGAGTTTATTTGCCCTGCCTTTATCGATATGGGGAACGTGATCAAGGTAGATACCCGAACGGGCAATTATGTCGAACGTGTCAGCGTCAAGTAACGACTGGTTTGTTCCATGGTCTACCTAGTGGCAATCAACGGGTTAGACGCAGGACGCGTATTTGAACTCCAGGAAGGATGGACGACTGTCGGGCGTCATACCGATTGCCAGATTGTCTTGCCATTGGATTCTGTGAGTCGCCATCATGCGGTGATACGAATTGATGGTGACCAGGCGCAACTGGAAGATCTCAGCAGCAGTAATGGGACTCGTCTCAATGATTCCCCAGTGGAAACACTGGTTTCACTGGTTGATGGTGACCTGATCCGATTTGGGCAGGTCGATTTCCGTTTCCAGCATGCACCCCCAGTATCCTTAGCGGCGGACAGCGTTCAGACCAGGTCGCTTGACCCTGAAAACCAACTGGTAACGGGCGCAATGACCAATGATGATACTGAGGCGCATTATTCCCCGGTAGCGACACCGGACATGTTGCGGTTGCGGGCGCGCTTACTGAGTCGCCTCCGTGCCTTCTTTGAATCACACGAGTTTCTCGAGGTGGAAACACCACTGGCCTCGGCAGATACGACCGTGGAACGACACATTGAACCGATAGGAGTCAGCATTCACGGAAGGTCCTTGTGGCTGCAAACATCCCCCGAATTTTCCATGAAACGCTTGCTTACCAGTGGTTTGCCGGCGATCTACCAGGTGACCCGGGCCTTTCGCGACGAGGAACTAGGAGCTCGCCACAACCCCGAATTTACGATCGTGGAATGGTACCGATCAGGCGACACCATGGAACAAGCAATGGATTTCTTGTCGGAGTTGTGTCAGCACGTTTTGGCGACAGAAGAACCAGAGCGATTAAGCTACCGGGAAGCTTTTGAGCGGCACCTGGACTTGGATCCATTTGCAGTTAAGGACCGGGTCTTGTTGCAACGGATTGCGGCCCTCGATATTAACCCGCCTGACGATTGGCGCAGCATGGACAAGGACGGCTGGTTAAACCTGTTGCTGGCTGACTTTGTAGAACCTCACCTGGGATTCGACCGACCAACGATCTTGTATGACTATCCGGCTAGCCAGGCAGCGTTGTCGCAGGTACGGCCTGGATCTCCACCGGTAGCAGAACGCTTTGAACTTTATATCAAGGGTGTCGAGCTGGCCAATGGTTACCATGAATTGCTTGATGCGGAAGAGCTACAGCGTCGCAGTGAGCTGGCCAACGAGCAACGACAAGGGGATGGCAAGCAACCCTTGCCAGTGCAGAGCCAACTACTGGAGGCGATGCGAGCGGGGTTGCCCGATTGTTCAGGTGTCGCACTCGGCTTCGATCGGTTGGTGATGGTTGCGGCTGGCGTTGATCATATTCGAGAGGTCTTACCTTTTCCGTTCGAACGCGCTTAAGGCCGATCACTAACTTGTGACTAGCTTACGGAATCGAGCCGCGAATAAACCAGGAAGCTGTAGTCATGGTCGTTCTTCTCGTCCGCCGCGAACGAGTCGGTTTGTTGTAGTTGCCACTGGTCGTCCGTAATCGCCGGGAAGTAAGTGTCTCCGTCGACAGTGGCATGGACTTGTGTGACATAGAGGCGATCTACCAGGGGTAAAGCCAACTGGTAAATCTGGCTGCCGCCGATCACGAAGACTTCTTCGTCATCTCCAGCTAATTTGAGGGCAGTTGGCAGATCGGATGCTGTTAGCACACCTTCCACAGTCCATTCGGATTGCCTGGTCAGGACCACGGAGATGCGACCTGGAAGTTGGCGACCGATTGAATCATAAGTTTTACGACCCATCACGATGTGATGACCCATGGTGAGTTGTTTGAAACGCTTGAGATCGGCAGACAGGTGCCAGGGCAGCTGGCCCTCGCGACCGATGACATGATTTTCGGAGATGGCAACGATCAATGAGAGCATTGAAGATGACTTTCCAGGTGGGTGCCGCATGCTTGAGACGATGACAAACTAGACAGCGACCGGAGCACGGATATGAGGATGCGGATCGTAGGACTCGAGCTGAAAATCATCAAACTTGAAGTCAAAAATGGAATTGACGTCTGGATTCAGTTTCATGGTTGGCAGCGGTCGCGGGTCGCGGGTTAACTGCAGCTTGGCCTGTTCCAGGTGATTCTGGTAGAGGTGAGCATCACCGAGCGTATGAACAAAGTCGCCCGGTTTGAGGCCCGTAGCCTGAGCCATCATCATGGTGAGCAGGGCATAGGAAGCAATGTTAAACGGTACGCCCAGGAAGACATCGGCACTGCGTTGGTACATTTGGCAGGATAACCGATCCTCAGCTACGTAGAACTGGAACAGCAAGTGGCAGGGAGGAAGGGCCATTTTTTCCAGCTGACCTACGTTCCAGGCGCTGACAATCATCCGGCGAGAATCGGGTTGATTGCGAATCTGCTCCTGTACCTGGCTGATTTGATCGATGCTGTTGCCGTCAGCTGCTCCCCAGCTGCGCCATTGGTGTCCGTAAACGGGTCCCAGGTTTCCTTCTTCATCTGCCCACTCATCCCAGATCGAAACGCCATTCTCTTTAAGGTATTCAATATTTGTGTCGCCTCGGAGAAACCAAAGCAATTCGTAGATGATTGATTTCAAATGGAGTTTCTTGGTGGTCAACATTGGAAATCCATCGGCCAAGTTGAACCGCAGCTGGTGTCCGAAGATGCTGCGAGTGCCGGTACCGGTGCGATCTTCCTTGGTGACACCGTTTTCCAGAATTGTTTCCAACAACTGTAAGTATGAACGCATCCTTGGTTTCCTTCAGCGTCAGTTCTTGGTCGTGCTCCAGGTCCAGTGGCGATCACTGGTAGCCTGGACCTGCTCGGGATTGTACCCGAGTTCTCCAATCAAGTTTTGAATTTCCTCTAAGCTTAGAGCCGCCCGTAACGAATCGTCAAACATTTGTCGCTGGTGATCGTTTGCATCGCCTGCGTAAGTATCGACCAGCTGTTGAACCAGTTCGTCCGACTCGGGTCGTAACAAATCACGGAAAAACAGTTGCCCCCCACTTCGTACGACCCGAATCGATTCGGCCAGCACACCGGCTGGCTCAGGGATGTGATGGACAATGCTGTTGGACATCACGACATCAAATCGATCGGAATCATAGGGGAGTGATTTGGCATCAATATGATCGAGCATAATTCGTTCGACAAGACCATTTACTTCGATCTGGTAGCGGGCCAAGTCAAGCATATGGACGGCGAGGTCGACTGCCATCACCTGGCAATTCTCGTGTCGCTGGCAAAGGGCAACTGGAATTTGCGCGGTCCCCGTTCCCAGGTCCAGGACTTCTCCGGCGATTTCGCCACTGGCTAATAAATCGGAGACGAACACGTCGTTGACAGCCGCATGATCCATCTGGTCGTAATCGCGCGCTTCTTCGACGCTGTCCATGACTTCCGGCTCGAGTACGCGTTTTAATGGCACTAGATGATGTCCTCTTTAATCCTCGTCATTGTCGTGAGGCTCCTCGACGACATAAGGGGGTGATGGATTCTGCTGTTCGAATAAATGCCAGACACCGAGAATCAGGGCCATCACCAAATAGCCGCCTGCGTATTGGCAGACGATTTCCCGGTTGGCTGCTTCCAACTGGTTAATCAGGAAGGTTGCGTTGCTAGCCAGTGGCGAATGGATGACACCAAACAAGGTACAGACCGCAGCGATCAGGAAATAAAGTGCGGCTCGCGAAAGGCGTCGATCGATCATGGCTGCCATGGCCGATGCCCAAATCAAACTGGTGATAATAAACCCGTTCGACAAAACCCGCAGGTTTAACAGCGTATATTGCAGCTTTGCACCTAAGGCCGTCAATTCGACTGCTGGATCTCCGATAATCTGGCCAGTAAAAACCTGCACCAGGTAAGCCATGGCGGGCAGGCAGGCAATTGCAATGGCCGCATAATGCTTTCGAGGTGTCGCCAGGAAGCTTTGCGCAGTGATTTCCAAGCCAATAAAAATCAAGATTGGGAAAATGGCTGCCTTGGGAATGATGACATAGAGAAATCCGAAATAACCGAGTAGGCCTGCGGTACCAACAAACAAGGCCGTGGCGAGCGAATAAGCAGCTCGCCCGCCCATCGCCTTGTAAGCTGGGTGTCCAATGTAAGGGGTCGTTTGAATCACACCACCACAAAGAGCAGCTACCAGCGTAGCAATCGCTTCTACCCCAATGACCTTGCCCGTGTCGTATTCGTCGCCGGCTGCGGCGGCACTCTCCGTACAGTCGATGCCACCAACGACGGTTCCCAATGCAAATGGCAAGACAACCGGTAAATAGACGAGGCAGTCATCAAGTGCCGAGACCCACTCAAAACGAAAAACACTCAGCCACTGGTAGGGCAGCAAAGCCTCAACGGCATCGATTTCCGGCGGGGGGATCTGAATCCAGCCAGCCGCCGCCATCAACCAATAGAGGGCACCACCAATCAGTAGTGCTCCCAGGGCACCTGGAATCCGCATAGGAAATCGAACCCGGGCAATGAGGCTGGTCAGGATGATCGCCAACGCAGCCATGCCGGCAACCGGAAAAGTGACGATTTCCATTAGTGGCATAAAAGCAATGATCACCAGCGCGATGGCAGTTAGCGAACCGAGCAGACCAGCACGTGGAACCACGCTGCGAATCCAGTTGGATCCGAAAGCGCAAACACACTTAAATAAACCACTGATGAAGATGGCACAGATACCGATGTGCCAGGTGTAGATTGCTGCCTGCTCAACAGTCATCGTATCCTTGGCATTCGCAAAGGCTGGACCCAGGACGAAAAAGACCATGCCGAAGGTGCTGGGTGTATCAAGACCCAGTGGCATCGCGGTTACCGTGCTGGAATCGATTCTCTTGGCGAGTCGAAAAGCCATCCAAAAGAAGAGCAAATCGCCTACGAGTACCCCGATCGCGGTACCTGGAACCATGTGTTGCATGGCAAAACTTGTAGGAAATTCAAAAACAACAGCTAGCAAGCTGACTGTTAGTAGAAGATTGGCAACGTTATCTAACATCAAGCCAAAGAAGGCGTTAACGTCACCCGGAGCAGCCCATTGATAGCGCGTTTTACTCACAGAGAGGTCCGTAGGCACGGATTTTGCGGATCAAAGAAGCTGTGAGTGTAAATGGGTCACCGAGAGCTGTCAATCATTCTCTTTTAGCGGTTTTTCGGCCGCTTGAGGCCGTTAAGCGGTTTGGGGAGAGGGCTCTTTTGAACTTTCTGGGAGGGAGTTCGTATACAATGGAATATGTCATGCATAGAACACCTGAAAAACGCCCTGTATCAGCGGCGGAAATGAGCGACGAAGAGCTTCTCGTCTCCTATCGGGAAACCGGAGACCGGGATCTGTTTACGCTGCTCGTTCAACGTTATGAACGAGAGCTGTACAGTTATTTGCGCCGGTACCTCGGTAATGCTGAAATGGCAGAGGATGTCTTTCAAGCTACGTTCTTGCAAGTGCATTTGAAGGGAGATCAATTTGAAGAGGGCCGTCGTTTTCGCCCCTGGGTGTATACGATTGCCACGCACCAGGCGATTGACGCGCAACGTCGTAATAAGCGTCATCGCAGTGTTAGCCTTGATGCGGGTCATCGAATGCAAGATGGCGATGATTCGGCAAAGCTGATGGACTTATTGATTAGCCAAGATCCTAATCCGTTTGACAATGTTACTCAGATTGAACGAGCGCAATGGGTCGAGGAAGCACTCGACAAGTTGACTGATCCGATGCGGAGTGTTGTTAACCTGGTTTACTACCAGGGTATGAAATATCGAGAAGCGGCTGAGGTGTTATCCGTTCCAGTGGGAACGGTAAAAAGTCGCTTGCATGCGGCCATTTTGAAACTGAACGAAGTATGGCACCGAACCCACGTGCCTTAATAGCAGGTTTGAGAGTTTATGCGTGACAAGTTGTTGGATTATCTGGTAGGCGGCTTAGACAGCCTTGAGTCGGATCAGGTGCGCAAAGCGCTCCAGGAAGATCCACTTTTGCAGCAGGAATTAGAGTTGTTGCAGACGTCGTTGCAGCCTCTTGAAGCGTGCCGATATTATGAACCTCCGGCCGATCTCAAAGATCGTACACTTGATTTTGTATCCCAGTCGATTGAACAAGAGAATGCCAGCAACCCTGCTGGAACACGACGTAGTAGCTGGACGGCTGGTAACAGTAACCCGAGCGTACAGCTGGCTGGCTCCAATCAAGCTGGATCCAAGTGGACTATTCTTGATGTGGTTGTTGCGGGCGCCATCCTGGTAACAGCTTCCTTGCTGTTCTTCCCGATCGTCATGAACAGTCGCTATGCAGCTCAGTTGCGTGGCTGTCAGCAGAACCTGCAACAGATTGGGATGGCTTTGCACGATTATAGTTCGACCCATGACGGGCTCTTTCCCCAGGGGACTGGTAACGCAAAATTGTCGGTCGCCGGTGGATATGCTCCCGTGCTCTATAACAATCAGTTCGTGAAACGTCCTCGACTGTTTCTGTGCCCGAACGTGTCGAGCGGAGAGCAATGGGCTGGCTGGAAGCCTCCGAATGCCAAGATTGTGGCGGAAGCGGCCGGACGTGAACTAGCCAATATCCAACGGCAAATGGGTGGAAGCTATGGATATAACCTCGGCTATTGGTCGAATGGTCGTTATTTCCCACCACGGAATTTATGGCGATCTTTCTACCCTATCATGGCAGATAGCCCCACGCTGACACTGGCGGGACGACGTAGTACCAACCATGGTGGCAATGGCCTGAATGTGTTGTTTGAGGATGGACATGTCCAATACATGACCGATTCGCAGATTTCTCCGCGCAGAGACAGCATTTTTTATAGTGATCGTGGCCGGGTGGAACCGGGTAGACATCGTAACGATGCCGTGATCGGGGAAAGCAGCCAAACGCTTTCTGAACGCTAGCAGGTTTGGTCCTATCTACGGGACCGCTTTCGCCGTTGAAATGGATGCTGGCGCGGCTTTCTGCTGCTTCTGGTTTGTTTAGCTAGCACGTCTTTCAGACCAACTTTCCTCCGCAACAATTCGCTGTTGCCCTCTGATCCCCTTTGTTGGTACTCTCTCGCCGCGGTTTTCGGACCTGTAAGGTCTTTTTGGCAACCAGCTTTGCGCCATTCGTATGGTGTGATTGGGAGATTGTCATGTTCGTTTGCTGCATATTTTGTCAGAGAGCCTTCTTTAGTATTTATCCCGTGAGGACACGACGATGAAAAAAGGTCGTTTTGTGCAAAGCCAATTCAATAGGATCGTAACTTGCTTCGCTGGGGCATTGGTAGCTGCTGTAGTTGGTTTACCAACCCAAGTGCTGGGGCAGGAGGCGGAATGGATTTGGTGGTCGGGCCATCAAAAGGAGGAGGTGCCTCAAACCACCTGTCATTTCCGAAAATCGTTTGTCACGGTCAATCCGCAGACATGTCGAATTGAAGTGGTTGCCGACGATGAGTTCGAGTTGTTTGTGAATGGTCGTCGTGTTGGTGAAGGCAATAAGAGCAAACGTTTGTCTACCTTTGACGTTAGTGGCTATCTCAAGTCGGGTCGCAATACGATTGCGGTGGCGGTGACGAATGTAAATGGTTCGACGGCAGCCCTGGCGGCCCGGGTGATGGTCAAAGAACGCGCGGGTGGCTGGACGTCACATTCAACGGATGACAGTTGGTTGACGAATCTATCCGT
>MDTE01191257.1_pt1 | contig 14138 bp, 9 predicted proteins | sample 811231 | NCBI WGS metagenome assembly MDTE01 (sample SAMN05326651, study PRJNA326480) | marine metagenome | isolation source: seawater | place: Indian Ocean: Red Sea | collected 2010 | reverse complement strand
CAGTTTCTTCAAGGGAAAAGTACCATTCCTGGGTTATTTCCTGGAATGATCATAGATGTTGAGGGGTTTCCGGATATTTGCCCGTCGGGTGAGAGCCTTTTTGTCGCGGAAGTTAAGCATGTTGGTGATTCGACAACGACCGATCTACCCGGAGTGTCTTACTCAAACGAATTCAAGGCCTATCGGATGACTGGTTCAGAAAAAGTTCAGTTTCGCCCCAGTCGCTCGACACTTAAACCGCGAATTCCCGGATTTGTTACCGGTTTTATCAATGCGTATCGATACCCATCGACTAATAATCCGGATGCGGCGGATCGCGATACTCTGGGACGGTTTAACGTCGTATTTCAGTTCGACGCATTTGACGGAACCATTGATGCAAGCAATGTTTTTAGAGTGAGAACTATTCAGCAGGGGGCAGGAAACCGAGGTGGAACCTACCATGCACTGTATGATGGTACGGAGGTAGTGATTGGATTCTATAAGGGTGACCCGGATCAGCCTGTCATCGTTGGTAGCGTGTTCAATACAGTAGATATCGACCCGTCGGTTTCGCCTGATTACTATGCCTGAGTATCTTAGTAGAACTCCTCAGTCGTCGCAGGGAGAGACAGAGCCAGAGTCAGTTGATACAGGGTATTATGTATTTACTGGGGCCGTGGTTGATAGTGATACTAGTGTTGAAACAAATCAATATCTTGGGGTGCTCCTAAAAACCGGCCAAGGGGCCGCCGGCGCTGGGGTTCAGACAGAAGGATGGACCCCTCTCGGTTCCTATCTTTCTCTGAGCACTGGATATGAGAAGGAGCCCGACGACCTAGTTGGACATTCGATTATCACGACTGGCCGATATGAAGTCCTCTCTACCGGTGGATATAGCACAACGAAACTCACTAAGCCCTGGCTAGCTAGTAAGCGTGCTGCAAGCGCCCAAATAGACACCAAGTACGTGAGCCTTATGGATCCTCCCGCTGATGCAGAGGGCGCATGGTCGACCGCAATAGACGATTTTAACAACGCTCTAGGCCAGTTTGGCGAACTCGAAATGCCCAGTACTAAATTGCCCACCGGGTGGATCTACTCTTCCAATTTAGATGAGAGTCAGGGCGAGGCAATTGCCCTTAGGAACATGGGGGAGCGGGTCGAAATACGAGAACCATCGAATGGAGAAAGCTTCGCCTACGATTATTTTTCAGAGGAAAAAGGTGGATCTGGGCTAGAAATAGGCATTCAAGAAAAGTACCACTCATTTGACCAAACTTTGCTAAATGATGTTTGGGGCAATGAGATAACTGTTCCGGGCTGGCCGGAGCTGACCGAGGATCCAAACGTGAAAAGCAAGGAGAGTTGTGCCGTAGATGCCTCGCTCGTAGGCCGAGGACTCGCTAGTAGTGTCGACAGCTTATCGCTCGACAAAGGTCACGTTCTTACGGCATCTGACATCACTAATTTAATCGATGCCGGTGTGTCCGAGGTTGAGTTAGCTACGAACTGGATATATTGGCCCACCGTACCGTTCGCAACATCAAAACAATGGTCTGCAAACTCACGAGATGAATGGGCTGAATCAGTCGCAGCTTCGGGCGTTGACGAAATCACAATGCAGAAAACCTTTACTCGTGGACACGTGTTTAATTTTGTCAAAGGCCCCACGATTAACCTTGGTGCGACGGTCGGATATGACCTAAATGTTGGACCGTCATTCGAATACACTAATTCTTTTCTGGCAGGGAAGGCGGAAGAGTATACGGAAGCGGTAACAGACTCGGGCTGGCAAATAAAAGGTTCGGAATCCCCCGACCGCGCCCCCACCAGCGCCGGAATGCAGTTCCTTGGCGTAATGGGCTCAAGCTTTCCAACCCTTGGAAATCTATCCGGTATGGCGATTGCGCTTTGCACGCCATCATTCTGGGAGGACGCTACTAATGCCGATTCAAGCAACAGTAGCGACAACGAGTTGACAGCGTCGAGTTTCTTAACCGGCGAGTACTTGGGCCCCTCGTCACAGCTTAATTTCGATGATGAGGTAACGGCAAATCTGAAAAACGACCTTTTACAAGAAAAAACTATCGGACCGACGTATGAGTTCCGCAGTGGAAATATAGAAACGATAGAAGCCTCTGCTGATGGTCTGGTCACGATAAAAAGCAAATGGCTAGACAACGATATCACGGAATCTCGTGATTATGTTAACTCAGAGTCCTCGGAGACTATCGAACAACAGACTAGTGTTTCCAGCTACACGACCTATCAAGAGAACGAGATCTCTGCTTTCATTAGTTCAACCGACCATAAGTTTATTAGTGTATCTGGAGTCCAGGCGGCAGTCGTAGACGATTGGGAGTTGTCGGGTATCAAGGTGGACTTCGATAAAGCGGACCTTGCCGTAGAGCTTAAGATGTTTGGTGCATACGCGTCATTAGAGATGGGAATTAGTGACCGGAAAGCCGGAATTTCGTTCCAAGGAGTTGATGAGATTGAAGCGTTTGCTGGGGACATGAGAAATGAGGCGAAAGCGATTAAAACAGAAAACGAGGCATACCTTCTGAAGTTAAACACCGAGATTGCCGCGTCTAAGATAGGGACGAAAGGCCTGCACGATATGCATAATAAACTGAATGCGGTAAAAGCTTCTCTTAGCGAAATTGAGGCGGACCTCTCCGCGACGCATTCAGCTGCTACGATCGCAGACGCTTCGGTTATTACCGCTAACAGTTATGTTACCGGGGCATCTTTGCATATCCTAGCTAACAACCACGATTCGGGTGATGTTGGTTGACGACATGAAGTTAGGAAGTAATTGATTTTGTATCCTAGGTAAAGGATAGAACGATACTCCCCGTAGGAGCACGTAATGAGCGATGACGAAACATATTTTAGTCATGTCAACCACACGATGCCGTCATCCGCGAAAACTACGTTCTACAAAGGACTAAGCGGATATCGAAAGCAGGTTAGCGAGAGCATTTATCCAGCGAGTCCGACGGCTACCGTGGGCGCTGATGGCACAACTTCAGATACTTTCTCGTCAGATAATTTGTTGCTCGGCGTGGGATGGACATATACCGCCGGCGGATCGGCCGAGATAGGCCATTCTGTTAAAACAATATCTGTCAGGGATGGAGGTAGCGGTTACACGAGCGCTCCAACCGTCACGTTTTCTGGGGGCGGTGGCTCGGGTGCGTCAGCGACCGCTAATATTAATACAGATGGAGAGGTCGCGAGTGTAGACGTGACCAGCGAGGGGAGTGGGTATACGACGTCACCAAATGTATCATTTTCAGGAGGTGATGGTTCAGATGCGTCGGCGATCGCTTCCCTTGATATTTCCTTATCGAACGCGTCGAGTTTCAAAGGCTCGCGAATATCGCTCCGGAGTAAGAAAACCTTTACAGATACTACCGATCCGAGGCAAGGGGAGGCCCCGTATTCTTATTACAAGTTCGACACTCGTGGCGTTCTATATGGGATGTTTCTTGGCGGTAGAAGTGTCACGACAAAAGCGTTCGGAAGTGCTCTAGACGGAGCATTCTGGACGTCTGCTGCGGCTTTCAGTGGTGCGGACCAGAACCCACCAATCAATTGGCTGGGGTATCACCAAAGCTCGCTCTCGGGCAACGTATCTTGGTTCCCAAGTCAAATTAAAGGAGACCTTATTTACAACCATTCGGCGGGGCATCGATATTTTTACGAGGACGGTGACGAGGTTAAGTGGTATCAGTCAGAACGAACATTTTCGAGATATGGACCTTATGATGAATCGGTCTTTCTAAACCATCCAAGCAGCGATACGGGTTCTTCTGTTAGGTTGGTTTCCGTAACGATGCCAGGTAGCGGTTACACGAGCGCTCCGACTGTCACGTTTTCTGGGGGCGGTGGCTCGGGTGCGTCAGCGACCGCTATTATTAATGCAGATGGAGAGGTCGCGAGTGTAACCGTGACCAGCGGGGGGAGTGGGTACACCAGTGCACCTAGTGTGTCCTTTTCAGGAGGAGGTGGTTCTGGTGCGAGCGCAAATGCCCAAGTGCCATTCGATGTCGCAACATACTATGTTACGCAGGAGGCAGGCATTGCAGGCGCCTTGGAATCTACCTTTGCCGGCGGAAAGTGGCCCAAAATATCTCTGCGGACATCTGGCGCCAATGCGGCTATTGCTCAAACCTATGGCTCTTCTAACTTATCTCTTATTTTGGATAGTGATCTATATCCATCACCTAGAGATCTCGAATCTCTCGGTGACCCCAATCCTGAAACCCATTTTTCGAATAAGCGGTTCGGAACCCTCTACTCGTTCGCTACCGGAACCAACGTCCAACTAACCGAAAAGAAAAGGGTCTTCAATCTCGGACCATCATTAACTTATACCTACGCAGCTGCAGAGCCCTCGGAAAACACGGAATGGACGATTGGAGCCGACATAGAGCGAGATTCAGAAAAGCTTTTCGAGGACGTCAAAAGTGATAAGCGAGAATTAGGTGGAGCTGTTTCCTATCATTATGGTTCTACTTACAGTTATAGAAAAGGTAACTCTCGAGACGTTTCCATTTCCGGCAAGGAGACAGCCGGGGGGTTGACAGCATATGGAATTGAAAAGCAGAGCGAAACGAAGGTGTCTAATGGTGGCCTGATTCAAGAAAAATTACAAAGGTGCGCGACTGAAGAAGGCGGAAGCTTTGTTCCGTTCAAAATGACGACTGAGGGTGGAAGTTTCCAGCAGACAAACACGACCGCAATGGCGAAAAGCGAATCGTGGATTGGTATTAAGGTTGAAGACCTCGCAACGACCGCGAAGACTTCAACCACTGTCTCAGCGATGTCGATCAACACAAAAGTCCCGCCACTATCCATCCCCGGATTGGGTAAAGTTTGGCCGTCTTTAGAAGCCTCGGCGTGTACCGGACTCGTTGGAAGCGAGGTGAGCATCTACGGGCTAAAGATGTGGGTCTTGGCAAAACCGGTTGCGAAATTTCTAAGTTTGTTTGGGTTTGGTAATAAAAATACCAAACTGTTTGGTTTGAAAAAAGGCAAGGGTCACGTCGGCCTTCTGGACACAGTTGCAAAAGCGTCAGCAATGATTAATAACGCCAGGTTAGATATTCAGGCGACAAAGGCGGAAAAAAATGTCGCAGGCCAGCTTAACGAAATCAACAACAAGGCGGAAGCCGCGCTTTCCAAGATTAATATGTCCGTTAGCAATACAAAGGCGAGAGCAACTTCTGCAAAACAGAAAACAGTGCAAACGGTTAATTTGGCTAACCAAGCCTCGGTGGAGGCCAGTATGATTGGAACCCAGATTCTCCAGTTGAAAATTTAAATGTGTTTTGTCGAAAATAAGGGATAGGAATAACCCATGACCATTAATCCGAGCTCCTATATGGAGGTGACAGTTGGCGACACCACATCTGCGACTGTCTCCACCTTTGATCGGGATCAGGATACGACGAATAACGCGCAGTCCGCCAGTTATATCCGAGCCCTCCATGAAGGGCAGCTTGGCTCCGGAGAATCAGCTAAGTTTCGAAGCACGCTTGTTCAGACGGTGGAATACACAGCAGACGAATCCGATATCGCCTCTACGCTTTCGACCATTCTCAGCCACCAACCGGGATTTGTCTTTTCGGGCTCAGGATCGTCGGAGACATTTTTTACGAAAACAAAGTGGCAAGAGTTCATTTTGAAATACCCGGCCTTGGTAGACACGCCAGACATGAATGCGATTCAGGAGGCGGTATATAAGCCATTGCAGTACGGGATTGGCTTAGATCCAACAACTTGGACTAATACTGAGATCAAAGAGTCTGCTAAAACTGGGATTAATGTTACTAGATATCTCGGAAATGTTTATCAGGATATGGACGGTCCAGAGAGTGTTTACTTTTTGCCCTCAAACGACCCTTCAAATCCTTACTATTACGGCGAGATATCTTTTGGGGCGTACGATAGCGGAGTCTTCGATACCCTCAGCACTTATGCCCAGAAGAACGCAGACTGTGAGAGTCATTCAGCTCTGCATATCGGTAGTCAATGGCCGAAAGTGAAATTGGGATCAGAGGAGTTCACAAAAACAGATGTCACCGATGGGTATTTGACCTTAAATTTCACGGGCGACAAGCTTCAGGGAATTCTTTCCAATGTACTAGCCGACTCCAAGTCGACTTTAGCTCCTGACGAAGTGTTCCGAGAAAGAAGCTTCGGTCACGCGATCTCAGTGCATGTTGGAGACGAATTCAATTTTACGGAATTTAACCCGATATTTAATGTTGCGGTCCAAACTGAGGTCACGATCGGGAGCCCGAACAATTGGGTGGTCAAATGGCCAGATGACGTACCTGAAGACGATATAAACAACTCGGTATGGGATAACAGTTCGGGGGATGCCTCGAAGGCCCTTGGGTCATTTTATTCTTACAACCTTGGCTTTGGGCGGAGTTACTCTGAGTCCGGCAATGGAGGAGTGAGCTCTCGGGAGGGCTTGGGAGAGGAGTTTCTTAAATGGTCCGGTGATTACACTTCGACGGATACTGGGGTTACCTCAAACTCAAGCAGTCAGGTAGGGATAGATATCTCTTTCACAAGTTCTCTCGCCGATACTTCAACCACGACGTGCGCATTGCTGATGTCGACAGATACAGCCAATCTCGGTCTCGACTGGGAGGTTTCTGGCGTAAAGACATCATTAGATGTCGCAGGTGTAATGATCGAGCTGGTAATGCCAGTAAACGCACTGGACTGGGCCCAGTTGATTTATGGAAAAGGCCTTCGACAGGATGAAGCGGCAGAGATTAGCTTCATAAAGTTTCCTTTTGAACGGGATTTATACGTTAATAAAATGAGGGTGGAGGCAGCATTGAACTCGATTCGAACCGAGCTGAAAGGCTCACACACTGACCTGTTGGCTGGGATTAACGCAGCGGAAAATGAGCTTGGCCCGCTGAAGACTGATGCAATTTTTGCTCAGCAGTTTGAAGCGCATACAACGAGACTCGAAGCCGAGGCGCTAAAAGCCGAATTGAAGTTGAGCGAGAATATTGCCCGGACAAATGGCGCCGTGACGAATTTCGGTAAAGCGAAGACGGCGGCCCTAATGGGAGCCGCGCGCATGAACGAGTTTCACCCCTAAAGACTTGAGAGAGCGCGTCAGAGGGAAGTTGCTAACCCTAAATTTTTACGTAAATCGACGGTATCGGGGTGTTTAAATCGGTTAGTAGGCTTAAGATCTAAACATCAAGCCCCAGTTTCGTACGCGGTCCAATGATTGGACTGTGGAGTTTTGAACCTGGTGAGGATTGCTTGAATCTTGATTAGTCGGAGCCTAAACAGATCGACACCATAATCTTGTTGCCCGGTTGAATTAGGCGACCGTCAGCGCCGAATCATTTTGATTTAAATGAAAAAATGAGCCTCCGATTCATTCAACAAGAGTATCCATGAAAGTCCATAAACCTATCCAATTGTCGTTTTTCTCTACTTTTGCCCGAGTCGCTGGAGACTGGCATCAGTTTGCGACAGTGCTTGTTGGGTGGGATTTGATTACGGGGGACACTCGTGCTGAGATGGAAATATGGCAATGTGTCGATCGACTAGCCGAGGCGCAGATCCCCTTAGACGAGTTTGCTCCGAAAGAAAAAAATGAGTTTTTTGTAGAAGGACGCTTTTATTCACCAACCGGTGCTCCGGTACGGGCAGGGTTTGTGGAAGTAGAGGTTGGGGAGGTTTGCAAGCGGATAAATGTATTCGGGGATCGATATTGGCGCGATATTGGCCCACTCGCCACAACCTTTACTGATCCTGAACCTATCGACCAAGTTCAGATTGACTGGGCGTTCGCCTATGGGGGCGAGGGGTACCCGCAGAACCCGATAGGGAAGGGGTTTCTCCCTGAGGAAACGACGGATATGTTGCCACTTCCAAACCTGGAGTTTGATAGTGAGCAAATAGGGGACCCCAATGCACGCCCCAATCCCGCGGCGTTTCTGCCGTTAGCTCAGGACCATCCAGATCGCATTAAATTCGCGGGGACCTACGGTAAAAACTACGTGGAAAAGTATTTCCCTGGTTATCCGGGGGATTTCAATGTTGAGTTCTTCAATCGGGCCCCTGGGGGTCAAAGAGTCACCGAACCGTTAACCGCGGGAACAAGATTTTCACTCACTAATCTGCATCCATCACGCTCAAAACTTGAGGGCCACATCCCAAATTTTATTGCGCGCGTCTTTTTCGATGAGTTGTCCGAAAACGTTCAGGAATTTAATGAATTAGAGCTAACTGCAGATACAGTGTGGTTTTTTCCGGAAAAGGAAATAGGCGTTCTTATTTTCCATGGATCTAGAAAAACCGAATTTCACGACACCAAAAATATCGATAACGTCGTCGTGGGCTACGAGAGGAAAAACCAGACACGAAGATCTAAAGCGCACTACGCTGAGGCACTAAAAAATCGTTCCGGCGACCGAATGATCGAACTGAACTATCTATTTAGTGGTACCGATTTAATCCCCGAGGGTGAAAAGACGCTCCTTGCCCTTTTCGATCAGGATGAAGATGGAAGGCTCAAGATGTTCGGGGTAGATCGCGCCTCAGAGGCGGCTAAGAAGAAAGCAAATGAAGAACTGGATAGAGTAGAAAAAGAGATAAAAGAAATTGAGGGAAACATTGCGCAGCAAAATGAAGATATCCAAAAAGAAATGCAGCCAACCGTTGATGGCTTAAAAGCGACTATTGAGGATCTTCGTGGAGTGGTAAAAGGCGAGCAAGTTGAGACGCTTAGTGACGCTGAGAAGAAAATGTCAGACGGGTTTGCACGGATGACGCCTCGACGAGACGATGGGTCGTTTGACTTGGAAAAGTTGGACTTGACGGCGGCTAGTGATGTCATCAACGCTGCGAAAGACGTCGAGTTCCCAGAGGTCTCTGATTTTGAGGTCACTGCGCGGGAACAACTGGCTGACGCAGAAGAAGAACTTATGAAGACTCTTGAGAAGGCCAGCCCAGACGTCCGCGAAAAGTCATTGGCGCAATTTAACGAGGTAAAGCGGGAATTTCATGAAGGACTTGGTAACCTTCCCAAAGCCCCCTATCCACGGCCTCCTGGTCAGGTGACGCTCGATTCACTGGGCGTCTCGCTTGATCAAGAAACAGTTGAAATCGTTAACGCAAAGCTCGACAAGGGGTTTTTGGATGCCTCCCAAGAGCTTCGAGACAAAGTCGGTGATGCAGCCGAGGAAATGACATCGGACGCGCGCTCGACTTTGGATGAAGTTAAACAGGGTCTTTCGACCCCGCCGGAAGAGGGGACTGAATTTCTGGAGGACCTGCGCGAACAACTTGCCCCCTTTGCTGCCGAAGGCGATATCGCTTGGCATGAAGGATACATCACCTACGCCCACAAACTCGAGGGGTTTGTTCCGCCAATACCACCAGATAATGAGAAACTAAAATCGTGCTTTGTCGGCTCGACAGGTGACCTGGACACTCAGCGCCAGGATTTCGCAGGGTGCGCCATTGAAGATCTCTTGGCGACCAACAAATCGTTTTTCGCGAGTTATTTTGAGACCTCGAGATTTGCCCGTATTCAGTGCGTAGGATTATTGTTTACGCAGGCGGTCTTTGCTCACGGTATTTGGGAGGACTGCATATTTCGTGATTGCTCCTTTGAAAAAGCGAATCTTGGAGGTATGCGAATAGAAAACTGTGAATTCCACAACTGTAAATTTAAAGAGTCGGTCTTGACTAACACGTTCCTGTCGGGCTGCAGCTTCAGACAGTGCGAGTTTGAACATATGCTCAGTGAACGAGTGACCTGGTCTGGAGGTTCGTTAACGGACAGTAAATTTATGGGCACAATGTTTCTTGAGAGCTCATTTTTGAAGTTGACAATCGAAGGCTCTCGGTTAGAACGGTTTTGCGCTAGAGGAGGACCTTGGACGGAGATAGACTTGGTCGAATGCGAAGTATTCATGACGATGTGGCTAGAGACGAAAATGTATAAGGCATCGTTCAGGCACAGTAATCTTCACCGCGTATTATTTCAAAGAGACTGCACCGTTGAGCGGACAGACTTCTTGCACTCAAAATTTCGATTGGTGAACATGAGCGGTTTGGACCTCTCATCGAGTGTATTTCAAAAGACGCATGGTGAGCTTTGCGACTTTTCTGAAAGCGCGATCACGGAATCTGTTTGGATCGACGTTAACTTGGATAACTGCCGATTCGCTTACTCCGCTCTCACAGATTCAGAGTTTAATGAAGTCAGATTTATAGACGCAAATATGCAGGATGCAGATCTTCGAGGGTCTAAATTTTCTAATTGCAATTTGTTTTCCGCAGATCTTTTGCATGCACGAATAGGTGATGCACATTTTTCAGAATGTGAACTGGGACGAACTTTGCTTCAGGACTGGTCTCCTTAGATGGTTACTGCCGACGAGCTTCGATCGCTGATTGGGCGCGGTGAAGAACCGAGTCAGAAGACCGTTATAAATCATAAGTTTATAGCGGACCTGTGGCGTGGGGTTTCATTTTTCTCTTGCACCTTTAAGTCGTGTGAATTCGCTGAAGTCGATTTCCGCGAGTCGGTATTTATGAACTGCCAATTCGAGGATTGCGAATTTAGTAATTGCAACTTCAATAACCTCAGGATCCTTAAAACAATTCTGAAACGATGCTCACTTATAGGGCTGGCAATGTCCGGGGTTCAATGCCTGAAATCAGAGCTGCATGATTGTAAGATTCGACGTTCCCGAATAAATGGAGGCCAGTTCATAGAAGCTGACATTAGCGGGACTTGGTTCTCCGAACTGGAATGGGAGCGCGTGACAATCATGCAAGGAAAAATCGAGGATTCAGGCTTCGAGAGCGGAGTAATAAAAAATAGCTGCTTTGTAGACAGCAAGATTAAAAATCCAAAGTTTACGTCAATTGAATTCAATGAATTCATGTTTAAAGGCGGTGATCTCTCTGGTCATGATTGGTCTAACATGCGGCTAAATAAAGTACAATTCTATGAAGTAAAGTCTGTAGCTGCTCGGTTCTGCAACACGAAAACCTGGCACATGGGTATTCACGATTCTGACTTCAGTGGTTCAGATTTTCGTAGTGTTGAGGGAGATTTTCTTAGAATTTTTAAAAGCTCGGTTACCGATGCGGTTTTCGACGGAGCAGTATTAAACAACGCCCAATTCACTGAATCGAAATTGATACAAACGAGTTTCAGAGGGGCCAAGATGGGTAAGGCCTTGATTATGCGATGTGATGCCTCGCGAGCGAGTTTCGATTCGGTTGATTTCAGAATGGGGGAGATGGTGAACACCATCGTTTATGGGAGCCAACTGACACATGTCGATTGTCGTTTATCGAAGTTTGATGAACTGGCCGAGGACGATGACACGGATTGGACGGGGACGTTACGGACACTCGCGCGTCCAGAAGATTCTGAAAGAAAAGACAAATTAGGTACAGTTTAATGAATAAAGCATTGGATCAGGAGACGTTAATTGAGGAGAAACCAATTGTGCTCCTTTCAACCCAAATTCGTGTTGTAGCGGAGACGGATGGTTCTAATCTAGCCCTAAAAGATCTCGGCGGAGGTGCCGACACTTATGGAGCGGCTAAAGTGGCGTTAAGTTGCCTTGCTAAACCAAGGCCAGGCGATAGGGTGATAGTACAATTTTTCAGCAATGAAGAAAAAATCGTAACGGCTGTTGTGGAGTCAGATGATAGTCAGGTTGAGATTCATTCGGACCGCGATATGGCAATCTCCTGCTCAGGCCAGTTTCGGATTAATGCAGACGAGGAACTGGTCTTAACCGGGCGAAATAAGATTCAGGCTGAGACGCAACAGTTCGGAGTCAAAACGGCGACAATGATAGTAAAAGCCTCAATCTTTTCCGGTACGATTAGGGAGGTTTCGGTTATCGGGGGTACAATTGAAGCGGTGTTCAAGCGTATGAAGACGAACACAATAGATTGCTTTCAATCTGCCAAGAATTTGTTCCGTCAAACTCATGAAACTGAGTGTGTACAGAGCGGGTCTTTCGCGCAGAAGGTTTCCGGATCACACGTATCAGAGGCGACATATGTAGCGGTGTTGGCGAAAAAAGATGTCCGAGTAGATGGAGAGCGGATTCATATTGGATAAATGAGGTAATAGGAGACTAAGAATGTTTCAGAATAGCTATGGGATGGCTCTAAACATGGCGTTCCCCGATGTGTGTAGGGCGCCGGCCCCTCCCTTGCCGTTTATCCCTGTTCCGGCTCCCGACATTAGCTTTGGGTCGACCGTAATCCCGGTGACCGCAGCCCTGAACTGCCTCGTTTCATTCACCCCTGCGCATCATATAATGAGTATGCCGGTAATGAGCAATGGGGACCAGATAGGACCTCTGGGTGGGATGGTGAGTCAGATAATCATGGGACCTACCAGACATAACACCTGCAGTTTCAAGACCTTTATGGGGTGTATGCCTGTCACCCGGATGTGCGATATGACTACTCAAAACTTGATCAACGCAGTGGGGGCAACGATCACGCCTGCTCAATTGGGCGTAATGAGTCTCGCGTAGGAATAAAACATGACAGATAAAAAAATGGAAAAGAATAAAGGCCAGACAGGCGCTCCAGAAGCCCCTGTAAATCCACAAGAACTCGAGCAGATTGCCCGTTTGTACAACGGCTTCAATTTGTTCCATAAGGGCCAGATGCTGACCTTTCTTGCAAAGGATATCCTGATTCAGTCTCCCGAAGGGGAGCTAGGAATACCGATGGCGGCTTGTGAAGTAGGGATCGCGGGAACGACGCTTATAGTTAAGCTGCCGGGTGCAGAAAATACACGACCGAGCGAATCGAATGAAGTGGGTTCTGACGCCTCCGCCGAGAAGGACCACTCTATAGAAAATCAGTCTTCAGCGGCTTAAAGAGCGGGTTCCCGGGGCCTCGCATCTCGCTCGCATGGGTCAAATCAATTTTACTAAATCGGAGGACTCCTCAGGCGATGTGCTCTCACTGACGTCGTGTCGCGAGACCGGGATCGCGAGGACAATAATTGTGATGAAACTGCCAAATTGCGAAATTTCTGTGAACAAGGTTAGCGACAAGCCGAATCCGTAGCGTACCTGTCTAAGGTATAAATAAATTAAGAGTAGGCGTTGTTAGCCAGTTTGTTCATAAAGAAAGTAACAGGATTAACTTGGGTTCAAATAGATGAGGAAGTCATTGTGAAAGAAGCATTAGTTATTGCGGTTGGTATTATTCTCGGCCTTGTTGGCCTTGGAATTGGAATCATGAACTCAGAGCGTTTCGAAGTGGTAAGCGTTGATGCCGGCCATACCCTGGTAGTTGATAAAGCCTTTGGGAAGACATGTGTCTATGGGTCGGCCGGATCCCTGCCTGATGGCTATGTTGTAGACAGCGGAAGTAATGGAGAGATGGTTTGGGCCTGCACGCCAGCGCTCAATCAAGGCGCCTCGGGTCAGATTGCGGCAATGTTTCGTTAGTTTCGGCGTGGCGTTTGATCGGCTTCCCTTAAGATTTCGGGTATACGATCTTGTGGCTGATCTTATAGAGAACTCTCCAGGGCTTGTCTAATGCCTCTGAGACCAGTGTTTCTTGGTCTTCGGTTGGTAACGCTTCATCGATCGGTAACGTTTTTGGCTCCATCTCTACCGTAACCTTGACCTCGGAGTGTTTTTGGAGATGTGCTTTTAGCACGGTTTTTTCGTCCATGGTTCAGCGGTTCCTTGAAGTGAGCTTGTTTGAGCGCTCTAGTTTATCGCCACTCAGGAATTAATGCGATGGAGATCAAGCCCTAAAATAATTTGAGTTGGATGAGATTTAGGTTGAAAAGCAATTTAAGTAAAACAGCTATGTTGAAGCAGCAACTGCGACATATGCTGCGAGTTATCGCCGCGACTCTCTCGTTGATAGTCTATGGCCTTGCTCAAGCTGGTGATCTCGATGGTTATCGATCATCATTTCTCCTTGGGCCGTTGGAAGAAAAGCTCGGCACGACGCTCCTGTACCTATCGAACAATTGGTCGGATGCCGAGAGAGAGGCCGTACGATTACGCCTTCTTATGAACGGAGATACCCATATTGATCTTTACGTTCGTGCATCATCCTCCACCGCCTATTCGCATGGCTCT
>MDTE01050121.1_pt1 | contig 14138 bp, 6 predicted proteins | sample 811231 | NCBI WGS metagenome assembly MDTE01 (sample SAMN05326651, study PRJNA326480) | marine metagenome | isolation source: seawater | place: Indian Ocean: Red Sea | collected 2010 | reverse complement strand
TTCGAAGGAATCGCGCCGCACGGCGGCGGCACCGGTACGGGTATGTTTGCCTACCAGTGCGTCAACCGCGGTATTTTCAGCGGCCTCACCCGCGTGGTTTGGGAGCTGAATCCGGTTGGAGAAGGAGATGGCGGCACCCTGTTCATGTCCGGATCGCACAAGGCCAACTTCCCCATTCACGAAGCCCACAAGGGGCTCGACTCGCCCCTTTACGAGTCGTACGTCTGTCCGCCGGGCTCGGTGGTCATTTTTTCCGAGAGCGTGTGTCATGCGGGGCCTCTGTGGACCAACGAGGAACGCCCGCGGATTGCCGTTTTCAACTGTTACAGTCGGGCCGAATCACAGTACCACAAGATGAACCTGCCCCTGGAAGTCATCGAAACGATGCCCCCCAAGCGGCAGACCCTCTTCCGCGGTGTCTGGGTACACGATTTTAAGAACGGGCAGCCAAACGATTTCTTCAGCGCGGATAATATGGGGCTTTAGGCCGTAGCCAGCGGCAGGCCAAAGGCCGGCGGCGGCGCTTCAGGTCTGGTAAATGATCGGGCTGTAGTGCGGATCGTCCAGGTGCGCTACGTAATAATTGGTATCGCCCTCGACGGGCTGGGCGCTTTCGGTGCGCATGTGGACCGCGATGGAGCAGCGCGGCAGGTCCGCAATATTGGCATGGCTGCCGTGGAAGGTCAGGCAGTGATGGAAAGAAACGCCGCCGCGGGGCAGAATCACCGGCACTTCTTCCCAGGTCTCCCCCGCCGGAATCTCGATCTGCTGCCGCAAGGTCTCCTGGTCGCCGCTGAAGAAATCTCCCCGTCCCGAAAAGCCCCACCGATGCGAGCCGCGCACAAAGCGCATCGGTCCGCTGTGCGCCCCGACTTCACTCAAGGCGATCCACGTGGTAAATAGTCCGTGCGGCTGTTGCCAGAATTGCCAGTACTGGCGGTCCTGATGCCATCCCACATGGCCGGCCTCTGCGGAACCGGGCGGTTTAATGAGCAGCTGAGAAGCCCAGATCTGCACCATGCGCGCACCGGTCACGGCCGCGGCCCATTGCCCCAATACCGGTGCCTCGAGCAAGGCGCGAATCGCTTTGTTGGCCAGGTGTACATCGTTGATCTTGCACAGTCTGGTCGGCTCGTAGCCCGGATGGGATGAAGGGGGCATGCCCGTATCGTAGCGCTGGTTCCGGACCGCTTCCATGCCTTCCGCGGCCGCGTCTAGCAAGGCCGCTGAACTCAGTGGCCGCGGCACAATATAATACCCTTGCCGCCGGTATGCTGCGTGAATTTGCTGCCGGGTCTTGCTGTCCATCGTCGTCCTCGCATGCGCTGCAGTGGTTTTGGCAAGCGGCGGAGCATGAGTTCAAACTCCCCCGTGCTTATGCGTCCGGTGTCGCCCGGCCCTCCTCCCGGCCCGGCGGATTTTCGTTCTCTGCGGTTTTCTCGTACTGGAGCCGGTACAGGCGCGAGTAGATGCCGCGCCGTGCCAGCAGCTCTTCGTGTCGTCCTTCTTCGCGGATCTGTCCTTGGTGCAGAACCAGGATCTTGTCGGCGGTGCGAATGGTCGAGAGTCGATGTGCGATGACGAGCGAGGTCCGCCCCTGCATGAGCTTTAGAAGCGCTTGCTGAATCAGCATCTCGGTTTCGGTGTCGATACTGGCCGTGGCCTCGTCCAGGACCAGGATATTCGGCGCCGCGGCCAGCGCCCTGGCAAAGGCCAGCAGCTGCCGTTGCCCCGCCGAAAACGAAGCGCCGCGTTCGGCGACGACATGGCCATATCCGTCCGCCAAATTTTCGATGAAGGGGGCGGCGTTTACACTGCGCGCCGCGGCCTCGACCTGGGCGCGCGAAATGTCCGCCTTGCCCAGGCCGATATTGTATTCCACATCCCCGGCGAAGAGAAAGACGTCCTGCTGCACCACGCCGATGCGCCGCCTGAGCGCCTCGACGTCCCACTCCCGTATATCGACGCCGTCGACCAGGATGGCGCCGCGCTGGATTTCGTAGAAGCGGGCGATCAAGTGGATGATCGTGCTCTTGCCCGCGCCGGTGGCACCGACCAGGGCGATGGACTGTCCGGGCGCGGCTCTGAACGATACGTCCCGCAGAATCCAGTCCTCTTCCTGGTAGGCGAAAAACACCTTGCGAAACTCGATCTCACCTTGGACCTGCTCGCTCTGCCAGCCGCCTCCCGCCGCTTCGGTTTCGCTGTCGAGCAATTCGAAGATGCGCTCGGACGAGGCCATGGCTACCTGGAAGGTGCCAAAGCGCTCGGCGATGTTGCGGATGGGCCAGAAAAAGCGGGGCACGTACTGGAGCATGGCGATCAGGACGCCCCATTCGATCTCCTGCCGGAGAACCTGGCCGCTGCCGTACCACAGGATCAGTGCCGTCAGCAGCGCCGCGCAGAACTCCATGAAGGGGAAATAGATCGAATGGTAGAGGGTGCTGCGCAGGCGCTCGTCCAGGTAGGCGCCATTGGCCCGCTCGAAGAGGCCGGCGCGGCGCTCTTCGCAGCCGAAGAGCTGCACCACTTCCATCCCGGCGATCGTCTCCTGCAGCGAGGCGCTGAAGCGCCCGAAGTGGACGCGCGCCGCGCGGAAGGACGCGAAGGTCCGGTTTTGCAGCCACAGGGTGGCCAGAAAGGTCAGGGGCAGGGTCGCGGCGGTGATCAATCCCATTTCGATGTTCAAAAAGAATATGTATGCCAGAATCGTGACTATGGTGAAGAGCTCGCTGCACATCGACACCACCCCGTTGGTGAAGAGCTCGTTGAGCGCGTCCACGTCGTTGGTGTTGCGGGCCATCAGCCGGCCCACCGGGGTGCGGTCGAAAAAGCGCAGCGGCAGACGCTGCAGGCGGCTGAAAAGCGCCAGGCGCACATCGCGCATCGCCCACTGTCCGACCATGCTCGTGGCCCAGCTGCGGGCGTAGCCGAGGCCAAACTGCAGTACCAGCAGGATGATGAAGAGCAGGACGATGCCGCCCAGGCCGGCGGGTTTGCCGGGCACGATATAGTCGTCGACGGCGATCTTGGTCAGGTAGGGGCTGGCCTGCTGCATCACCGAGGCCAGGAACATCAGCGCGAAGGTCAGGCCCACCCAGCCCCAGTAGGGCCGCAGATAACCCAGGAGTCGCACCGTCAGTTGCAGATTGAAACCCTTGGTCCCCAGTTCTTCTTCTTCCATCAGAGGGTGCTCAATTCGGCGCTGAGATTTTGTCTGCGGTGCATGTCGGCGTAGATGCCGTCGGCGCGGATCAACTGCTCGTGGGTGCCCTGCTCGGCGACCGCTCCCCGGTCGAGGACCAGGATGTGGTCGGCGTGCTGGATGGTCGAAATCCGGTGGGCGATCAGAATGGTCGTGCGCGCCGCCATCACCTGGCGCAGCCCTTTGAGGATTTGCTCTTCGGTGTGGGTGTCGACGCTGGCCAGGGCGTCGTCGAGGACCAGGATCTGCGGCTTGCGGGCGATGGCCCGCGCCAGCGCCAGGCGCTGCTTCTGCCCCCCAGACAGCGTCACGCCGCGCTCGCCGACCACCGTTTCCATGCCCTGGGGGAAATCCTCCAGGTCGGGCGTCAGATGGGCGATATGGGCCGCTTCTGCGGCCGCTTCCGCCGCCCCTCCCAGGGCGATATTTTCGCTCAGGGACTCGGAAAAAAGAAAGGAATCCTGGGGAACGTAGCCGATGGCGCGGCGCAACTGCCCGATGGGAAACTGCTCGATGGGTTTTCCGTCGACCAGGATCTGGCCCTCCCCGGCCTGGATGAGACTGGGAATGAGCCGGGCGATGGTGGTCTTGCCGGCGCCGACGCGACCGACCACGGCCAGAGTGGTACCGGCGGCAACGCGAATACTGATGTCTTTGAGCACCGCCTCTCCAGCGTAGGCAAAGTGGACGTGGCGAAATTCGATCTCGCCGCGAATGGGCGCGTCCTCGCCGGGCTTCTGGGCAATTGCCGGGGCCACCTGGGGCGCCGCCGCGAATATTTCCTCCAGGCGCCCTAGGGAAGCCCGGCAGCGCTGATACTCGTCCACGATCCAGCCCAGCAGCATCATCGGCATGCCCAGGCGAATCAGATAGGCGTTAAAGGCGACGAAGGCACCCAGGCTGAAGCTGCCCTCGATGACGCGCAGGCCGCCCAGCCACAGCAGAACTACCAGGGATACGCCGTTGAGCAAAGAGGTGAAGGGGAAGAACAGGCTGCGCAATTTGGCCAGGTGGCGATTTTCGTCGACATAGTTCTGGTTGGTCGCGGCGAAGCGGCCAATCTCGTCGTCGGCCAGCGCAAAGGCCTTGACTACCCGCACGCCGCTCAAGTTCTCCTGGATCTGGGTACTCATGGCCCCGAACTGCTCCTGCACCTGGCGAAAGCCCAGGCGCACCTTTCGCCCCACCCAGCGGGTGACTAAAATCATGATGGGCATTGGCAGCAGCGCCAGCAGCGCCAGTTCCCAATCGATGGTGCACATCAGAATCAAACTCAATACAAAGGTCAGCGAGCCGGAGAAGCCCATCCGCAGGCCAAAGTAGAGAAAGCGCTGGATCGATTCGACGTCGTTGGTCGCACGGGCCACCAGGTCGCCCACTCGTTGGCGCTGAAAAAAGGCCAGTGACAGGCTGAGCAAGTGGCGCGTATAGCGCTGTCGCAGATCCCGTTCGACCAGTCTCGACATGGCGCCGAAATTCCAGCGCATCGCGATCGACATGAGCCATTCCAGCAGCGCAAGAGCGGCGACGAGGCCGGCGAAAAACGCGATATCTCCCTCGATACTCCCCATGATCGAGGTGTCCGGACGGCCCTGTAAGCCAGCCTCCAGCACGTCGACGGCCCACTTGAGCAGAAGCGGCAGGGAAATGGTAACCGCCTGGACGCCGAGCAGCCACAATAGGCCGATGGCGACCCGGCCTTTATAGGGGGCCAGGTAGGGGACGAATGCGCTGAGCGGACTAGAGGCCATGGGCGTTGAGCGGTGGGCTCATCTGAGCCCCGTTCGGCGCCGTGCTGCGGGGACGGTTGAATCCGCTGGCGCCGATTTGGTTCGGGACCCGGGTTTGGGTTCGCGCCGTGGTTCGGGGGGCCGGTTTTGTGGCCGCTGCTCTGGCCGCCGGGGCGCTCGGTCAGGTGCCTTTTCCTGATCCATTTTCATAGAAAGGGCAATTCGCTTCCGGGGCAGGTCCACTTCCAGGACCGTGACGTGGACCTGCTGCTGTACTTTGACGATATCATTCGGATCCTCGACGAATTTATCGGCGAGCTGGCTGATGTGCACCAGGCCATCCTGGTGTACGCCGACGTCGACGAAGGCGCCAAAATTGGTGACATTGGTGACGATTCCCGGCACTTTCATGCCCGCCTTCAGGTCGTCTATTTTGTCGACCTGGTCGGCAAAGGTGAAGGCCTCGAAGCGATTGCGCGGATCGCGCCCGGGCCGTCTGATTTCGTCGACGATATCCCTTAAGGTCGGCAAACCCACTGCGTCGGTCGCGAACTGCCGCAGGTCCAGCTGCCGCACTTTGCCGCTATCCCGCATGAGGGCCTCGACCGAGCTGGACAGAGCCCGGGCCATCTGGTTGACGAGCGCATAACGCTCCGGGTGCACGGCGCTGGCATCGAGGGGATTGGCGCCGTCGCGGAGGCGCAGAAACCCGGCGCTTTGTTCGAATGCTTTGGGCCCCATGCGAGGGACCTTTTTGAGCTGCAGGCGCGAGGTAAAGGGACCGTTTTTGTCGCGGTAGTCGACGATATTTTGCGCCAGCTGGGGGCCGAGGCCGGATACGTAGGTGAGCAACTGCTTGCTGGCAGTGTTGATTTCGACGCCCACTCCGTTGACGCAGCTGGTGACGACGTCGTCGAGCTTGTTTTTCAACGCCGTCTGGTCGACGTCGTGCTGGTACTGGCCGACGCCGATCGATTTGGGCTCGATCTTGACCAGTTCGGCAAGCGGGTCCATCAGGCGGCGGCCGATCGATACCGCCCCGCGCACGGTGAGGTCGTAGTCGGCGAATTCTTCCCGGGCGACCGCGGAGGCAGAATAAATCGAGGCGCCGCTTTCGTTGACCATCACGATCTGGATATCGGCGATCTGTGCCAGCGAGCGCACAAAGCGCTCCAGCTCCCGGCCACCGCTGCCGTTGCCAATTGCGATCGCTTCGGTCTCGTACTCTGTGATATACTGTGCCAGTTTGGTGCGGGCCGCCGCTGTGCTGGCTTCGCCCTGACCCGGATAGACGGTGTCGGTGAAGAGGAGTTTGCCCTGTGCGTCCAGGCAGACCAGCTTGCAGCCCGTGCGGTGACCGGGATCGAGGGCCATAACCCGCTTGCGCCCGAGCGGCGCAGCGAGCAGTAGTTCGCGCACGTTCTCGGAGAACACGCGGATAGCTTCTGCATCGGCGGCGCGTTTGCTCTGCAGCCGGATTTCGCTTTCGAGCGCTGCCGAAAGCAGGCGGCGATAACCATCCCGCGCCGCCGCGCGCACCTGATCCGAGTCCGCGCCGCTTCCAGAAACGACGCGCGCTTCAATAATTGCGAGCGCTTCATCTTCGGGGGGGGCAATCTGCAATTTCAGGATGCCTTCGTTTTCACCGCGCCGCAATGCCAGGATGCGGTGGGAGGGCGCCGTGGCGAGCGGCTCTTGCCAGTCGAAGTAGTCTCTGAATTTGGCGCCTGCCCCCTCTTTTCCAGCAATGACGCTAGCGCAGATGAGCGCGCGGGCCGCAAATAAAGCGCGCACCGCCGCGCGCACCGCCCGGTCCTCGCTGATGCGCTCCGCTATGATGTCGCGTGCGCCCGCGAGTGCTTCTTCGCTGCTTGCCACTTCCTTTTTGGAATCGATATAGGCCGCCGCTTCGCGGTTCGGATGCGCGCCGGATTGTGCCAGCAGCAGGGCGGCCAGAGGTTCCAGGCCTTGCTCTTTGGCGCGGCTCGCCCGGGGGCGGCGCCGGGGCCGATAGGGCAGGTAGATATCTTCCAGTTCGGTCGCGCTCTTCGCCCTGTTAATGCTGGTCTCCAGCACCTCGTTCAAGTGGCCGTTTTCTGCGAGCGATTTGAGAATGGCTGTGCGCCTTTTAGCGAATTCTTCTAGCTGTTCCAGCCGATCTCGAATGGCCACAATCGCTACTTCGTCGAGGCTTCCGGTCGCTTCTTTTCGGTAGCGCGCAATAAACGGGACGGTGGCGCCGTCGGCGAAGAGATTGGCGGTTTGCTGGACCTGTTCGAGGTCGAGGGATAATTCGGCTGCGATAGTGGCAATATGGGGGTTGTTCACCGGCGTATTTTCCCGGATGGACGTCGCAGCCTGGCTGGCAGTTCGCGCGATTCGGCCCCGCCGACTGTAAGGTGCGATTGTTTTTCAGTATATTTGGAAGTAAGTAAATAGGGCAACCCAATGCAAGGGCGGGCTTGAATTGGGGACAATTAACGGGGGATTTTCGGCGGGTGATATTGCTCGCCTGCCCCTTCCAGGGAAAACTATTTATCTATCGATATGTACCGCTCCAAAGTGCAACACGCAGACGAGAAAAGCCGCTCAGAGGCAGGAATGCGCAGAAACGGACTTTGCGGGGGGGTTATTATCTGGGTGATGGTCGCCGCTCGGGCCTTTGCACAGGATAGCGCTGCATCTGGCCCTCTGCACATCAACGAGTTCATGGCCTCGAACGTCCTGGCGCACGAAAATTCCAGCGGCGATTACGAGGATTGGATCGAAATATACAATTCCGGCAATGCCGCCATCGATCTTTCCGGCTATTATCTGACCGATAGTTATCCAGCCGCTGAATACTGGATGATCGCCGCCGACCAGGGTGTCGACCTCGAGGTGCCCGCGCGCGGATACCTGGTCCTGTACGCCGATAAAAAGACGGCTCTGGGTCCTGCGCATCTCAATTTCAAATTGCGCAGAAGCGGCGAGCAGATCGTCCTCATCGGCAGGGACGGCACAACTGTTATCGATAGTATCTCCTATCCAGCTCAGTTCAGGGACATATCCTATGGCCGTTCCCCGGCGGCGCCTTCGCAGTGGGTCTATTTCACCCGCTTCACCCCTGGAGCCGGGAACGAACCGGGCCATGCAGATTTTGTCGGCGCTCCCACGATCGACCAGGAGGGTGGTTTTTACGACGGAAACTTGGCGGTTTCCGTGGTGCCCGCGCACCGCGGCGACGCCATCCACTACACCCTCGATGGCAGCGATCCAGGCGCTGCTTCACCTCGCTATGAGGCACCGGTGCGGCTGGATCGGAGCGCCATTTTCAAAGCCAGGGCATTTAAGCCCGGCGCCCTGCCCAGTCCCATTGTCACGCGGCCCTTTTTTATTGATGTCCGCCCTGCCCTGCCCGTTCTGACGCTGATGACCGATCCCCGCAACCTCTTCGATCCGGACAGCGGCATTATGGTGCACGATAAAGCCGGCCGCGGTTGGGAGCGCTTCGCCGAGTTGGCGTTTTTCGAGCAGGGGAAACTCGGATTTCACCTTGGGGCCGGCCTGCGCGTTCAGGGCAACACCGGTCCGAAGGAATTCGCCAAGAAATCGTTCCGCACTTTTTTTCGCGCCGGATACGGGGAGAGAGAGCTGAACTACGCGCTCTTTCCAGCGGATCCGGTGACGCGGTTTACGCGCCTCGTGCTGCGCTCGGGCTACGACGACAGCATGGAACCCAACGGACACGGTAGCTTCAGACCGACCCTGCTGCGCGATCCGCTGGTTACCGAACTCTGGCGCCGGGCCGGGGGTTTGACGCCCCTGAGCCGTTTTGCCGTGCTCTATCTGAACGATGGTTTCAACGGCGTTTTCGATATTAAACAAAGCGTCGATGAAAAATTTGTCGAAGACCATATGGGCTATGGCGAGGTCGACCTCCTGCGGACGCGCTGGGACTCGATCGAAGTGGTCCACGGCGAGCGCAAAAAATGGGATGAAATGATCGAGTTTTTCGCCGCCAACAGCTTTGCCGGCGACGCGCAAATTGCCGCGGCGGCACAAATGCTGGACCTGGAAAACTTCAGCACCCTGCAGGCCCTGATACACGTCACTCAGTACACCAAGTGGGCGTATGGCGTCTCCGCATTCCGGGAAAGGGCCGCGGGTTCGCCCTGGCAGTGGACCATCTGGGATGCGGATCGCGCCTTCGAAGATCCGCACTGGAACGGCTTTACCACCCTGTTTAATCCCATGAACAGGGAACTGGATAGCCTAATGGTCAAAAAACTACTCGAAAACGAGACCTATAAAAATGACTTTGTAAACCGCACCGCCGATCTGCTGAATACCGTATGGTCGCCCCAGCAGCTAGCGTCGATTATCGACTCGCTGGCGCGGAATATCGCCCCGGAGATGCCCGCCGAAGTCGAACGCTGGGGCAACGAGATCGCCAGGTGGGAGGAAAATGTCGACTATTTGAAAAGCTTTGCCGCGCGCAGACCGGCCATTCTGCGCCGGCAAATGCAGGATTATTTCCAGCTCGGGGACCCGATCGAATTGAGCCTGGCGCTAAAAAGCGGCAAGGGGAAAATAAAAATCAACAGCGCAATCATCGAGCGATTCCCCTGGGCCGGCACCTACTTCGCGGAGGTCCCGGTCACCGCGACGGCCCTGCCCGAGCCCGGATACTATTTTGTCGGCTGGGCGGATCCCTCGCTGCCGGCGGCTGCAACCATCACCCTGAGGCCGGACGCGGATCGGGAACTGGCCGCCGCATTCGCAAAACTTGGCAGTCCCAACGCCGAACTCGTGGCGCCGCGGCGCATCAGGCCGGGACAGCACCTGCCCTTCGTGGTGCGGCTGCGGGATGCGCAGGGGGCCATCGATCCCCTGGAGCAGACGCCGCTGCAGGTGGTTTTTGACGCGGTGCGCCCCGATACGCTCATCGAGATCAAGCGCGGCGCCGGAACCGGCGTGGTGCAGATCGATGCTGATGCCGATTTCGTCCTGCGAGTACAGAATGCCCGCGTCGCCGCAGCGCAAAAGGCCATTGAGGTATCATCGCTGCCCGTTACCACCCACGCCGGCGTATTGCCCGCCGGCGAGGTCGTCTGGGACAGTGCGACAGACCACCTGGTGGCGGAGGATATCACCGTGCCCCGCGGGACCCACTTGATCATTGAGCGCGGCGCCTGGGTCATGGTGAAAAAATACCTCAACTTTTATGTGGAAGGCAGGGTTTCGGTGCGCGGCAGCGCCGCCGAGCCGGTCGTCATCACAGCGGAAAAATGGTCGGAACCCTGGGGGGGCATGGAATTTGAAAATGCCGTGGCTTCATTCGAGTACTGCATGGTGCTCAACGGGGGGGGAGACCTGTCTAAAGGCTTTTGGCACACGGGACGCCAGCACGTCTTTTTTGGCAAGAATAATTCGCAGTTCGATTTCGATCAGTGCTTTTTTCTCAACTCGCCCGGCAAGGTCTTCGGCGCCGCCAATTCCAAAGTGACGATCACCAACTCCGTATCTTCCTTCGTCTGGCACGGCGGCGAATTCCACCGGGTGCTGCTGTTCTACCAGGACAGTCACCTGATGAATTTGCCCAACGATGACTCTAGCTACGAAAGGGACATCGACACGGACGGATTGCACCTCGATTACATCAACCTGAAGTATCCGCAATACTCCGTGATCGATCGCTGTTATTTCGTTACGGGAAAGGACGATGCCATCGACCATCACAACGCCAGACTGATGATTTCGAACTGCTGGCTGGAAGACTTCGAGCACGAAGGCGTGGCCGCGTCCGGTGGCGATACGGTGAAAATTTTCAATACCATAGCACTGAACAACGGCCAGGGTTTCGAGGCCGGATACACCGACAACAACCTGGATTCCTTCGGCCGGCCGAGCGACGGCCCCTTTGTATTTATCGATCACTCCGTGGCCGTTGGCAACGACGTGGGATTGCGAATCGGCGACAGCTACAACTGGGACCAGTGGAGTTATCGCGATCGCATGACGGTGACCAATTCCGTCCTGTATGACAACGGCGACAATATCTGGAACTTCGTCTACACCCTGGACGGCCCGCTCGAAGGCGCGCTCGAGATTTCGAACTCCATTACAAACGATCCCGACTTCGATGCTCTGGCGGGCAATATCGCCGCGGTGCCGCAGTTCGATCCATCTTATTTTTTGCTGCCTGGTTCGCCGGGAGCCGCCAGGGGCATGGGCCGGCTCGATTCGACGGCTCTCAAAAGGGATCCGGTCGCGATCAACGAGATCATGTACAGGGCGCCGGACGAAATGGATACAAAGGATTGGATAGAACTCTACAATTCTCATGCCGCGGTCCGGGACCTGTCCGGCTGGCTGCTCCGGGACGACGACGACGAGCACACTTTTCGCATTCCGGCCGGCACGATCTTGCCCGCCGGCGGATACTGGATCCTGTGCGCCGACACGAGCGCCTTCCGGCAGTACCACCCGGAGGTGCAAAACCTGGCGGGCAATATTCCCTTTGGCTTCGGGGTCGAGGATCAGGTCCGCCTTTTCGATGCCGCCGAATCGCTGGTGGACAGCGTCGCATACAGGAGCTCTGCGCCCTGGCCCGCCAGCGCCGATGGCAAAGGTTTCACGCTCGAGTTGTTGGATTCAGGGAGAGAAAACGCCGCGGTGGAGAACTGGGTGCCGTCCCGGCGCTATGGCGGCACCCCGGGGCGGGAGAATCGCTCGGTGTATGCAACTTCTATAAGCGCCGGCGATAGGGCACTCGATGGAAATTTGCCGACCCATTTTGCGCTGGGGCAAAATTATCCCAATCCATTCAACTACGGCACGCTAATAGATTTCTCTCTGCCGCCGAAGGCGGTCGAAGGAGGGCAGGCGGTAGAGCTGGGGATCTACAATCTGCTGGGACAAAAAGTGGTAAGCCTGGTGCGGGACGAGTTGCCGGCGGGCACCTATCGGGTGCGCTGGGACGGTCGCGACCGCCAAGGCTTCCCGCTGGCCAGCGGAATTTACCTGTACCGCCTGCGCGCCGGGATCGAGGTCCTGACGCGCAGGCTCGTTCTCTTGCGCTGAGGGACGCCGGCCTGTCGATTGGAATTTGTCAATCCCAGATCTGAATATCGCTAAACTTCACATGCTCGTTTATTTCACGGACAGCCTAAACGCGTGGACATCGGCACCGCGCGAAGATTTTGCCGCCCATCCTCTTGCGGTCGCGGGAAGGGGGTGCGGCGGCGTGGGAACGGTGGGCCGACGCCGCCCGGACGCGGCGACACCCGAGAGGCAAAAATACGCGCCGCCTGGGCGCCGATTTTGCGCCGTTCTCATACTGCTTGTCGCCCTGTTGAGCAGCCCTGGTTTTGCCGTCGACTTCACCTCTTCGAATTTATCTATTATCGATATCCGCACCGACGGAGTACCCATTCCCGACGAACCCAAAATCGAAGCCTGGATGGGCGTTATCGACAAGGGCCCCGAGCAGCGGAATCACATCGGCGATCCCTTCAATGGCTACGTCGGCAATATCGGCATAGAGGTTCGGGGTTCCAGTTCCCAGAGTTTCCCGAAAAAATCCTACGCTCTGGAAACGCGCACGGCGGATGGCGAGAATCTCGACGTCGAATTGCTGGGCATGCCGCCGGAAAACGACTGGGTGCTGTACGCTCCCTACAGCGATAAATCACTCATGCGCAACGCGCTCGCCTGCTGGATTGCCAGACAGATGCAGCCCTACGCCAGCCGGACGCGTTTCTGCGAGGTCGTCCTGAACGGGGACTATCAGGGAATCTACGTATTGATGGAAAAGATCAAACGCGACAAAAACCGGGTCGATATCTCCACCCTGAGAGAGGAAGACAGCGCCGGCGACGAACTCACCGGCGGTTATATAATCAGATTCGACCGCTTCGTCGCGGGCCAGACCGCGGGCTGGTACTCGGCCTACTCCTTCGCGGCATTGCCCCGCCTGTTCTATCAGTATCACTATCCTCGAGCAAGCACTATCACCCTGGAGCAGGAGATGTACATCCAGGGCTTTTTCAACCAGCTCGAAGATATTTTAGCGGGACGACAATTCTCCGATTCCGAGCAGGGATATGCCCGCTATATCGACGTGGCTTCGTTCGTCGACCACATCATAATCAACGAAGTCGCAAAAAATGTCGATGCCTATCGCCTGAGCACATTCATGTACAAGGACAAGGACAGTATCGACGGGCGACTCGTCATGGGCCCGATATGGGATTTCAATCTCGCCTTCGGCAATATCAACTACAATGTCCATCCCAGCGCCGAGATGCGCGAAGATCCGCGCCATGAAGTGCAGATAAACAACCGCATTGTCTGGGGTTCGGTCCCTTTCTGGATCTGGTGGCGTCGGATCTTGCAGGACGAAGCCTTCATCGCCGCATTGGAGGAGCGCTGGCAGGTGCTCAGGGGAGATTTTTTGCAGCGCGCCGGCATCGACGCCAAAATCGATTCAATGGCCCTCCATCTGGAAGAAGCGCAGGCGCGGAACTTCGCCCGCTGGCCCGTTCTGGGAGAGTGGGTGTGGCCCAATTATTTCGTCGGCCAGACCTATGCCGAGGAAGTTGAGTATCTCAAAGAATGGCTGGCTGGACGGCTCGCCTGGTTGGACGGCAACTTCATCGCCGGTATCCGCCTGGTAGCCGACCTGCCGCCGGATGACATCGTCTTTACTTATGCCGCGGAAACTCCGGTTGTGCCGTCCTTCGCACTGGGGCAGAACTATCCCAATCCCTTCAACGGCCGCACGACCATCCGCTTCGCTGTGGCGACGCGAACTCCGGTAGATCTGAGTATCTACAATCTCAACGGACAAAAGGTTGCGACCCTGGTTGAAGGCGTGAGGAAAGCCGGCGAGTACACCGTCGACTGGGATGGCATGGATCGGGCCGGCAACGAGCTCGCCGCTGGAATTTATCTGTACCGGATAAACTCGGGCAGCTTCCGCAAAGTCGAAAAAATGTTGCTGTTGAAGTAGGCCACAACTCCTCGCCGCGGCCAGTGGGGCCGGCGCTGGGCGGGCACCGGGCTTTTCGCAGACTGCGTCCGCGGTGGCGGCCGTCGGCATCCCGGCTCGGGCTGGAGGAGCGCATCGAAACCGTTCTGCACAAAGGGGGCGCGAGATCCAGCTGGACGGGATGCCGTGCCTTCTGCACCGGGGCTGCAGCTCAGAAGGCGGTCGCTTG
>MDTE01171531.1_pt1 | contig 14140 bp, 14 predicted proteins | sample 811231 | NCBI WGS metagenome assembly MDTE01 (sample SAMN05326651, study PRJNA326480) | marine metagenome | isolation source: seawater | place: Indian Ocean: Red Sea | collected 2010 | reverse complement strand
TTTATTTTCCCAGTTCGTTGAGTTGCAGAAATAGCCTATTTTCATATTACCTCCCAATTTGAAGGCGACCTATCCCACTTCCGTATGTCGACGACGAGTTATGTATCGCTATATAATTCGTATTATAAATTTATAAAATTTCAATAAAAAACGTCCAAATCTAAAAAAAACCTTTAAAAACTATAGTCATTTATGATTAAAAATATAATTTTTGATTTTGATGGAGTGCTTGTAGATAGTGAAATTTTAGTAGCGAAAGCTTTTTCTAAATATATGAAAAATTTTGGAATTGAGATAGATAAAAAAGAATTTGCTAATTTTGCTGGTAATAAAACTATCCAAGTTATAGATATTTTATCACAAAAATATTCAATTAAAGATAAGCAAAAATTTTTTGATGATATTATGGAGATAGCTTCAAATATTTATAAAAATGAATTAACTACTGTTGAAGGCGCTTATGAATTTGTAAGCAAAACAAAGCTCAACTTATTCATTGGATCTAATAGCACTAAGGACAGAATAATAAATGGATTGCATAAAGTAGAATTAACTAAATATTTTAAACCTGAGCAAGTGTATTCATTTGATCTTGTAGAAAAACCCAAACCTAATCCTGATATTTATTTGAAAGCTATCGAAGATAATAATCTCAAGAAAAATCACACGATAATTATTGAAGACAGTGTAGTTGGTGTTAAAGCAGGAGTCAGCGCTGGTGTTAAGGTTATAGGTCTTACAGCAGGAGGACATTGGCATCATAATAGAGATGAAAAAGAACTTCTTGATGCTGGTGCATTTACTGTTACAAATGATTATATAAAAATACAAAAAATAATTGAGATAAATTAATATGGGTCCAGCAGTGAAAGGAAATCCTCTTATAATTTCTGTACTTCTATTGGTTATATCTTATTTTGTTGGTGAATTTATTATTCCTCAGTATCCATTATTTAACTTACTTAATTTAATAGGTGTTATAGGATTAATTTTAAGCTTAGCTTTGTTTTTTACCTCATTGAATTTATTTAATTTATATAAAGAAAATCCTTTACCTCAGGCTAATACAAAACGTATCATAAAGACAGGAATTTTTGCATACTGCAGAAATCCTATGTACATGTCATTTATTTCTTTTCATTTTAGTATGTTTTTAACTTTTGAAAATGTAGCTTATTTTTTAAGCTCTATTAGTTTGTTTGTTTGGATTAATAATTATGTAATTCGCATTGAAGAGAACTATTTGCAGGAAAAATTTGGGGATGAATATGAAAGATATTCTCAGGCTGTGAAAAAATGGATGTTTTTTTAGGCTAGTTAATATTTATTAACTCTAAATGATAACCTTTCTATTTTTTGATAATTATTTATTTTTATTAAAATATCTGCTTTTGCAGGCATTGTTTGCATCATCCATTTGGTTAATTTTTCATAATGTTGTATAAATTGTTTAATTTCTGTTTTGTTCATAAAATTTTTCTTATTAGAATTAGATGCATTATTTTTTTCTTGTTCATAACGCCATTTTAAAACATATTTAAAAGAAGTTGATTGGATGTATATTTTATTTTCAAATAAAGAAAATACATTTTGATATTCATTTCTCAAGCGAGAGTTATAGTATTTTCTCCATTTTTTATTTTTATCAAAGATATTTTCTAAACTATTGATATTTTTTAAAAGATATTGATTTGCAATAGGCTTAGAACCACAACACCAACCTTCCAATAATAAAATTTGCGCATTTTTGACGAGTTTTGTTTTATTGGTAATATCATCTTTTAATTTGTTGAAAGTAGGAGTATTAATTGGAAAATTTTGCTTTTTAAATTGATTTATATGCTTTTTTAGTTTTTTTATATCATGTGTACCTGGCACGCCTCGTGTAAGAAGAAGTGGGTGAATTTTTTTAGATAACTTTAATCTTTGATTTTTGCTTAAATAATAATCATCAATACTGATTAACATAACCTTTTTTTTATAAAATTTTTCGATAACTGATTTAAATAATTTAGCCAAGGTAGATTTTCCTGAACCTTGAGATCCAGATAGTATGAATTTATTAAACTTTGAATGATTAATATTGTTGATTATTGGATAAATATATTGTGATATATATTTTTTTGAAAAATTTTTATTTGTTAATAATCTTAACTCATCTTGAATAAATATATTGATGTCAAGTTTCATAAATATAATGAATTTTTGTAATTATTAATTTATACAACAAAATTAATTATATGAAATTTCTTTTTGATCTAGGTGGGGTTTTTTTTGATTGGGATCCCGAACATTTTTATAAAGATATTTTTGATACTGCTGAAGAAAGAAAATATTTTTTAAGTGAAATATGTAATGATGAATGGAACATTAAACAGGATGCAGGTAGAACTATAGTAGAAGCAGAATCTGAATTAATACCTAAATTTCCTAAATATGAGAAGGAAATTAAAATGTATTATAAAAATCATCGTAAGATGATTAGAGGGACATTTGACTTATCAATAAAAGTTTTAGAAAAATTAAAAAAACAACATTATAAATGTTATGTTTTATCAAATTGGTCTGCAGAAACTTTTGTTGGAATGACTAATGATTATCCTTTTTTGAAATTATTTAACGCATTGCTTATTTCTGGTGAAGTTAAATTAATGAAACCGGATTCAGCTATTTACGAAATTGCAATCAATCGCTTTAATTTGATACCAAGGCAAACTATTTTTATTGATGATAAATTAGAAAATATAGAGACAGCGCAAAATTTAAATTTAAATACTATTCATCTAATTAATCCAAAAAAAATAGAATTAGAGATTGATAAATTTTTAATGAAAAAAAAGACTATATAAGCATTAAATGAATCAAATATTTGATATTTTTATAATTGGCGGAGGAATTAATGGAGCAGGTATTGCTAGAGATGCTGCTGGAAGAGGTTTAAAAGTATTTCTTGCTGATAAAGGTAAGGTAGGTTCAGCAACTTCTTCATGGTCTTCTAAATTAATTCATGGCGGTTTGAGATATCTTGAAAACTATGAGTTTAAATTAGTTCGAGAATCATTAAAAGAAAGAGAAGTTATTACAGACATTGCTCCAAACATTACAAAACCATTGCCTTTTATAATTCCACATTCAAAAAAATTAAGATCTAAATTATTAATTAGATTCGGTTTATTTTTATATGATAATCTTGGTGGTAAAACAAAAATACCAAAATCATCAATAATAGATTTTAATAAAAAATATTCTAATATCTTACAATCACAATTTTTAGTAGGTTTCCAATATTATGATGTACAGGTAGACGACAAAAAATTAGTAGAGCTTAATATTGATGATTCAAAAAAAATGGGCGCTCATGTTGTAGAAAATAGAAAAGTTATAAATGCAAAAATAATAAAAGAAGGTTGGGAGATTACTCTAGATAATAAGGACATAATTAAATCTAAAATATTAATTAATGCTTCGGGTCCCTGGATTAATGAAATTGTTAGTAATGTAATTAAAATTAAAACAAATAAATCAATTAGATTAGTTAGAGGCAGTCATATAATTATTAAAAAATTATATGATCAAGAAGTTGCATTTACATTACAGAATGAAGACAATAGAATAGTTTTTGTAATTCCCTATAAGAATGATTATTCTCTAATTGGAACAACTGAAGTAGATGTAAAAATTCCTGATAATCCTTTAATTTCAAATGAAGAAAAAATATATTTGATAGACACAATTAATAATTATTTTCTTAAGCAAATTTCACAAGAAGATATTGTGGATACATATTCAGGTATTCGACCATTAATTGAAGATTTTAAAGATGCTTCAAAAGTTACAAGAGATTATGTATTTGATTTACATCTTGAAAATAAGAGTTCACCTTTGTTAAACATATATGGGGGCAAACTTACAACATATAGAAAATTATCTGAAAAAGTATTGGAGGCACTTAATCCTTATTTGCCAATTCAAAACACCAAAAAATGGACCAAAAATAAAAAACTATAAAAAGCATTCCTCGTGTACGAATCTGTCTAAAAGAGAGCAGAGATGTTTGCAAGAGGAATACTTCTTGTAGGAGGAAATAATATGAAAACTCTCTGCTCTATTATTAGTATAAATTATTAATATTTTTTAACTATTATTTGCCAAAACGCTTTGGAAAATGCCCCTAAATATGGGGCATTAATAATTTCGATTCTATTATTTAAAAGCTTGTTGAGAACTATCAAATAGATGACAGCGAGAAGCTGCAAAACCAACTTTTACAGTATCTCCAACTTTAATATTTGAATCGCCTTCAGTTTCAACAACCAGAGGCTCACCTTCTTTTTCAAGATAAAGGAAAGTGCCTGACCCTAATTTTTCAACAACAAAAACTTTGCTCTCCCAACTTCCATCACTATCCGAATTTACAGTTAGATGTTCAGGTCGAATACCTAATTGTACCTCATCACCTTCAGAGGCTGATGCTGAAGTTTTTGGAATGCTGATTTTTGCAGATCCCATTAAATCTACTTCCGTCGTATTACTACTTTTACTTGTAATTTTAGTAGAAATAAAATTCATTTTAGGAGATCCAATAAATCCTCCTACAAATAGATTATTTGGATCATTATATAGATCCATTGGAGACCCTTTTTGTGAAACTATACCCTCATCTAGAACGACAATATCATTTGCTAATGTCATGGCTTCTGTTTGATCGTGTGTTACATAAATCATTGTGGCATTAAGTTGATCATGAAGTTTTGCTAACTCAACACGCATTTGTACACGAAGTGCAGCATCTAGGTTTGATAAAGGTTCATCAAATAAAAAAACTTTTGGTTTACGAGTTATTGCTCTGCCTATTGCAACCCTTTGTCTTTGACCACCAGATAATTGTTTAGGTTTTCTATGAAGATAATCTTCAATCTGAAGTATTCTTGCTGCTTCCTGAACTCGTTCATTAATTTCATCTTTTGATCTTTTCTCTAATTTAAGTCCAAAAGCCATGTTGTCAAAAACTGTCATATGTGGGTACAATGCATACGATTGAAAAACCATAGCAATATTTCTTTGTTTTGGAGGTAAGTCATTTACAACTTCACCATCAATCGAAATAGTTCCCGAATTAATATCTTCTAATCCTGCAATCATTCTTAGCATTGTTGATTTACCACAACCAGATGGTCCAACTAGAACAGTAAATGATTGACTTTTAATATCTAGAGAGACATCTTTAATAACGTGAACGTCTCCATAATATTTATTAACTGTATTTATATTTATATCCGCCACTTCATCCTCCTTTGAGCGATCTTACAAGTGATTGAATTACCATAATCCAATGCTAAATTTATATCAATATTGATTTAAAAATCTAGTATTATATTTTGTGTTTAACCTTTTACTGAGCCTGCAACTAACCCTCTTATAAAATATCTTTGTAATGCAAAGAATATAAATAATGGCACCGTCATGGATACAAAAGCGCCTGTGGTCAAAATTTCCCAATTTTCCCCTCTAGAACCAAGCAATTCTTTTAATTTAGCTGTTAGTATTATTTCACTAGGTACTTGATCTAAAAAAACTAGTCCCACTAATAAATCATTCCAGCACCAAAGAAATTGTAAAATAAATATTGAAGCAAAAGCTGGTATAGATAAAGGTATAATAATACGAAGAAAAATATCATAATGTGAGGCCCCGTCAACTTTTGCAGCTTCCATCATTTCATTTGGAAGAGATTTTATAAAATTTCTCAACAGAAAAGTTGTTGAAGCTAATCCAAAACCTGTATGCGCCATCCACACTCCAGGATAAGATTTTGCAGCAATCCCAAAAAGTGCTCCAAAATCATTATAAATTGTTAAAATTGGTATCAGAGACATTTGAAGAGGAACTACTAAAGATGCAATTATGATTGCAAGCAAGGTATCTCTTCCAAAAAATTGCATCCACGTAAGTGCATAAGCAAAATAAGAGCAAATTATTAAAGGTATTATTGTAGAAGGTAAAGCAACTGCCATTGTATTTACAAAAGCCTGACCTATACCTTCTTGAAACAAAACTTCTTTATAATTATTAAACGTAAATGAAGGAGGGCTTGAAGCTGTAATAAAAAGTCTTTTCCCTTTTTTCTTTGTAAATTCATTTTCAGATTTCCAGATATATTCACCATTCTCACTTACAGTAACTGTACTTTTATCTTTAAAGGTAGCAATTTCTCCAACTTTAAATTCATTGATTTTTTTTGAGGTTATGCCAAAAGTTTCTATTTTTTTACCTGAATTTTTTTTAAATAAATTATCTTTAATTATAAAATAATTTTCTAATTTATTTTGTCCTTCCATTCCCTGCATTCTATAAATTTCATTAACTTTCGTTGTAGTTAAGGAACTCCACCATCCACTTATTGCTAGGAGATCTTTATCTCTTAGTGAACTGATAAAAAGGCCAAAGGTAGGCAGAATCCAGATTATTACAAAAAATAATAATAAAAGCTGAGACAGTATTGATCTAAAAGAAAATTTATTCATTAAATTTTTTGCTCTTGCTTATGTTTGTAAATATTCCAAGCCATAATTGGCACAACTCCCAACATTATTACAATAGCAAGTACACTACCTCGACCTGAATCACCTCCGCCCCTAAACATCCAATCATACATTAAATTTGCTAATACACCTGTTTGCCATTCACCATTGGTCATAGCAAAAATTATATCAAATATTTTAAGAACCAGAATTGTAATAATAGTCCAAATTACTAAAATGGTTTGTTCTAAAAAAGGAATAATTATTGAAAAAAAAATCTTTAATTCACTTGCTCCATCTATTCTTGCAGCTTCGATCATTTCTTTTGGAATTCCTCTTAGTGCTGCACTAAAAATTACTAAAGCTAAACCAGTTTGAATCCAAATCATTATAGCCATTAAAAAAAAGTTATTCCAAATCGGAATAGTTAACCAAGCTTGTGGTTCGTAACCAAAAGATACTACAACTGCATTTAATAATCCAATTTGTGTATCACCCGGTCCTCTATATTCATAAATGAATTTCCAAATGACACCTGCGCCAACAAATGAGATTGCCATCGGCATAAAAATTATTGATTTAGCAATTGAGCCCCACCAAATTCGATCTGCTAAGTTTGCAATCACTAATCCAAAAAAAGTACTTAAAGTAGGGACTACTAATAACCAAGCTAGGTTATTAAAAATGCTTCTTCTAAATTCAGGGTCATTTAATGCCCAACTGTAATTGTAAAATCCAACAAACTCTCTTCCAAATTTATCATAAAAACTAAGCCTTATTGTTTCAAAAACTGGATATAAAATAAAAATAAATAAAATAATACATGCTGGGGCAATAAATATTAAAACTCTAATAGAGTTTTCAAATCTAATTCTTTTAAGAGTTTTATTCCCAAAGAAATCTAAAATATAATTTGATATATGAAAATATAGAATAAAGGATAAAATGCCTAAACAAACAATCAATGATATATCGAGGATACTCACTTAAAAATAAATATATAAGAAATTTAAGGCGAACAACATAAAATTGTTCGCCTTTATTGGAGGTAAATTATTTGATAGCGTCCCAGCTATCTTGTATTGAATCTGCAACTTCTTTAGCTGATTTACCGTTTGTATAATCAACCATGCCGGTCCAGAAAGTGCCAGCGCCAATTGCGCCAGGCATTAAATCTGAAGCGTCAAATCTAAAAGTTGTTGCCCCTGTTAGAATTTCACCTAGTTTTCTAAAGGTATCACTAGCATATTTACTACCATCAACACCTTTATGAGGAGTTAAAAATCCACCTTTAGCCATCCAATATTCATGTGGCTCTGGATGCATCAAGAACCTAATGAACTCTAAAGTAGCAGGATTAGAATTAGTAGCACCTACTAAAGTACCTGCTCCAAGAACTGGAGTTCCAAGATTTTTTGTTGCAAAAGCTGGAAAGTAAAAAAAGTCATAATCAACACCAGCTTCTACACCTTCTGGGAAGAAAGCAGGAATAAAGCTAGCTTGTCGATGCATCATACATTCAGCTGGAGATGTAAATAAACCGTTAGGTGCATCTCTAAAATCAGTTGTTGCAACTGCTTTTGATCCACCATTGACATAGTCATCATTCAAAGCAAAAGAGCCAAAAACATCCATAGCTTCAAGAACTCTAGGGTCATTAAATGGCATTTCATTTGATACCCACATGTCATATACATCCGGGGTATGAGTTCTAAGCATAATATCTTCCATCCAATCAGTTGCAGGCCAACCTGTAGCAGCACCTGATCCTAAACCTATACACCATGGAGTATTTCCATCTGCTACCATTTGATCAGATAAGGCTATTAAGTCTTCCATTGTTGTGGGAACTTCATAACCATTATCTTCAAAGTTATCAGGTGAATACCAAACCAAACTTTTAACATTAGTTCTAAAGAAAATTGCATTAAACTGTCTATTTCCACTAGGATCTTTATAAGTTGAAAGATCAATCCAAGATTGACCAGCAGCATAGTTATCTAAAACCATTTGCCTTATGTCATTTCCTAGAGGAACAAGACCGCCCATTGCAGCAGCATTGGCAGCAAGACCTGGTTGTGGGAAAACAACTAAATCTGCAGCACTTCCAGCTTTAAGATCAATCATAACTTGTTGTTCAAAACTATCAGAACCACCATACTCAAAAGTTGCTCCTGTAGCTTTTTCAAATATTGCTCCGACTTCTCTCATAATTTCTTGTTCGGGTGACAGCCATGGGCCAAACATCACAACTTTTTGACCACTTAAATCAGGACCAGTATAGTGTCCACCAGCAAAAGCAGAAAAACTAATAAAAAAAGAAGTAGAGGCAACAATAAATGTTTTGAAAATATTTTTCATTTTTCCCTCCTTGTATAATTAAAATTTGATTTTTTACCAAAACGTTTTGGTTGTCAATCTTAATTTTTACGTTATTATCATTTTTATATGAATATCAAAGAATTGGCTAAAAAGCTTAATTTATCCATAACTACTGTTTCTAGAGGTTTGCATGATTATGCAGATGTAAGTAAAAAAACTAAAGAAAAAATAAAAAAATTTGCAAAAAAATACAATTATAAACCCAATCCTTTTGCATCAGGTTTAGCATCAAGAAATCCTAGAAACTTAGGCTTCGTAATTACTTTGTACGGACTAAATTATTCACCTTTAAATCACACTTCTTTTATTCAGTTTTTATCAGGTATGAAAGTTAAGATGGAAGAAGATAATATCCAATTTTCAATGTTATTAGTTAAAAGTGAGAAAGAAGAGATGGAGGCATATAAAAAATTAATTTTTGATCTAAAGGTTAAAAATATAATAATTAATAATTTAAGAATTAATGACAAAAGAATATCTTTTTTAAAAAAACATAATGTTAATTTTGTTGCTTGGGGAAGGACTCAAAATCTAAAGAATTATGCTTGGGTTGATCTAGATAACAATCAAAGTATGAAAATAATAATGGAACATTTATTTAAAAAGAATCATAAAAATATAGCTTTTGTTAATATAAATAAAAAATTTAATTTTGCTTATCAGCGAATGGAAAGTTATTTTAATTCTTTAAAAGAAAAAAAAATAAATATAAAAAAAGATTATTATATTGAAATACCTATAAATGATGCTGAAATTAGTAGAGAGGCTATTATCAAGTTATTAAAAAAACAAAAAGAAATTACTGCTTTAATTTGTTGTACAGAATATATTGCTGCAGGTGCGATAAAAGCTTGTAGCAAACTGAATATAAATATAGGTAAAGATTTATCTATTATTACATATGATAGCTTAGTAATAAGCAATTTACTTCAACCAGAATTGACTTCTACTACACATCCAAACGACAAACTTGGCTATAATGCAGTACGCTTTTTAATGGATAAAAAATTGAAAATTGAAAATAAAAATTTTTTAGCTAAAGCAAAAATTATTGATAGAGGTTCTGTATTAAAGATTTAAAGTAAGCGTTGATTATGATGGAACTTTTTTTGTTATAAAATATTTATTGTTCTTGTGCTGTTTAATAATTGTAGGAAGTATTTCTTTGTACGCATCAAATAAACTTGTATTAGGTTTTGGAAGTTGATCTTTAATTTTTTTGTTTAGTTTATGAAGATTATAAGACGGAATAGATGGAAACATGTGATGTTCTACATGATATTCCATATGCCAATAAAGAAAACTGAAAATAGGATTAAACTTTACTGATCGAGTAGTATATCTGTGATCTTTAATATCTTCAGGCAATCCAATATGTTGAGTTTGATTAAATAACTCCACGATATTGCCCCAATATCTCGGGAAGAAAATAAGTAAGGCTGGAAGAGGATTCATTAGATAAAAAGAAATTACAAAAGAAGCTATCCATATACCAACATGAATTCTAGAAATTAATCGACATTTCCATATTTCATTTGGCGGTATACAATCTTCCATTACTGGAGTAGTCATCCCAATTGCGTGCTTGATTGTTTCAAATTTCCATGCATGTTTGAATCTAATAAGTTCTGCAAAAGGGACGAAACTAAAAAGAAAACTAGAGAGAGAAGGGTAGCCATGAAATAGCGCTGCTTCATAGTCATGAGGATCTTTAATCGAAGCTGTATTACTATGATGTCTAAAGTGACTCCATGTCCATCTTGTTGGTTCAAAATCAGTCATAAATGAACCTATTTGATAAAATATTTCATTAAAAATTTTTGATTTGAATGCTGTTCTATGTCCGCACTCATGCCATATAGGATTGCTAGCAGCAAAAAGAACTCCATATAACCATAGCCAAAGAAGTGTCCACCAACTCCCCCAGGTTATAACTGCCATGTAGCCAAAAAAGAAAAGTAGTAAAAAATATAAAACTATATGTTGGAATCCTTTAATATCACTTTTTTGTGATAAATTTTTAAGGTCTTTTTTATCAATATTGGCCCTGAACCATTTACTATCTACATTATCTATTTTCTCAGACATTTCAGTTTAATATATAATTAAATAAATAAAATTAAAGATAATTAACTATATTTAGTTAATTAAATATCTACCCAAGAATTTAATAAACTACTTTCTGAGCATTTATCTAAAATTTTTTGAATTTCTGCACCTCTAATAAAATTCGGTTGATGGTTTTTTCCACTTAGAATTGAATCAATAAATTTTTCAAAATTATTCATTGATGGTTTTGTTCTGATTTCTTTCCATTTTAACTTATAATCTCCTTTTTGCAATTCTCTGTTAATATCATTTGTGAACATATATTTATTCCCTTCAGTAATAGGGTCATCAAATTCTATTTTTACTGCTCCTTTGTCACCAAATATTCTTAACTCTAATCTATTTGTATATCCTGTAGCAAATCTTGTTGAAGTAATAGTTCCAATAGCACCATTTTCAAATTCAACCATAGAAATAAATGTGTCATTTGCATCTAGAACATAATCTTTAATTTTATCTCCTTTTGATTGAAATGTTTTTAATCTAGAATTTAATTTTTTTATTCTTCCAATCGGGTAAGAAGCAAAATCAAATATATGTACACCAATGTCACCAAGAGTCCCCATACTTCCATGTTTGGTAGAAAGTCTCCATAACCATTTGTCTTGTTCTTTCCAATCTCCCCAATATTTTGCTGAGAGCCAAGATTGATAATAATTGGCATCCATGTGCATAATATTTCCAATTTTTCCAGACTTAACAACATTAACTAATTCCTGGTATCCTGAAGAGTCACGATAACTAAAGTTAACCATGTTAATTAAATTTTTATCTTTAAGAGCATCACACATCATTTTTGCGTCTTCATAATTTTCAGCAAGCGGTTTTTCGCAAAAGATGTGTTTATTTTTTTCAATAACTTTTATGGATATATCTTTATGAAATGCATCAGGGGTTGCATTTGTAACTGCATCTATATCTGCGTTATCAAGCAGTTCTTCTACGTTATCATATCTTTCTTTAATATTAAATTTATCACAAAATATATTTAACCTTTCAGAAGATACATCACATGCAGCAACAACTGTTGAATTTTGATTTTTTTGAAATTCTGTTGCATGCTTTTCAGCCATACCACCAGTACCAACTATAGCAATTTTAATCATTTTTTATAATTATGATCTACTTGGTATCCTTTGACTTCGATAGGTTGAACTGGTGTTTTTCTTTCCATATTATCAATACCTTTAGCTATTCTATCAATCCATAAACCTGAAGTTTTTTCAGGGCAAACCCAATGAACAGAATTTTTAATTACTCTTTGAACATCTTTATTGTAATAAACTGGGTAAGACTCATGACCAGGTCTAAAATAAAAGATCTTCCCATTACCTCTTTTATAACATAAGCCAGAACGAAAGACTTCACCTCCCTCAAACCAACTAACAAAAACTGTTTCATCAGGAGCAGGGACTTGAAAAGGTTCACCATACATTTCAGTCATATCAATTTCAAAATATTCACCTAAACCTTCTGCTATAGGGTGACCAGGGTTACAAACCCAAACTCTTTCTTTCTCACCTCTTTCAGCCCATCGAATATTTGCAGTTGTTCCCATCATCTTTTTAAAAATTTTTGAATGATGACCAGAATGAAGTACAAGAAGTCCCATTCCTTCTAAAACTCTTTGCTGAACTCTATCAACTATTCTATCTTCAACAAGTTGATGAGCTTTATGACCCCACCAAATTAAAACATCTGTTTTATCAAGAAGTTCTTCACTTAACCCATGATCTTTTTCTTCAAGAGTAGCAGTTTTGATATTTAGATCTTTGTCATCCGATAAAAATTCCTTAATACAACCATGAATACCCTTTGGATAAATTGATTTAACATGTTCATCTTCTTGCTCATGAACAAACTCATTCCAAATAACTAAATTTACCATAAAAACTATCTGATTCTGTTGCCGTGAAATCTATGTCCAAGTAAAGCAAGAATAATAATTAATCCATTGAAAAATTGTCGCCATAAACCACTCCAACCCATCGCAACTATTCCTGTTTCCATGTAAGCAATAACTCCTGATCCAAAAACGGCACCAAATATTGTTCCAACCCCACCCCAGGTAGGAGTTCCTCCTACAAAAACTCCAGCTATAGCAAGTAATAAGAAGCCAAATCCTTGCGTTGGCCACCAAGTGAAATTTATTAATGTAGAGAAAATTCCTGCTATTCCTGCTCCTATGCCACAATACATAAAACAGTATATTCTTGTTAAATCTACATTTACTCCCATTTGAGCAGCGCTATCTGGATTATCACCAACATGATGCACATGAATTCCAAAAACATGACGATGATATAAATAATAGGCTATTACTACAAATAATGCAGCCCAAAATAATTGCATAGGAAATCCATAAAATTTTCCAACTAATAATGGGTAAATCCAATGGTCTCTGATTTCTATTATTGTAATTGATTTGCTATCACTAACAACAAACAAAAATCCTCTAATTAAAAATAAAGCGCCTAAAGAAGCTACTAGGGATGAAATTCTTCCATAAACAACTAAACAACCCATAAATATACCAAGTGCAGCACCACCAGCTATTCCAACTAACAAACCTAAAAAAGGATCAAATCCAAAATATTTTATTGATCCTGCAAATATCCAAGCAGCAAAACCAAAAATTGAAGCAAATGATAGATCTATTTCACCCATTGTTACAACAAAAACAAGAGGTATAACAAGAAAGATTATTATAGGAAGAGTCGTCATTACTGCTTGATGGAATTTTGGAGCAAAAAATACTTCAGGAGCAGCTGCAAAAAAAATAGTCATTATTAAAGCAAAATAAAAAAAACTACTTAGTGGCCTGCTATTATCAGCAAGATAACTAATTAGACCAGTTTTTTGTTTCATTTAATTTTTTCCTCCAGTTACTGTATCTTTCATTACTTTAATTAAATCTTCTGGAGTTTTTACATCATTCTTATCTAATTTATGAATTACCTTACCCCGGTCTAAAATAATAAACCTGTCTGATATATCGAAAACATGAAATATATTATGTCCTATAAAAAGGACTGATCTTCCTTTTGCTTTTACGTTATTAACAAAATCAAATACTTTCTGAGTTTCAATAAGAGATAATGCTGTAGTAGGTTCATCTAAAATAATTA
>MDTE01013539.1_pt1 | contig 14140 bp, 13 predicted proteins | sample 811231 | NCBI WGS metagenome assembly MDTE01 (sample SAMN05326651, study PRJNA326480) | marine metagenome | isolation source: seawater | place: Indian Ocean: Red Sea | collected 2010 | reverse complement strand
CCGGCCGGTCTCGACGCGGTGTTCGATGTCGTGGCCCATCCCGAGCTGATGATTCTGGCTCCCGAGCTGATTCGTCCACGGCGCCGCTCGGTGCCCGCGGGGCCGCTCCTGGTCACCATGGGCGGGTGCGACGCCCGAGGGTTGACGCCCCGCCTGGTGCGCTGGCTCGGCGGAATGGCCACGCCGCCGGATCTCCACGTCGTCGTCGGGCCGCTGTTCGAGCACCACATCGAGCTGGAGCGAGCGGTCGGACGCTACCCGGGTCGTTGTCAGGTGGAGCAGGCGCCCCGACAGCGCCGACTCTTCCAGCTGATGCGCCGCAGCGGTGCCGCCGTGACCCACGGCGGGGACACTCTCTATGAGCTGGCGTGTCTCGGTGTGCCTACCGCGGTTGTCTGTCCCACCACCCGTCAGCTCCAGGTTGCCCGTCGCTTTGCCGCGTCGGGCGCGGTGGTCAATCTGGGCGTACACCGGGGGTTGAGACGCCCGACGTTTCAGCGACAGCTCCAGCGGCTCATCGGCGACCGGAGCCTCCGGGAGCGGCTGAGCCGGAACGGACCAGCGCTGGTCGATGGACGCGGAGCGCGACGCGTGGCCGAGGCGTTGGCGATGATGAACGCCGCCTGAGCCGCCGAACGACCCATGAATGATCAGGATTCCGCATTCGGTTTCATTCCGTTGCCCGTGCGACCGCCGAAGCCCAGAGAGACCGGCGTCACGATGGTGCTCGACAAGGGGCTGTCGGTGACCGCCGTGCGCGAGCTCGCTCTCACCGCCGGGGCCTACATCGATCTGGTCAAGCTGGGATGGGGGACGTCGCGACTGCTCTCTCGGGCCACCTTGACCGACAAGATTCGGTCGTATCGGGACGCCCAGATCGAGGTCTGCCCCGGGGGGACCTTTCTGGAGGTGGCCGCGGCGCATGGCCTCGAGCAGGACTTCCTCGAAGAGGCGCTAGCGCTGGGGTTCACGTGTGTCGAGGTGTCGGATGGCGTCCTCGATCTCGGCGCCCGCAAGCTGGAGTTGATCCGGGCGGCGCGTGCACTGGGCCTCCGCGTCGTGTCCGAAGTGGGCCGCAAGTCCACCGTCGAGGACGCGAGGCTGAGCGCCGAGGCACGTGTCACGCTCTCGCGGCAGGAGGTCGAGGCGGGGGCCTGGAAGGTCATCATGGAGGGGCGCGAATCCGGCACCGTCGGCATGTTCGACGACGAGGGTGATGTCCGGCCCGAGCTCATCGATCGGATGATCGAGGCGCTCGGCCTGGGCACGCTGGTGTTCGAGGCGCCTCGACGGGCGCAGCAGGCGTGGTTCGTGACGCATTGTGGCAGCGACGTGAATCTGGGCAACATCGCGCCCGACGACGTCGTGTCGGTCGAGACGCTACGCACCGGTCTTCGGGGCGACACGCTGCTCTCCCGGCATGTCGCGTCGACCCGGGTCTTCCTGGCCCTCGGACCGAACGCGGCCGTGAGCGCCGCGAAGGCCGGCCACGTCATCGTCGTGATCGACGCCCTTCGGGCAAGCAGCACCATCGTGTCCGCTCTCGCCCACGGCGTGCGGGCGGTGCGTCCCGTCACGTCGGTCACCGAGTGTGTCGGCGATCTGACGGCCGGCGAGCGTGGCGGACGAAAGCTCGATGGCGTGACGCTCGACAATTCGCCCCTGTCGTTCGTGAACGACGAGTATGCCGGCAGAGAGCTCGTGCTGACGACGACCAACGGCACCGAGTGCATCGGGGCGGCGGCCGCCGGCCCCGAGCCGCGGGTGCTCGTGGGGAGCCTGGTCAACGCCACCGCGGTCGCGCGCTATGCCGACGCGTGGGCTCGTCATGAGGGCTGTGCGGTGACACTCCTGGTGGCGGGCCGCAACAACATCGTGGCTCCGGAGGATGTCATCGCGGCCACCGAGATCGCCGCGGCCATGCCCAACTGCCCGTTGCTGGGGAGTGTCGAGCCGCAGTACAGCGAGGACTTCGTGCGCGACTTTCTCGTGACACCGTCCGGTCGCAATCTCATCGAGGTCGGGCGGCGTGATGACGTGCTCTTCTGCGCGCGGAAGGACGTCTACGACGTGGTTCCGCGCTGGCAGGACGGTCGCCTGGTTCCGGCGACCTCGGCGCCCGACGCATGATCGGCGCGTCGAGGCGCCACCGACAGACACCGCAGCCCGCCAGCGAGGCACTGGCGAACTGCCTCCATCCTTCGCCTCGAGAGGACGTCAGTACATGAAGATCCCCCCAGTGAAGATCCACTTTCCAGAGGCCGATCGCGCCGAGATCCTGGCCGCGATCGGCGAAACGCTCGAGACCGGTCAGCTCACGATGGGCAAGCACGGTCGGGCTTTCGAGGAGGCGTTTGCCGCGATGTCCGGCACCGAGCATGCCGTGGCGGTCAACAGCGGCACCAGCGCCATCGAGATTCCGATGCGGGTGCGTGGGGTCGAGGGACGCACCGTGCTGGTCCCGACCAACACGTTCTTCGCGACGGTGCTGGCGGTGACGCATGCCGGCGGACAGGTCCGCTTCGTCGACGCGGATCCGGCGACGTTCGCGGTGAGCGTCGACACCATCGAGGCGCAGTTGACTCCGGACACGGCGGCGGTCGTCGTCGTGCACATCGCTGGCATCGTGACGCCCGACATGCCGGCCATCCGCGATCTCTGCCGTGAGCGCGGGCTCTTTCTGTTCGAGGATGCGGCGCATGCGCACGGGAGTCGCCTGGGTGACGCCGCGGCCGGGTCGTTTGGTGACGCCGCCGGTTTCTCGTTCTATCCCACGAAAGTGATCACCGCCGGAGAAGGCGGGATGATCACGACCAACGACGAGTCGATGCGGGACGCCGCGCGGTTGTTCAGGGACCAGGGCAAGCTCTCCTTCACCCAGAACCTCCACGACAAGCTTGGCTACAACTGGCGGATGAGCGAGCCGCACGCCATCATCGGGGCGGCTCACCTTCGGCGGCTGCCCGAGTTCATTGAGGAGCGCCAGAGGATCGCGGCCCGTTACGACCAGTTGCTGGAGCCGCTCGAGGGTGTGGCGGCGTTGCCGATTCCCGACGGCTGCAGCTCCAACTACTACAAGTATCTCGCGCTGCTCGATGCCGGAATCGACCGCGCTCAGCTCAAGCAACGGCTGCGAGAGGAGCATGGCGTGGCCTTCGGCGGTGAAGTCTACGAGCTCCCGTGTCACCTGCAGCCGATCTTTGGCGACACCTATCGGGAGGGGATGTTCCCGGTGGCCGAGGACCTGTGCCGCCGACATGTCTGTCTGCCCATGTTCCAGGGCATGACCGACGACCAGATCGATTACGTAGGAGAGAGCCTCCGGACGGCGCTGGCCCAGCGCTGAGGGCGACCGAAGGCGACGTATCAGTACTTGCCCGTATCAAGAGGAGCACAACGTTCATGAAATGTCTGGTAACCGGTGGGTCGGGCTTCATTGGCTCCCACGTCGTTGACAAGCTGCGAGACCGCGGGATCGAGGTCCGGGTCTTTGACCTCGTCATGCCAACGTTCCGCAAGGACGTGGAGTACTACCAAGGGTCGCTGCTGGACCTTCAGACGGTGAAGATGGCGATGAACGGCGTCGATGCCGTGTTTCATCTGGCGGCTGTCGCCGACGTGAAGGACGTCTTCGAGCAGCCGCACTACTCCGAGCAGATCAACGTGCGCGGCACCATCAACATCCTGGAAGCCGCCCGGACCACGGGTCGCGTGCGGCGGGTGGTGTATGGCAGCACCACGTGGGTCTATAGCGACGCCCCATTCGACCAGGTGGACGAGGACTCGCCGCTCGGGGCGCCGTCGCACCTCTACACGGCGACCAAGGTCGCCGGCGAGTACTACTGTCAGGCCTATGGGCGCTTGTACGACGTCGATACGACGATCGTGCGTTACGGCATTCCCTACGGTCCACGGGCGCGTGATGGGGCCGTGGTCCCGATCTTCGTGGGGAAGGCGTTGCGGGGCGAGCCGCTCACCATTGCCGGCGATGGACAGCAGTTCCGGAAGTTCGTCTACGTCGAGGACCTCGCCGTGGGGAACGTGCTGGCGCTGAAATCGGTCGCGCGCAACCGGATCTACAACCTCGACGGAGCGGAAAAGGTCACCATCAAGCAGATCGCCGAGACCGTGGCGAAGATCGTCGGCAACGTGACGATCGAACGGGTCGAGGCGAGGCCTGGCGACTTCGGTGGCAAGGAGGTCTCCTCCGCCCGAGCCAAAGAAGAGCTGGGTTGGGAGCCGACGACCCGCTTCGAGGAGGGTGTCCGCAGGTACGTCGAGTGGTACAAGGAGCGAGAGCGGCAGCGCCAGGAGGGGTGGGCGTCGGTCGACGAGCTCTTCCAGGAAGAGCGAGAGGCCTGGGCCTAGGTTTCTCGCCGACAGGGGCGCGTGGCGGCGTTGCTTCGTCGGTCACGACCCGCCTGGTTGCTCCCTTCTCGCACCTTGCCACGCACCCGTCTCGACAAGAAACCAGGCACGCTGATGTTTCAGCAACCTACTGGAGCGACCTGAGGTTCACGTCCCGATGATTCTGGGGGTCACGCCGGCGCGGGGCGGGAGCAAGGGTGTTCCGCGCAAGAACATCCGCCCGCTCTGCGGGCGTCCACTCATCACCTGGACCATCGAGTCGGCCCAGCGGGCGACGCTGATCGACCGGTACGTGGTCTCTACCGAGGATCCGGAGATCGCGGCCGTGGCCCGGGCGGCCGGAGCGGAGGTGCTCGATCGCCCGGCCGAGCTCGCGGGTGACGAGGTCAAGACGGTCGACGTCCTTCGTCAGGTCATGACCGAGATTCCGGCCGACACCATCGTCTTGCTGCAGGCGACCTCACCGATCCGTGACGACGACCTGATCGACCGATGCATCCGCCGCTATCGGGAGACCGGGGTGGACTCGCTGGCCACCGGCCTGATGTGTACCTGGAAGCCCTACGGCACCGCGCTCAAGCCTCGGCAGCAGCTCGAGGGCTTCTTCTATGACGACGGCAACGTGTATGTCATCGACGCGGACGGCGTCCGGCAACGCGCCGATCGCTTCGGGGTGCGTCGGGAACTCCTCGTGCTCGATCGTGAGCAGAACGTGGAGATCGATGACGAGTTCGACTTCTGGCTGGCTGAACAGGTGATGGCGCGTCGCCTGGATGCTACCCGAACGACCGATACAACTGGGTGACATGGCAACACGAGTCCTGGTGATCGCACCACACATGGACGACGAGGTGCTGGGTTGTGGAGGCACCATCGCGCGCCACGTGGATGACGGCGACGAGGTCACGGTCTGCTTCATGGCGAATCGTGCGTACGACCACGAGTATCGAGACGAGTGGATCGCGCGGGAAGAAGCGGCCGCCGAGCGGGCTCGCGCGGTCCTGGGATATCAGCGCTCGATCTATCTGCGTTTGCCCGATGAGCAGCTGGACCGGTCTCAGATCGCACTGATCACTCCCCTGGAACGGGTGATTGCCGACGTGCGACCGGATGTCGTGTACCAGAACCACCGCGGCGACAACCATCAGGACCATCGCGCGGTGTTCGACGCGGTGCGCGTGGCTTGTCGCCCGCATGCGGGGGTCCCGGTTCGGTGTTTGCGGGTGTACGAGACGCTTTCGTCGACCGACCAGTCGCCGCACGTGTCGGAGTGGCCGTTCCAGCCGACCTACTGGGTGGACATCTCCGAGGAACTGCCGCGCAAGCTCGACGCGCTGGCCTGCTACGAGGTGGAGGGGCGGGAGTTTCCGCATCCCCGGTCAATCGAGGGCGTGCGTGTGCAGGCACGGCGACGCGGGATGGACTGCGCGGCGCAGGCGGCCGAGGCGTTCATGACCTTGCGCGACGGGTGGTGGCGATGACGTGGTTCGCCGAAGGTGACGCGGTCGGGCTGCGGGCGTTGACGCCGGATGATCTGCCCCGCTGGGCCAGCTGGTTCAATGACACCGAGGTGACCGCCACGTTGAACAAGGGGCTGTATCCCAACACCGAAACCGCCCAACGAGAGTTCTTCGAGCGGATCCACCGAAGCCGGCATGATGTGCTGCTCGGTATCGCCACTCGACCCGACGGCGCGCTGGTCGGCGTGATCGGGTTACATCACATCGACTGGGTGCATCGCCGGGCCGACATCAGCATCGTGGTCGGTGAGGCTTCGGCGCGTGGGCGAGGGGTAGGCACCGAGGCGATCCGTCTGATCGTGGCCCACGCGTTCTCGAAGCTGAATCTGCACAAGGTGACCGCCGGAATGTGGGCGACCAACGTGGGCTCGCGGCGCGCCTTCGAGAAGGCCGGGTTCGTGCTCGAGGCCACGCTCCGAGAGAGCTACTGGCATCGGGATCAGTTCGTCGACGAGTGGAGGTTGCGACTCCTGGCCGAGGAGTGGCGGCGGTGAAAGCCGAAACCCGGTTCGCCCTGGTCACGGTGGCCGGGTTGCGCTGGTGGCTGGGGTTCTACGGGTTCGTCCTGTTGCTGACCACTGCTCTCGAGGGGGTCGGCCTCGGCATGCTGATCCCGATCCTGCAGACGATCGGAGCCCAGGCCGACGACAACATCTTCGTGCGCGCCGTGGGCCAGGCGTTCGCCTTCGTGGGGCTGCCCTACAACCTGCGCTCGCTGCTCGGCGTGTTCACGGCCGTCATCCTCGCCAAGTATCTCCTTGTCGCCTATAGCCGACATCTGACGCGAGTCTTGAGCGCGCGGATCACCTACGAGCTTCGACGACGGTCGTTCGACAACCTCATGGGTGCGCCGCTCGGCTACTACTACCGGGTCCGGCTTGGCGACGTGGTGGCGACTCTGGTGACCTCGTCCCAGAACGCAGGCGCGATCGTCGAGTACGGCATGCTCCTGCTGAGTGCCATCGTCTTCTGCGCGCTCTACCTGACCTTGAACATGCTCATCTCCCTGCCGCTGACCCTGGTGGCGATCGCGCTGGCGGGGGTCGCCTATGTGGCCATTCTGCCCCGGATGCGCCGGGGCTACGGCCAGGGGACCGAGGAGAAGGGGCTGTTCGATCGGATGAACACGTTCCTGTACGACCGTCTGGCCGGCATCAAGCTCGTGAAGGCGTTCGGTACCGAAGCGAAACAGGTCGAGGGGTTCGATGCCATCATCGACCGTTTCCGCAAGCTGTCGATCGAGATCACCGACAACCGGGTCATCGCGTCCTTGTTCATGGAGCCGCTGCTGTTCGTCCTGGTGGTGCTGTCGCTCTTTGTCTCCATCGAGTTGCTGAATCTATCTCTGGCCTCGATGCTGGCGTTTCTGGTGGTCTTCGTCCAGATCCTGCCCAAGGCCAAGGTGATTCAGTCGAATCACCTGCTGATCAACGAGCTGCTGCCCCACGTCGCGCGGATACAGGCTCTGATCGAGAGCGCCGGTCACCGCGAGCGGTTGCCAGGCGTTCGCTCGATCACGGCGATCGAGCAGGCGATCCGGTGCGACGGTGTCAGCTACAGCTATCCGGGCACGACCGAGCCAGCCCTGGAGGACGTCACGGTCGAGATCAAGGCCGGCACGACGACCGCCATCGTCGGTGGATCGGGCGGAGGGAAGACAACCCTGGTCGACCTGTTGCTCAGGCTGCATGACCCACAGGGAGGGCGGTTGACGGTCGACGGCGTGCCCTTGACCGAGCTCTCTCCCGAGGCCTGGCATCGGCTGGTCGGTGTCGTCGAGCAGGAGCCCTATCTGTTCAACGAGACCGTCCTCGACAACATCCGATACGGCCAGATCGGCTCGGACCCCCACGCGGTCGAACAGGCGGCGGTCGTGGCGCACGCGCACGAGTTCATCTCGCAGCTGCCTGACGGCTATCAGACGATGGTCGGCACCCGCGGGATGACCTTGTCCGGTGGGCAGAAGCAGCGGATTGCGCTGGCGCGGGCGCTCGTCCGTCATCCGGCGCTCCTGGTTCTCGACGAGGCGACCAGCGCGCTCGACACCGAGTCCGAGCGGTTGATTCAGCAGGCGATGGCGGAGCTGCATGGTCGCACGACCATGGTCGTTGTGGCTCACCGGCTCTCGACCATCCGTCACGCCGATCTCATCCTGGTGGTCGAGGGAGGTCGGATCGTGGAGCAGGGCGATCACCACACGCTGATGGAGCAGGGCGGTCGCTATCGAGACTTCTACGACCTGCAGCATGAGCTTCAGCACTCACAGGTGGAGTCGGCGGGTATCTAGCGCCCTCCGGCCGGAAGGCAGGGGCGCCGGCCTCCACGATTGACGCGAAAGGACGCCTGTCGATGATCGCCGCCTTGTTGCTGGGTCGAAAGGGCAGCATCGGGTTTCCGGGCAAGAACACCTACCCCGTGCTGGGCCGGCCAATGGCCTGCTATCCGATGCGCGCAGCGCACCAGTCCACCTTCGTCGACGCGGGTTACCTCTCGACCGATGATCCCGACCTGATGGCGTTGGCGAAGGACGAAGGCTTCGAGGTCATCGAGCGTCCGCCAGAGCTGTGTACACCGGCCGCGCTTGGAGAAGACGCATTCGTGCACGGCTACCGGGTGATTCGCGACCAGGCCGTCGCGCGGGGCGAGACGCTGGAGCTCGTTGTCCTGCTGTTCTGCAACGCCCCCACGGTGCTGGGCGAGACCATCGATGCCGGGATCCGGGTATTGCGCGAGCGTCCGGAGGTGGATTCGGCGGTGACCGTGTCCCGCTACAACATGTGGAGTCCGCTGCGGGCACGTCGGGTCAATGCCGAGGGATTGCTTGATCCGTTCGTGCCGTTCGAGACATTCGGCGATCCGAGGACGCTCAACTGCGACCGCGATTCACAAGGTGACGTCTGGTTCGCCGACATGGGCCTCTCGGTCGTTCGGCCGGCGTGTCTCGAGCAGATGGAGGACGGCCTGCTGCCCCAGAAGTGGATGGGACGCCACATCTACCCGCTGGAGCAGTGGGGAGGACTCGACGTGGACTATCGGTGGCAGGTGCCGCAAGTCGAGCACTGGTTACGAGAGCACGGGGTGCCGGAGGCTGTCGAACCTGCGCCGAACGAGGTGTCGGGCTGATGGCCAGGGTGCTGGTGACAGGTGCATCGGGCTTTCTGGGCAGCCACGTGGCGGACGAGCTCACTCGTTCGGGCCATGACGTGCGCCTCATGGATCGGGTCGCGTCACCGTATCGGGGGGATTCCCAGGAGGAGTTCCTCGGAAGCATCACCGATGCCACCCAGGCTGCCGCGGCCGTCGACGGCTGCGATGTGGTGTATCACTTCGCCGGGCTGGCCGACCTCGACGACGCCCGTTCTCGTCCGCTCGATACCGTGACCGACAACGTGTTCGGTACCGTGACCATGCTGGACGCCGCGCGGGCCGCCGGTGTCGGACGGTTCGTCCATGCCAGCACGATCTACGTCTACAGCGAGCGGGGCGGCTTCTACCGCTGCAGCAAGCAGGCCGCCGAGAGCTACACCGAGGAGTTCCAGCGCCGCTATGGGATGGACTTCACCATCCTTCGCTTTGGCACTCTCTATGGACCACGCAGCGACCGCCGAAACAGCGTCCATCGGCTGCTGTCTGACGCACTGGCGGCTCGGCGTCTCCGGGTCGTCGGCACCGGCGAGGAGCTCCGCGAGTATGTCAACGTTCGCGACGCGGCCCGGCTCAGCGTGGACGTGCTCGACGAGGTGTACAGGAACCAGCACGTCATCGTGACCGGTCCCTATCCGATCCAGCTGCGTCAGTTGCTGGAGATGATCAGAGAGATCGTCGGGCGGGACGTGGAGATCGAGCTCGATACCGCCGGTGACGAGGACGCGCACTATCAGTTCACCCCGGTGACCTTTGCTCCGAAGATCGGGTACAAGCTGACCTCCACTCGCTATCTCGACCTCGCGCAAGGGCTCCTCGAGTGTCTGCACGACATCCATGGGGCGCAGGCCGGTATCGAGCCGGACACAGGACAACCCGAGGTGCCCGCTCGAGCCGGTCCGTCCTCGGGTGACGGCGACCGATGAGCCCCCGGCCACGCGTGCTCGTGTCCCAGCGCGTGGTGATCGGTCCCTATGGCGATTCCCGTGACGCGCTCGAGCACACCTACGTTTCCTACCTGGAGCGACTGGGGTGGTCCGTGCTTCCCGTTTCCAACACGACGACGGCGCTCGAGTCGTACTTCAGTCCCGCGGTGGCGGGTGTCGTGCTGACGGGAGGCAACGACGTCCATCCGGCCAGCTACGGTAGCGATGCGTCGCCGACGGCCGGTGCGTCCCTCGACCGCGATCGGGTGGAGGCCGGGCTGGTCGACGCTGCTCTGGCTCGCGGTCTTCCCGTCCTCGGCCTGTGTCGCGGCATGCAGTTCCTGAACGCGCATTTTGGCGGCACGCTGGTCGACCTTCAGCAGCAGTCGCCAGATCGACATCCCGCCGGAGTGGATCACGAGGTGCAGGTCGACGAATCGCTGGCGGAGGAGATCGGCGCCCACCGGTTCATGGTGAACAGCTATCACGACCAGGCCGTGACACGAGCCTCACTGGCCCCGGCACTGCGGGCGTTCGCGTGGGCTGACGAAGGTGACGTCGTCGAGGGGGTCCACCATCCCGACCTGCCGGTGGCCGGCGTGCAGTATCACCCCGAGCGTCGCGAGTCTGAACATGCCGTCGACCGGCGGCTCATGCTGGCCTTTCTCGGCCGGCGACTGTTCTGGACGCCGGCACGTCGAGACGAGGACGACACTCGATGACCGGCATCATCCTGGCGGCAGGCATGGGCACACGGTTGGGCGAGCTGACACGCGATCGGCCGAAGGCCATGCTCGAGTTCGCCGGCCGGACCCTGCTCGACTGGCAGGTCGCGGCCTATCGCCGCTGCGGGGTGGAGCGGGTCGTCGTGGTCGGCGGCTATCGGGACGACACGCTTCGTTGCGATGAGACGGTCGTTCGCTACCGCAACCCGGCATACGACCATACCAACATGGTGGAGTCGTTGATGTGCGCTCGGGCGGAGCTCACCGGTCCCGTGTTGCTGTCCTACGGCGATGTGCTGTTCGAAGACCGGCTACTGGAGGCCGCCATTGCCGCCCGGTGCGACGTCGGGGTGACGGTCGATACCGACTGGCAGCCCTACTGGCAGGCTCGCTACGGAAACGTCACCACCGACACGGAGACGCTCCGACTGGACGACGAAGGCCGGATCACCCGGATCGGCCAGCCCGATCCCGGTCCCGACGATCTCGACGCTCGATACGTGGGTCTCCTCCGCTTCAGCGACGTCGGGACGAAGCAGTTGCTCGGGGTTTACGACCAGGCGCGGGAGGCTCATGCGGGCGGACCGTGGCAGACCTCTCGCCAGTTCGAGCAAGGCTATCTGACCGACCTGTTGCAGGAGGCGATCGACCAGCGTGTCGAGGTCCAGGCCGTGTCTACCCGGCGAGGGTGGCTCGAGTTCGACACCACCGACGACTACGAACTGGCCACTCGGTGGGTTCGCGAGGGCCGCCTGGACGAGTTCTGCGCGCTGAACCTCGGATGACCACCTGGCGCTATGCGTCGACCGCCGGTCGATGGCGTCTGGCCACGGGGGCGCTCGTGGTGCTGAGCGTGGCCGTCTGGTTCGTTGCGACCGGGAACCCGGGGGGACTGTGGCGGCTGGGCGCGGTCGTCGTGTCAGCGGAGCTGCTGGCGTGGGGGCTCATCACCCTGCTGGCCCGACAGCCCGGTCTGCTCGCGATTGACCGCGTGCCCACCATCTCGGCCGCCACGCTCGACCGGTTCTTCGAGCATGGCTTCGACGCCGAGCTCGGATGGATCAGAAAGCCGAACACCGCCAAGAAGGACCTCGGCCGCTATCCGTATCGCATCGATGCACGCGGATCTCGGGCCAATCCCGGTCACGAGCATCTGCCCGAGTTGATCGGGACCTACGGCGATTCCTATACGTTCTGCCGCGAGGTGGAGGACCACGAGACCTGGCAGTGGCACCTGGCCGAGCGGTTCGGATGCCAGGTGCTCAACTTCGGGGTGGGCAACCACGGCTTTGACCAGGGCTTGCTCCGGTTGAGGCGAGAGTACCCATCGGCGTCGACGCCGATTGTCGTGATGGGCGTCGTGCCCGACACGATCGCCCGGGTCCTGAGTGTCTGGAAGCACTACAACGAGTTCGGCAACATCATGGCGTTCAAGCCGCGCTTCCGTCTTGCCGGCGAGCGACTCGAGTTGCTTCCCAACCCGATCGACACCCGGGAGAAGTTCTTCGCGTTGCCGAGCTATCTCGACCGCATTCAGCAGGACGACTACTTCTACGAGCGGCGATTCCGACCCGAGGCTTTTCGGTTCCCGTTTCTGGCATCGTGCCTGTCGAACCCGCGCAGTCTGCTGCTGGCACCAGCCAAGGTGCTCCGCAGGGCCGGCAGAGCGGTGCCGGGCCTGGAAGACGCCATGCTGGCTCTGATCGACGATCACCTCGATGGTGGAGGCGTCCGTCAGACGGCCGCGTTGTTCGACGAGCCCGAGGCAATGGCGCTGCTCGATCGGCTGGTCGCGGAACTGGTGGCCGAGGCCCGATCACGCGGCTTCTGGCCGCTGCTCGTGATCACGCCCATGCGTGAGGATCTGGACTACATCCGCCGGCATCGTCACTACTACCGGGACGCTGTCGACCGCTGGCGCCAGCAGCTGGACGTGGTGGACATGGTCGATGACCTGCTCGCGCTGCCATCTGGAACGCGCATCTACCGGGAGTGGCACCTCACACCCGAAGCGAACCGGGTCGTGGGTCGGGCCATCGGTGACCGGCTCGCCGAGCGGGTGCCCCAGCATCTCGGCCAGCCCCACGAACGGACCAGCAGGGTTTCCCACGCCTCATGAGTCGACTGGCCACCAGCGATGCGGTGACCGGCGGCTGGATCGTGTGCGCAAGCTGTCACGGCGAGCTGACGTCGGAGCCCGGGGAGCTCCGGTGTGCGCGCTGTCCGGCCAGCTACCCGGTGACCGGCGAGGGGATTCCGCTGCTGGCGGTGCCAACTGGCGACACCGGGACAGCCGACGTCGAGGGGTTCTGGAGCGCGTTGCACGCGGCCATTGACGCGCCGGCGGCGGCCATCGTCGAGCGTGGCGAGCTGGCCGACATGATGGACGATCTGGAGCGGCTGTTCGAGCATCGGCAGCATCTGGCGGTCCTCGAGATGCCGATCCGTTCGCTACGGGGACGTCGCGTGCTCGAGATTGGCAGCGGAGCCGGTGCCCATTCCGCCCTCTTCAATCATCGTGGAGCGGAGGTCGTCGCGCTCGACCTCACCCCCGATCGCGTGGTGACGACCGCGCGAAAGCTCGACCAGCTCGAACCGACGAGTCTGGCCGTGCAGGGTGACGCGCGACGGCTCCCGTTCTCCGACGGATGGTTTGACATCGTGTATTCCAATGGCGTGCTGCACCACAGTCCGGACATCGATCGTTCGGTCTCCGAGGTCTACCGGGTGCTCAAGCCGGGCGGGCTCGCGGTGGTCATGCTGTATGCGCGTCATTCCTTTCTCTACAAGGGCGTGCTCTTTCCGGTCCGGGGCGTGTTGCAAGGCCGGGCCTGGCGCAGCCGCCAGTGGCTCGGGGAAGCCACCGAGTGGATGTCAGACAGACGCCAGACCGTGTCGAATCCGTGCACGACGGTCTTTTCCGGTCGGGAGATCCGACGCCTGTTTCACGCCTTCGCCCAGGTGCGGGTGCGCAAGAACGCGTTCACCTTCGACCAGGTCCCGATCGTCGGGAAGCTCGCTGCTCGTCTGGCCGGTCGGTGGACCGGAGTGAATCCCGCCGGCACCTTGCTCTATGGCGCCCCCTGGCGGAACGAGACCCGTCTCGAGTTGTGGGCCGGTCGGTATGTGGGGTGGGGCATGAACATCGTCGCCACCAAGGAGTCCTAGGAAGCAGCTGATGATGAGCTGGCGGTCACTGTTTGGCGGCGGGAAATCAGGCCCTCGACCCAATATCGTGCTGATCCTCCTCGATCAGTTTCGCCACGACGCTCGCTCGGTGCACCCGGTCTTCGACGACCTTGGACGCCGCGGTTGCCTGTTCTCGCAGACGATCACCTATGCGCCCTACACACTGGCGTCGATGCACGCCACGATGACGGGGCTGTATGGTCGGCAGACCGGTGTCGACGCCTACACCAAGTCCGACCAGTTCCAGAGCGGGCAGTGTCATACGTTG
>MDTE01066816.1_pt1 | contig 14141 bp, 22 predicted proteins | sample 811231 | NCBI WGS metagenome assembly MDTE01 (sample SAMN05326651, study PRJNA326480) | marine metagenome | isolation source: seawater | place: Indian Ocean: Red Sea | collected 2010 | reverse complement strand
TTCCCGCTTCGCCGAAGCAGAACGAACATTGCCTCAATAACTGCAATGGGCCATGCGCGACAGCATCACCCGAATGACTTCCTTGAGCTTGTGGTCGAGGTTGCCCTCGTTGAAGACCTTAACCCAGAACAGGTAGACCTTCTCGGCGAGGTCGACATTGTGGCCCATGACGGCGTGGAAGCCGGGGTCCGGCGCACGCAATTCAAGTGATTTCTCAATATACGGTTTGAGCTTCGTCTTCTTGAGCTCTTCGATATCGAGCAAGGTGATATTCGGCATATCGTTCTCTCTCTATCGTCGTCGCAGTGTCGGAGCGTCGCCTAGGCGTACTCTTCGATGACTTTTTTCAGAACCTGGCGCCGATCGACGCCAGTCCGGGTTTCGACCACTTCACCTTCCTTGATGAACAGCAAAGTCGGGAAACCACGCACGCCATACTTGGCAAGCAGTTCGTGGTTCTCGTCGCCATCGACGGTTCCAATCACCACACCTTCGGGCAACTCCTCGGACACCTGGCCAAGCACCTTCTTTAGCTGCTTGCACGGGATACAGGTCTTCGACCAGAAATCCACCACGGTCAGGCTGTCACGGCCAAGCACCTCGGCATCGAAATTCGCATCGTCAAAAACCGAAAAATCTTCCCGCGCCATCGCACAAACCCTTCCGAGAAATTGGAAGTATTTTTATACCCAACCCGCGCAGTCTCCACAAACTGCGGATTGAGCAAATCAGTTATGCGCGCGGTTTAGAACGCCAACGGACAAAGAAATTGGCAGGATCGGCAACACTCAGCTTGCCGGGCTATTTCGCCGATGCCTGGGAGATTTCGCCTTGCTTGGACACCGGCACCTCGATCGAGCCCAGGCTCGGCGGACGCGACCAGTCCCGGGTGATCTTCACGCCAGCGTCACGCAGCTGCTGCATGAACACGGAGACAGCCGCGGTGCCTGGCCGACCCGCTTCGTCATTGTTGTGGGCCCATTGCTGCGCGATCGGCGACAATGCGTCGGCCCACTGAAACCGGTGGGACTTGAGAAGCTTCGTCGTTCGCACGCCCTCGGCCTTCAATATCGCCGGGGCGGGCATCGCCGGCCGCGCAATAGTCCTGGGCGGCGACATGGGTAAAGGCTGCGACCGTCTCGTGCACGGCGGTTCGAACGGCCTCCGGCAGCGCAGCGAGCGCGCGGCTGTTGACCGTTAGTATATAGGGCACCTGAGCGCCGAACCCGGTCCGGGTGTAGTGATCGGCGTGCAGCTTCAGACCCAAGCGCCCGATCTCCGTGGTCGGCAGCAACGCCGCGCCCAGGCTGCCATCTTCCAGCCGGCCCGCGAGCGCATCCGCGGGAAGGCGCTCGGGCTGGCCCTGGACCCGGCAATCCACGGGTCGATCCGACTTGTCGTGCCCACCAGGACTCCGCGGATTTCGGCTGCATTTCGTAGCTTCTGCAAGGCCACGAAATTGAAACCGTCGCTGGCGATGCCCGACAGGAATGTCTGGCGCGCAGCCTCGAACCGCTCGGTCATGCCACTGACCTCGGTGTGCACGGCCTGAAAGGCATTGCCGACGATCGCGCAATTCTCGGTGGTGAACGGCATCTGGAACGTCAGGGACTAGAGGGGCAGCCGCCGTCGTTCATGACCCACCGATACGATGCCGAACTGGACGAGATCGTCTTCGACCGCCTCCAGCGCACCGCCGGTCCGGGCGAGTGTGCCGGCATGTATCTCATCCCAGGCGATATCTCCCGCCCCGGCATCCTTGATCAGGCGCACGATTACATCCTGAAACCTCGCGCACACGATCCCGATCGCGGTGTGGTTTTCCGGCAGGGCGCTGGCGATCGATAGACGCACGGGGGCGTCGGCAATCGCGGTCACGAACAGACCCGCTGCTGTTGCACGTAGAATCATGATTGCGCCTCGCTCCCTCCTGGATACGGTCGCGCATGTCCGATCTCCGGGCATTCGCGTGCGCCTGAACACGCACATAGTGGATCGAAAAGGTTAATCATGAACGTACGAAATGGCGGGCGCAGGGATGTATCAGCCGGTGAGACATCGTGCTTGCGCAGCATTGAAACCGCGGATTTGCCCGTGATGAAGTGATTTCGAAGGGGAGACACCATGAAAACCATCGATATCGGGCCCGACGGCATGGCCGAACACATCGTTCGGTTCGATCAGCTGCAGCCCAAAAAGGCCAACTACGAAGCGCTTGGCATTCCGACCGAGGCTTACGAGATGCTGACGGCGAAAACGCTGTACACGCTGCTGGCGCCGGCCGATGCGGCCGGATCGCACCAGTTCACGGCCGCCAAGGGACCGCGCGGGCTCTCCATCACGATCGCGGAATGTCCCCCCGGCGACGGCCCCATGCTTCACGCGCATATGAACACCTATGAGATCTTCTTCTGCCTCAAGGGCCGGTTCGAGATCGTCTGGGGCGACGAGGGCCAGCACCACGACGTGCTCGAACAGCACGACATGGTCAACGTCCCGCTCGGCGTCTCTCGCGCTTTTCGCAACATCACGGATGAGACGGCACTGTTGTTCGTGGTCATTCAGGGGACCGACCAGAACGATGTCGGCTACGCCAAATCCATCGGCGACGAGGTGGCGGCCAAATATGGCGCCGACGTCCGTGATGCGATCGAAGCCAACACATCCATGAAGTTCAACATCGGAGCCGATTGATGGCGAAAGGCACACCCTATAAACGCCGCGCGGGCGAAGGCATCGAACTGCCCGTCGAAGAGATCTCGAAATCCGTCGCCCGGTTCGACGACCTAGAACCCGACCCCAACGCCTTTCGGGACGCCAACAATCCCGATCTGCGCCTCGGCATCCGCTGGGCGATATCACCCGACAACGCTGCGGGACCCGCGGCGATCGAGGCGCCGCACGATTTTCATCTCTGCTACATCCAGTCGGAACCCGGGCATCATCCGGTCTTGCACGCCCACGAATACACCGAGACATTCATCTGTCTGCGCGGCCAGTACACCATTCACTGGGGAAACGAGGGTGAGAACGCCGTGGTGCTCGATCCCTATGACATTTTCTCGGTCCCACCCCACCTGATGCGATCGGTCGAGAACACCGGCACCGAGGTCGGTATGGTCATGGTCATTTACGGCGACCATCCGGATCCGAACACCGGGATCGTTGTGCCGCAATCGGTGATTGACGCGGATAAGGCGGCCGGTCGGGAGATCTAGCGCCGGCGCTCAGGCCGCCTCTTCCCCGCGATCGAGTTCAAACGCCTCGGCGAGCAGCTCGTAGGACCGCAGCCGTTTGTCGAAATCGTAGGTGATGGTCAAAACCACCAGTTCGTCGAGACCATGCTCTTCGGCGAACCCACCCAGCCGTTCGCGCAGGGAATCGGGCGTGCCCGAAAACCTGTTCGTCTTGTTGGCATCGACGACCTTCTGCTCCTGGGCCGAATATTTATAGGCCAGCGCCTCATCGGGATGGGGATAGGCGAGATGCTGGCCGTACTGCAGCTTCAACCGCCAGAGGTCGCGGCTCGCGGCCAGATAGTCCGCCTCTTCCTGGGTCTCGGCGCAGACCACGAACACGCCGGCATTGGCCCGCGGTTCGGCCAACACATCGGATGGCTGGAAGTTGTGGCGATAGTATTTCAGGACCGGTGCACTGACCTGGGGCGCGATGAAATGGGCAAAGGAGTAGGGCAATCCAAAATGGGCCGCATAGGCCGCGCTCTGGTCGCTCGATCCCAGCAACCAGACTTCGGGTGTCTCGGTGACAGCCGGCATGGCGCGAACCGACTGGAACGGTTTTGTCGCCGGCGGCTCATCGGCCAGAAACGCCATCATGTCGGCGATCTTGGTCGGGAAATACTCGATCCCCACCTCGCTGCCATAGGCGAGCGCCGCTGCCGTCACGCCGTCGCTGCCGGGCGCGCGGCCGATCCCCAGATCAATCCGGCCGGGATAAAGGTTCTCCAGCAACTTGAAATTCTCCGCCACCTTGAGCGGTGAATAGTGGCTCAGCATCACCCCGCCGGACCCGACGCGGATATGTTTGGTCGCGGCCGCGACCCGGGTCACCATGATTTCGGGCGAAGATCCCGCAAACCCGGCCGTGCCATGATGCTCGGCCAGCCAGTAACGGCTGTATCCGAGCCCCTCCGTCGCCTGGGCCAGAGCGATGGTCTCGTCGAGAGCCTGACGCGCGTCGCCGCTGGCGCGGATGGGGGACTGATCGAGGACGGAAAGCTTTACCATGGCGGTGTTTCTATCACGTCGGCGCATCGCCGCAATCCGATCATCCCCGGGATGTCTTCGGCTGCAGGAACACCGTTGCCAGGATGCCCGCGGTCACGACCAACGCCCCGGCAATATTGAGGGCCGACGGGATTTCACCGAGTGTCGGGATCGCCGCCACCAGCGCCAATGCCGGCACCCATGACCCCACGGCCGCCTGCCGGGTCGGGCCGATTGTCTTCACCGCATAGGCATGACCGAAGATGCAGAGAAACGCTCCGAAGACGCCATGCACGACCGACTGCAGGACGATATCGCCGACCGGTGCGGTAAACAGGCTCGACGGCAAGAACAGCAGCCAGACCGGGACATAGACGAGCGCATTGCCGATCAGAAGCGCCGCCAGCGACTGCATCACGCCAAGCCGTGCGGCACGCATGCCGCCGTACCAGATGGCAACCGAAAGCGCGGCGCCGAGGAACAAGAGGTGGCCGCGCCATTGCCCGGCCGCGCCGCCCCCCGAGAGCGCTTCCCATCCCACGGCGCCGACCCCGGCAACGATCGCGACAATCCCGGCCCATTGCCAACGGCCCGGACGGTCACCGACCCAGGCCCAGGCGACAAGGGCTGCGAAGATCGGCAGCGCCCCATACATCACGACCGATGCGTGGCCCACGGGCGCAAAGGTCATGCCACCGAACAGCATCAGGATAAACGGCGCACCACCGAAAAAAGCCACGATCGCATGGTCGCGCAGGCGCACGCGCCACGGGAAGTACCGGACCAGCAAGGGCGCCGCCAGAATCGCGGCCACACCCATGCGCAACCCCGCAAGGTCATAGATCGTCAGCGCATCGGTGGTCGCGCCCAACCGCCCGGCGATGAGCATCGCGACGACGCAGACGACCGTGCCGAGACCGGCAGCAATGCCCCTCAGATCCTTCATGGGGGCGCCTAAAGCCTGTCGAGGGCGTCGAGCACCCGGTCCGAATTGGTGGTCCAGCCGATCAGGGCATCGGCGGAGCGCACCATCTCGATGGTCGCCTGCTTGAAAGCCGTGTCGAAGTCATAGTCATAGGGTTCGGCGGAAATGGTGGGCATGAGGTACCGTCGCTAGAATAAGTCTTGACCAAGAGTATATCAGCCTTGATCGAAGTCGCCGCGAACGGAACAATCGCGACCCATGGCCGAACCGAACCCAGATTTTTCAAGCATCCCGTCGCTCGACCGTCTGTTGCAGGCGCCATCGATCGCCGCCCTGGTGGAATCCCACGGACGCGCAGCCACGCTGGACGTGTTGCGCAGCGCTTTGGCAGAGGCGCGAAGCGCACTCGCCGCCGGTGACACGGCCGACCTCCGGGAGGAAATATTCGCGCAAATCGCCGCCGCCCGTCTCGAGCGCGCCGCCATCCCCGGCTTGCGTCCGGTGTTCAACCTGACCGGCACCGTGCTGCATACGAACCTGGGACGCGCGCCCCTGGCCGAAGCCGCGATCACGGCGATGGGTGACGCCGCGCGCGGCGCCAGCAATCTCGAGTTCGACCTGGACAGCAGCAAACGCGGCGACCGCGACATGCATGTCGAGGCGTTGCTGCGTGAATTGACCGGTGCGGAAGCGGCAACGGTTGTCAACAACAATGCCGGTGCGGTCCTGTTGCTGTTGAACGCGCTGGCCCTGCGCAAGGAAGTCCCAGTCTCGCGCGGCGAGCTGGTGGAAATCGGCGGTGCCTTCCGGATTCCCGACATCATGTCGCGGGCCGGGGCCAAGCTGGTCGAGGTGGGGACCACGAACAGGACCCATCCGGCCGACTATGAGGCGGCGATCGGCGCAAAGACCGCGCTGGTGATGAAGGTCCACACCTCCAATTATGCGGTGCAGGGGTTCACCGCCGCGGTCGCCGAGGACCAGCTTGCCGAAATCGCCCACGGGCGGGATATCCCGTTCGCCGTCGACCTGGGTGCAGGCGCGCTTGTCGACCTGGAGCGCTGGGGCCTGCCCCACGAGCCCACGCCGCGCGAAACCCTGGCGGCAGGTGCGGATATCGTGACCTTCTCGGGCGACAAGTTGCTGGGCGGACCGCAGACCGGCCTGATTGTCGGGCGTGCGGATCTGATCGCGAAGCTCAAGAAGAACCCGCTCAAGCGCGCACTGCGTTGCGACAAGGCGACGCTGGCCGCCCTTGCGGCAACGCTCGGCCTGTACCGCGACCCGGACCGGCTGGCGGAACGACTGCCCACGCTGGGTCTGCTGGCACGCAGCGCAGGCGACATACGCCGGGCGGCCGAAACCCTCCGGCCGGAGGTCGAGGCCGCCATGGGCGACGGCTACAACGTCACCGTCGAGGATTGCGCCGGCCAGATCGGCTCCGGTGCCTTGCCTGTGGAGAGCCTCGACAGCGCCGCTATTGTGATTACGCCCGCCCAGGCCCGAGGCGCCGGGGCAAAGCTGAAACGCCTGACGGCACGGCTGCGCGCCCTGCCTGTTCCCGTGATCGGCCGAATCCACAATGATGCACTATGGCTCGACTTGCGTTGTCTCGATGATGACGACGGGTTTCGCGCCCAGCTCAAACAGCTCGACCCGCAATGATCGTTGCCACAGCCGGGCATATCGACCACGGCAAGACTTTGCTCGTGAAGTCGCTGACAGGCGTCGACGCGGACCGGCTTCCCGAAGAGAAAAAGCGCGGCATGACCCTCGATCTGGGGTTCGCCTACACCGACTTGGAAAACGGCGCGCGCCTCGGGTTCATTGATGTACCCGGTCACGAGAAACTCGTGCACAATATGCTGGCCGGGGTCACGGGGATCGACTGTGCGCTGCTGATCGTTGCGGCCGATGACGGCCCGATGCCCCAAACCCTCGAACATCTGGCCATTCTCGACCTGCTCGGTGTCTCGCGCGGCCTGGTCGCGCTGACCAAGACCGACCGGGTCCCACCCGAGCGCGTGACCGAGGTCCGCGAAGAGATCGAACTCCTCATCGGCGAGAGCTCCCTGGCCGGCGCGCCCATATTCCCCGTCTCGGCCATCACCGGTGATGGCGTCGAGGCGCTTGCCGGTCAACTCGCCGCGCTGGCTGCCGAGACCGAGGCGCGCACGGGCGACGGACATTTCCGCCTGGCCATCGACCGTATCTTCACCGTCGCAGGCGCCGGCCTGGTCGTCACCGGGACCGCCTTTGCCGGGACCGTCAATCGCGAGGATCATCTGTCTGTGTCCGGTCACGACCTGCAGGCACGCGTACGCGGCATTCACGCAAACAATCGCGGAAGCGACAACGGACAGGCCGGCGACCGGGTGGCGCTCAACCTGGCCGGCGTCGACAAGGACGAGATCGCACGTGGTGATTGGCTGGTCGCCGACCCGGCGCTAAGCCTCTACCGCAAGCTCGATGTCCGCCTCCGGGTCGTCCCCGACGCCCGGCGCCCACTGCGCCACTGGACACCGGTGCATGTGCATCTGGGCGCGAAGGACACGACCGGACGGGTTGCCCTACTCGGTGTGGACGCGATCGAGCCGGGATCGAGCGACCTGGTGCAGCTCGTCCTCGACGAACCCATCGGCGCCTGCGTCCGCGACCGTTTCGTCATTCGCGACCAGTCAGCCCAGGTCACGCTCGGCGGCGGCCACGTGATCGACCTGCACCCACCGCGCCGCGGCCGAGCCAAGCCGGAGCGCCTGGACCTGCTGCAGGCCCTCGATACGGCAGACCCCGTCGCCGCGCTGGCCGGCGCCCTGGAACGGTCTGCAACGGGTATCTCCGTGGAGGCGTTTGCCGCGGCACGAAATCTGACCGCCGCTCAGCTCGCCGACATTCTCACCGCGACGGCAGCCGTGACCGTGGGCTCGGGCCAAACGAAACTCGCACTTTCGGCGCAACACTGGGCGGCACGACGCGGGGATCTGCTCCAGGCCCTTGACCAGTTTCACCAGCGTTATCCCGATCGGCTCGGGCCTGCCTCCGCACAACTTCGCAAGAGCCTGGGGCGTTACATCCCCGAGCCCCTGTTCGACGCTCTGGCCGCCGCCCTGATTGCCGATGGCACCCTGGCCACCGATGGCATGCTGCTGCACCTCCCCGGCCACAGTCCCGGCCTGACCGACGACGACGCCAAACGCTGGGATATTCTGCTACCGCTGCTCGAGGAAACCCCGGAAAGCCCGCCGGTCGTCCATGAACTTGCCCAGGCCGCCGGGTTGCCGGTCAACGGCACGACGAAGACACTCCGCCAGGCGGTTCGCATGGGCCTGGCCGTCCAGATTGCCGAGAATCGTTTCTTTACACCGGCCGCATTGCGGGCCCACGCGCAGACCTTCGAGGCGATGATCGGCGAGGACGGGAATGTCGGTGTCTCGCCGTTCCGCCAACGCGCCGGGATCGGCCGAAACCTGGCCGTGGAGGTTCTGGAGTATTTCGACCGCGTCGGCCTGTCACGCCGCGACGGCAACGCGCGGCATCAGATCAGGCCCGTGTCCGAAGTGTTCGGCCCCGCCTAGGGGCGCACGAAGGCGTAGCTGACAACCTTGCCCACACCTTCGGTGTTGCGCACCGTGGCCAGGGCCTTGTCGAGTTCTTCCTGAGAGCGGGCACGGCCCATCAGGTAGATCGTGCCGAAGGAGTCCGCCGCGGTCCGGAAGTTGACATCCGCGACGCCGCGCGTCGAAACCATCTCCACGCCGACTTTGGTTTCCAGGATCAGGACGTCATCCCAGCCCAGCATCTCGTCCTTTCGGCGTTCGCGCTCGTCATCGCTCATGTGCAACGCGTTCCAGAACAGGTCCTTGACGCCATCGACCTGTTTCACCTTTTCCAGAAATTCGTCATGAGTCTCGCGATCGGAAAAGATGCCGGTGATGAGCAGCTTCTGTTCATAGATTTCCGTCGATGCCTTAATGGTTCCGAGGTCAGCCATGATTGCGTTCACATCGATCACGATGAGATTGTCCTTGGCGATATCCTCGGCACTCCGCGCTTCGATGGCGCGGTCGATCAGCGTCTTCGGCGCCTTCAGCAAGTCGCCCAGTTGCGCGCCGGCGGGTTCCCAGGATAGGGCCAAGGCTGGTGCCGCCAGCAGCGCGGCGGCGGTCGCTTTCTGAAACCGCATGGGTAGTCCTTTCGTCAGCCAAAAGTACAAGCCCATCATCGAATTCCCTCCTGCTAGTCCGCGCCGAAATACGCGCGCCAGCCCCATTGTCGGTGCTGCCGTCAGATCAATATGCCGTACCCTGCGCACCGAGAGCGCGTCAACAATCGCGGGGCAAGCAACCGTAGAGAACCTAGTTTCTAGGCGGCAATTGTGGCCGTCTTAGGGAGATATTTCGGCTCTCACGCCGACTAGAGCGAGGGTTCGGTTGCCCAATCGAACAGATGGCGATGGGTGTCCGGCCCCCGGGCCAACTCCTCGGCCGTGATATCCAGCGGCACTTGCTGCCCGAAATTTACGGAATCGCGGAACCAGGGCCGGTGATGGGAATGATACAGAACGGGCCGAGGCGCGCCTGAGCGGTTGGCCGTACCGCCATGCCACACGCGAGCATCGAACAGGAGCGCAGAACCGACCCCAACCTCGGGCGCAACCGGCGATCCGTCGGGTGCATCAGCGGTGATCGCACGGCGACTACCCGGGTAGAACGCCGTGCTCCCGTTCTGCCAATTCATATCCACCAAGGGCAGAACAAGCGTCAGGCAGCAAGAGGGGATGTCGGCGCCGATATCACTTCCGCCGTACAGCGGCGACGTGTCGAGATGCAGCTCCTGGTCCTTGGACCCTGGTAGCGACGTCACGGCCACAAAGCTGCCCAGGATGGCGTCCTCGCCAAGCAACAACTGGATAAATGGGAATATCACCGGATGGGCATAGATCAGCGGATCGTTGAAGACCCCCGATACGCCGACCGTGATCATCGTCCGCTTGTCCCCGACAAACAGTGCATCGTCGGAATCCGATCTTGATGATCGTCGACATAGCCCGTCGTGTAGGCCCCGTGAAGCGCAGCCACACGTTCGGGCGAAATCACATCTTCGAAAATCATGACGCCGGCATCTTTGAACCGCCGCAACACCTCTCCGCCCAGAAAATCAAGGACCGGCGCACCGGCTGTGGTTTTGACTCTGGGTATCTCAGGCGGATCGGTCATCGGCTTTCAGGTCCGTCCCGGGCGCTTGCACCGGACAAAGTATCATCCGAAACTCATCGAACCCACCAACAGATCGGGAATCGAAGGATGCAACCTCTCAAGATCGGCAAATTCTCGATCCGCACGGTGCATGAGGACACCGGACCCTATGCCCCGCCTACGGAGATGTTTCCCACGGCATCCGAGGCGGATCTGGAACGGCGGCTGGCGGAGATGCCCCCCGAGCAATTCGATCCGGTCACGGGCAATCTGGTCCTCGCGTTCCAGAGTTTCGTGGTCCAGACGCCGAACCACAACATCCTCATTGATACCTGCATCGGCGAGGACAAGGAACGCACCCATCCGGAGTTCCACATGAAAAAATGGCCCTGGATGGGAAACTTGGCAGCGCTCGGCCTGACGCCCGCGGATATCGATATCGTCATGTGCACCCACCTGCATCCCGACCATGTGGGCTGGAACACGCAACTGAAGGACGGCCGCTGGGTGCCGACCTTCCCAAATGCAAAGTACGTCTTCGCGCGCGAGGAATACCGTCATTGGGAAGAGGAAAGTGCGAAGGGATCGGAACGGATCGGCCTGACCTTCATCGACAGCGTTTTGCCGGTGATGGAGGCCGGTCTCGCGGTCCTGGTCGACCACGATCACGAGATCGAGGACGGACTGTGGCTGGAGCCGACCCCGGGTCACTCGCCGGGGCATGTCATCGTCAATGCAGAATCCGACGGACAGCGCGGCGCGTTCATCGGGGATCTGATGCACCACCCCGTCCAGGTGCCGCGCCCCGACTGGAGCACCTGTTTTTGCTGGGATCTGGACATGTCCGCCGAGAGTCGGACCCGTTTTGTCGAGAAACACACCGACGCAGGCACCATTGTCATGCCGGTTCATTTTGCCGGTGCCACGGCCGGCCGGATCATCAGCGATGGTGAATCCCAATCGTTCGAATTCCTTTCCGCCTAAGCAACGTGATCAAGGCGACCAGACCGGGGAACGGCAGATGAGCATTCAAATCATCCAAACCATGGACGTCGAACCCGAACGCATGGAAGAGCGCGACGGCTGGGCGATTTCGGAGTTCCGATTGCCGATCACCGGCGAGACCGGCAGCGCCACCACGGTGTTCCACTCGATCTTCCGGCCCGGATCGACCCACGCCAAACATCTCCACGAGGTCAGCGACGAGATTGCCGTGTACCTGTCGGGATATGGCGTTGTCGGCCAGAGCGATAGCCGCGCCGTCGTGTCGGCGGGACACTGTCGCCTGATGCCCAAGGGTTCGGCGCATTTCTTCTACAACGAAACAGAAACGGAGGATGCGAAGGTCATCGGCTTCTACATGAACGCCCCCAGCGTCGCCGGAACGGGTTATCAGTTCTGCGGCACCGTGACGCCGGAAGACCTCGCAATGCCGCGCGACGGCCTCACCGAAGGCATCCTCGTCAGGCTGGAAGAAACCGATGGGCCGAGCGAAGCCCCGCCAGCGGCCTGGGGCGATGCGGAAGTCCGCGCCCCGATCGGGACCCACAATGCCAGCGAGAACGCGCTGATCCATGTGAGTGTGGCGCCGGGCGGGGCGCTTTCGGCCAATGCGTTCAAGAATGCGGAAGCGATCTACTATGTCGCGGCCGGAAAGGGCGAGGCCACCGACGACTCACAATCCGACACGCTTGCGGTCGACAGTTTCGTGTTCGTCCCGCGTGGCCAGATGCATGCCATCCGCAACACCGGCGGCTCGGCGCTTAAGCTTTATCTTGTCTTGACCGGGGCCGGCAGCCTGGCGGCGGCCGGTTAGACGATTACGACGCTTTTCGCGTCATCCCCAGGACTGAGCCGATGATCAGCGCTGCGGCGTAGCCGAACGGCAGAACCATGACTGTGGACAGAAGCGGCTTCCAAACCAGGACGAAGGGCTCCGGTCCACCGCGGATCTGGAATGCCACGACACACACAATGGCCGCGATGACGGCGGCGATATATGCCTGGCGGTGGAGGTCGTCATAGTTGGCCAAACGGCCCGAGAAGCGATCGGAATTTTCGCTCGGCACGATCGGCTTCAGCATCAGGGTCCCGATCGCCATGACAGCAAACGGCAGAATAAACAGAATGATGAATTCGTTGGTGATCATGACGTGTCCCCGCACCCTTATGATTCGCGTTTTCGTTCACACGCTTCCCTATCACTTACAATGGCTCAACCGGAGAGACAAGGTTTAGGCACGCGCGCGATTGCGAAACAGGACGTGAATGTGCACGATATCCCGGTATTCCGCGCCTGTTAAGGTGCCATTTGAAAACAAAGGAAGCAGCATGTCGGAGAAACTAGGCATTGGTTCGGCCTTCCCCAACCTGACGATTGATCTCGTCGACGGCGGAACGCTGGACCTGCCCGATGGCCTTGATGCGAAGTATCGGGTCATCCTGTTCTATCGCGGCCACTGGTGACCCTATTGTCGCCGTCAGTTGGTCGGCTATTCGGAACTGAAAGACGAATTTGACAAGATCGGCGTCAAGGTTGTCGCTGCAAGCGTCGATCCCATCGACAAGGCGCAGGAAGTCGCCAACGAGGTGAACTTCCCCGTCGGGCACGGTGTCACCCGCGGTATCGCGGACACCCTGGGCTCATGGTGGGAGGACCGGCGTCAGATCATCCAGCCGTCGGAATTCGTCGTTGGCGCGGACGGGAATGTCGTGGCCTCGAGTTATAGCGACGGGCCCCTCGGACGAATCGATGCCGGTGATGTCGTGAAGATGGTGAACTTCTACGAATCCATGAAGAACAAGTAGCGGCACACCAGCGTTACCCAACAACGCCGCACCGGTCCTCCGGTGCGGCGTTTTCTTTGCCCGGTGGCGCGCAAGCCCTCCCTGCGGCTAGAATTCCCGACATCAATTCCGGAGGAGATACACAAATGATCGCATTCGATCTTGCCGTCGAGCAGGAGTGGAACCCGCAACGCCATGTCGAGAAAATTCTCGGCTCCGTCGAGGATGGCGACGTCACGGTGGCGTGCTGGGAACCCGGGCAGGTGAGCCCGAACCATTGCCATCCCAACGCGACGGAAATCTATTTTTGCTACACCGGCGGGGGCACCATGACCACGCCCGACGGTACCATCGACGTCAAGCCCGGCGCCTTCATCGTGCATCCGCCCGGCGAACTGCACGAATACGCCAACGGACCCGAGCGTTCGCTCCTGTTTCGGGTCCGCTACGGCGACAACATGGACACCCGCATCAAGGATTGGCCCACCAATCCCGATTTCGAACGCAGTGACGACGACAAGGCCTACTACCCGGATTAGGTCCGGCAACCTATGAACCGCGACCTCCTCATCGTCTCCGGCACCCACGACCAGCAGGTCGGCGAGGCCGACTACGACGCATTGCGCACGGCCCGGCCCGGGGCGACGGCGGTGCGGATTCCGGACATGAACCACGTCCTGAATGAAGTGCCATCTGAGCGCAAAGCCAACCTGGCAGCCTATGGCAACCCGAACCTGCCGCTTGCGCCGCAACTCAAGCGCGCGGTGACATCGTTCGTGACGGAGACCCCGTGTCCGCACGCGTGACTGCGCACCGAGTAGTCAAAATGCCCTGCTAGCGCCACCGCCGATGTCCCAAGAATTCGACCGGGCCCGGCTTGCGCCGAAGCCCTGGCTCGCCGACAATATGGGTGGAGGAGGACCGTTCCCCGGTGGGGCGCCCGGTCTTCAAAACCGGTGAGGGGCGTTAGACGTGCCTGGTGGGTTCGACTCCCACCCTCTTCCGCCA
>MDTE01198954.1_pt1 | contig 14144 bp, 12 predicted proteins | sample 811231 | NCBI WGS metagenome assembly MDTE01 (sample SAMN05326651, study PRJNA326480) | marine metagenome | isolation source: seawater | place: Indian Ocean: Red Sea | collected 2010 | reverse complement strand
TTTATAAATTTTAAATTCTCCTGTTTTTTCAAGTAATTGTAGATCTTGGTTAAATCTGCTATAGTTTAAGGCTAATAGTCTGTATCTTTTTCCCCCTTTTTTTGAGATACCCGTTGTTTTTAAATAATAAGCAAAGGCAATTAAAGATGTTAACTTAAATTTAATACAAATTTTAAAAAGTATTCGGAACATAACATTTAAAAATATTTTTAATTGTCTAAATTAAAGCTTTTACAATAAAGTGTAAATTTTTTATTTATGAAATAAAATAAATTACAATTTAAAATAGAAAAACAAATAAGTATTAATTGGGTAAAACTATTGGTTTTATTATTTTCGATGGTAATCTCTTAACATGAAAAAAATTTTAGCAATATTTGCTCATCCAGATGATGAAGTTTTGGCATGTGGTGGAACCCTAATTAAAAGATTCAATAGTGGTGATAAAATTAAAATAATCATTCTTTCAAATGGTTGTGATTCAAGAAATGATTCTGGTAAAGAAGACATAAAAAAAAGAATTAAAAGCTGCAAAGAAGCCTGTAAAATTTTGGGTGCTCAATCATTAAGCATAGGTGACTTTCCAGACAATAAATTCGATTCAATTGCATTATTGGATATTATTAAATTTTTAGAAAAAGAAATAAAGAGCTTTGTGCCAGATGAAATATTTACACATTTTAGTTTTGATCTAAACATTGATCACAGAATTACATGTCAAGCTGTAAAAACAATATTTAGACCAATGTTTATTAAAGAAAATTTAAAAATTTATGAGTGCGAAATTTTGTCATCGACAGATTGGGCACAAAATTCAAAACATGTATTTGTACCTAACCATTATGAGAATATCACCAAGTACCTTAATGAAAAAAATAAAGCATTGAAATGCTATAATTATGAAATGAGGGAACTCCCACATTCAAGATCTTATGAAGCATTAACTAACTTAGCAAAATTCAGAGGAATGCATTCTGGCTTTGAAATGAGTGAATCTTTTATAATAAGTTTTTCAAGAAATTAAATAAGAACCTAAAAATATTAACTATATTTATGGAAGTATGCGAACAAATAAATCCCTTTCAATTAATAGGTAATTCAAAGGGATAGAATCATTATTTAATAACTCTTTAATTATTTCTACAGGTTTATAAATTATAGGTTTTTCGTGAATATTTAATGATGTATTCAGTAGTGCACCTATACCAGAAATCTTTCTAAATTCTTCAATTAAATTGTAATAATATTCACATGTTGTTTTCTTAACTATTTGGGGCCTTATTGTGTGATCATAAGGATGTAAAGTCGCAATTAGTTCTGTTCTTGCCTTTTTTGTGGAATCAAAACAAATAGTCATGAAATTTGTATCAATATTTTTTTTATTTTTAATATATTTTTTAATGTCTCTATCAATAATTGATGGAGTGAATGGCATCCAGAAATCTCTTTTCTTTATTAAATCATTAAGTTTCCTAAGTGTTTCAAGATTGGAGGGATCGGCAATAAAAGATCTGTGCCCGAGTGCTCTAGATCCAAATTCCATTTTTCCTTCAAATATTCCGATAATTTCTCCTTTTCTAATAATGTTTGCTATTTTAGATAAAGAGCAATTTTTAATTTTTTTAAACTTACTTTTGATTAACCTATTTGATTCAAAAATTTGTAGATCTTTGATTGTTGAATTATCACTAAGGAAAGCATTTTTTAATGGAATATAAGCAAACTTTTTGTGATTTTTTTCATACAAACAACAAAAAGCAGCTCCTATTGAAAGACCTTCATCTCCTGGTCCTGCGGGAACGTAGAAATTTTTTACAAAATTACTTTCCACAATTACCTTATTTGCTTTTACATTATTAGCTACACCTCCAGTGAATATAAAATTATTACAATTTGTTACTTTATACATTTCTGAAAACCATTCAGATAATCTTTGTTCAGTGAAGTCTTGCAATCCTCCTGCAATTCCATCAAATCTAAATGGTTTTAACTTCTCTTTAAAATAAAAAAAGAAATCTTTCATTTTTTTATCCTTTTTAAATGTTAAACCATCCACAACGAGTGAGTTACAAAAGACTTCTCTTGGTCCTTTTTTGTGATGCTCTTGAGCATAAGGTGCTAAGCCCATAACTTTATAAGGATGTCGGTGTGGATTCATTCCTAAAAGTAGTGTTATTTGAGCATAAATTTTCCCTATTAAACTTGTTCTTGACTGCGATAGAAGTTCTATTTTTCCTTTTTCAAATATTGAGACACTATCATAAGTTCCATCACCACCTCCATCTGAAGTTGCAAGAACAATTCTGTTTAGTTTTTTAGCTATGGATTGAGTATACAACCCATGTAATGCATGACATTTATGATGATCATAAAAGATAACTTTATTTTCATTTTTTCCAAAAAAATTGCAGATTATGTCTTTCCTTAGTTTTTCTAAGTCATTAATTTTATTAGTACCTATCTCTGAGGTAGTTACAAAAGGTATTTTTTTCATAGGATAAAAATCATTAGTAGTAAATTTGAAATCTTTAAAAACCTCAGAAATTTTGATTTTTTTTTTTTTGTATAATGTTGGATAATAGTATTTTTCATGCATTGTTAAATAATCATTTACTGAAAAACTTACAGGAACATTAAACAAATTAGTATGGACAATTCGTTTGGTTGCTATTGCGACGTAATCTATATCACTTTTTTTTAAATTAAATTTTTTTAATATTTTTTTGACTGAAAATATCGGGAAACCACCCATATTTTTTATTCTAGTCAACCTTTCTTCTTGAATAGCAAAGACTAGTTTTCCATTCTTTATAAGACATGCTGAGGCATCATGTGCATCATTTATACCTAGAATTATCATAAGGGAATTGACATATTCAAATAAAATCTAAAAATAATTAGCTTACATTTAATCCTATTTTTTTAAAAAAAACTAAATATTTATCAAAATTTCCGATATTTTTTTACCAGCATTACTTTTATGCGATGAAATATATTTTTTTATAAATTCTTCTCTTGATTTACTTTTTTTTGAATATAAGTCTTCGATTTCCTCAATTGATTTTTTTAAGAAAGATTTTGTTTTATTGACAAAATTTTTATCCCTCTTATCAAATACTATTATAGACTTCTTTAGTAGTTCAAAAACTTCATCTCTACAAAAATATTTATGATCAGAATTTAAAAATATTACTGGTTTGCCAGACATTATACTCCAGCCAAGTGTACTTGTTAACCTTGATGTAATTATAATTCTAAATTCATGCATTATAAACCTTGAGTCTACATCTTTGTTGTAAATTTTAATATTTTTGATTTTTTTAGCAGTTTCAATTATTGGATCATTCCCAGGATAATTCCAATAATTTGGATATGTCTTAAATAAAACAGTATGGGGTATTTTTTTAAAGATTTTTTTTAATATTGATATCTCTAGATCTGCAATATCAGAATCCAATATACCTCGTGATGCTATTACTTGGTTACAATAAATTCCAGTGAAGTTATATAAAATTTCAGGGCATTTATCTGATTTATAAAATCTTGGATAATAATCCCTCGAAACTCCAACATCATAATTTTTTGAAGAATTCAAATTTTCATTACTATACAATTCTTTCGCTTTTTTGTTATAAGTAATAAATATATCAGAATTAGCTCCCTCTAAAAATGGAAAAATTAGGTCACAGTGTTTACTAATTTCTCTGGAAATTCCATGTTGAAATAAAATTAATTTAATATTTCTTTTTTTGAGTGCTTCATAGTATGCAAATTGAGCTGCATTTTTAAGTATTACAGAAAGTACTCCTTTTATCTTTTGGTTCTTTATTAATTTATCAAATTCTGAAATAGCAATTTTCATAGAATCATAATGAATAGATATCTTGCTAGATGTTATACTGGATATGGTATTGTTTAACTCTTTTGAAAAAAAATTTTTAAAATGATTGTTTATAAGTAGATCTAATTTTTTTTTTAAAGTTTTATTAATACTATTTGTTTTTAATGTATTATAAGTATGTTCAATTAACTTTCTTTCATTATTAAATTTATAACCTGACATTGTTAACCATAAGGTTGTTTCTCTGATTAAAGAACTGTCATTTATAATGACAAATTTTTTAAAATAATTTTGATAGAGTAAAATCTTCCAGAAATATTTAGATATAATATAAAAAATAGTAAATGATTTACTTATTTTCCATTGTCTTTTAAAGGATTCATAAAAGCCTAATAATAATTCAAACTTACTTTGTTTTTGTAGGTACTTAGATTTTTTTTTATCAGAGTTATGCTCACCAATTTTTACCTCTTTATTATTTAAAATAACAATTTTAACATTTTTAAAATTTGTAAAAAACTTCTGATACATTGTTGCGTAATTTTCATGTTCTAATAGAAGTATTCTTTTTTTAAAATCTAGTGAATTTAAAAGTATACATCTTTCGTAAAAAGGTATTAGTTGACAAAGTTCTCTCATGGCAATGCCTGTTAGTATTTTATAATCCTCATTTTTTCCAAGAAAAATCGAAATTTTTTTAAATAAGTTTAAAATCGACTCTCTTAATTTGATGTTTTTTTGAAAAAAGTTTTTTGTTTTTAGATTAAGAATGGATATATTTTTTTTTAAGTTTAATTCTGGTGATGTTGTAAATATTTTTGCAGATTTAGGGAGCTTATTTTTATATGCAAATTTAAGAAATTCTTTACTATCTGATATCACAATATCAAATTCTGAAAAATTAAATTTTCTAATTTCTTCATTTTGCATTAAATTAATCCTTATTTTATTATATTGACCTAATTATGGATATTTATGTTAAATATAAATCTATAACTTATGACAAAATATTTAAATGCTATTAAAAAAAAACATTCTTTTTAGTTGTGCAGATGGAATATTTTCAATTCAAAATATCATTGCATTAAGTAAGATTACAGATTTTAAGTTTAAGGTTTTCGGATTAGATATAAGAAAGGTCAAATCTATAAATAAAGATTTTTTTTATAAAGTTTCTGTATGCCCAGATCCATATTTTCATATGAATCAATATGTAAGCTTTATTAAAACCTACTGTTTAAAAAATAATATTGATGTTTTTTTTCCAATGTCAGATACAGAAATTGAAGTTCTTTCAAATTCTGATCTGTCTCAACTTGATACAAAAATACTAATACCACCAAAAAAGCATATTAAAATTCTTACTGATAAATTTGAATTTTTGTCTTATCTCAACAAAAAAAAAATTACTGATGAAGAAATACATCAAATAGACTCATTAAAAGATCTTATAAGACTACAAGAGAGTAGAAAAGAATTTAGAAATGAAGTTGTTATAAAACCACGTCAATCCCGTGGTTCCAGAGGAGTAATGATTATAAATAATAAGAGAAAATTTACTGAACCTATCTTAAATAGAAACTGTGTTATTGGACCATGTAAAGATGTATACAACTATGTAAAGCAAAAGAACATAAAGCTAAAGAATTTTTTTTTAATGAAATATTACTCTAATACAAACTTTGATATTGATTGTTATGCATCAAAAAGTGAAATAAAATATCTAGTTGTTAGAAGAAGAAATTGGGTTAATCACCTATCTTCTGTTAATGAGGCTTGTACTATTGAAAGAAATTTGAAAATTGAAAAACTAGTAAAAAAAATAATTGAAACATTAAATTTCTCAGGTGTATTGGATTTGGATATCTCTTTGGATAAAAATAGTAATCCACGTATTATTGATATGTCAGGAAGGTTGAGTGGATCTGTGAGCTCTGCATTAACAGCAAATTTGAACATATTTGAGGCAATACTTAAAGATGTATTTAGTATTCCTTATAAAAAAAAAATCATAAAAAATAATGTTTATGTTAGATTATCAAATATTTTCGTTGATCTAAATGCAACAAATAAATTGTATTAAAGACCAACCCTTTTTAGCGTCGCTAGTCTTTCATTTTGATTCAAAGGAGGGTTTGACCCAAAATGGAGTAACTTGTGGAGGAGTCGAGAAAATTTCATTATTTTTTTTTCTTCAAACATATCATAATACCTAAAGTATGGTTTTACAAACCAAGGTCCATACATATTAAAAACTGACCACCTACTTTTTTTACTTGGTGGGCCTGCGGTATGCCAAAGTGATGTATCCATTATAGCAATTGATCCTGCACTCATTTCAAGTGTTGAAAAATCATAATTTTTATTTCTTTTAGGCCTATAGTTTTTATTATGAGATTTGATAATGTATCTAGTTGATCCATTATGTTCTGTAAAATCCTCAAGTGCTATGATAACGGTATAACATAGACTAGGTTTCAATTGATCCTTCCCAACAAATCTTCCATCAGTATGCCAGCCAATTCCATTGGATTTATTATTTACATTGAAGTGTTGAGAATTCGTTCTGTTTTTTGCTTGATTGGAAATTAGCACATAGTCTTCATCAATTAAGCTTTCCATAATTTCGTTAATTAAAGGTAGTGTAATCAAACTAGATAAATTGAGATTTTCTTCAAAAAAATTATATAAAACCAAATTTTTTTGATCACCCACATAATCTCCTTTACTTTTTCTTAGCTCAAGTATTTTTTCCAATTCTGAAACATGACTTTTACAAGTATTCTTATCTAAGATGTCCGGAAAAATTTCTATTCCAGTTTTTTTGAATTGTTTTATTTTATTAGAGATATCCATCAATATTACATAATTTTAAGATAAAATAACATCAAAAAGCTTTATTACAACTAAATAGTTTCCTAAGCGATCAAACTTTATATTTTTCATTATAATTTGATTTTAAAAACCCTATTGAAGGCCTGTCTAAGTCCAAGTCAGATTTATTTATATAAAGTTTTGAAAAGTTATAAAAACTTTCATTTTTGTGCTTACTCCATAAAATTAGTGAGGTAGTTGCAGGTTCAACCCACTTAGGAGGATATAGTCTGTTCATGAATTTTATATGATCATGATCTATTACTGATACCCAATTATTTTTTATAAAAATTGAATTTATCATTCCGGAAGTACTATAAAATTCAATAACATTAATTTTTTTTTCTTTAGCTAATTGATCTACGATTCTAGGTATGAGTTTTATTATTTTATAGTTTCCAAAAATATCAACTACATATCCTATTTTCATTTTTGATACTTCATCAAATCGCATAACAAAAAATGCTTTATTGTTATTTGTTCTAATACAATAAATAAAATATTTAAAATAAGGATGTTTTAGATATCTCCAAATTAGCCATTTTTTACTTTTAGAAAATAGATTTGAAGTTTTTTTTAATGCACTGTCTGTAATTATAGAGTTCACATTTGATACATTCTCAAACTTAAGTGATCTTATTGATTCAATTTCTTTAATTTTTTGATGATCTAAGAAATTATTTGCATAATTTTTAATTTTAATAAAATTATCCATATTTTTTTTTTTATAAATTTTAAAAAATCTTGGAATATTTTTTACAAAAGAAAATCCATTTAAAAGATAAACTTTTTTTGCTTCATCTGTGATTCCAGAACCAATAAGTACATCAAAGTTTATTTTTAAAAAAATCAACATTTTTTTACCAAGCCCTTTACCTCTAAAATTCTTATCTATAACCCAGGTAGTAAGTTCCGCTCCATTTATTTTTTTTTTATCTAAAAAAAAATCTCTTTTTGAAAGACCCATGATTCCTAAAATTTTGTTTGACTGACTTACTGCAAGACAATTGAAATCCTTTTTTGAATTAAAAGGATTTTCAATAAAATTCCATTTATAATAATTTTTATTTCCAAGAATAATATCATTAGACCAGTTTTTCTTATAAAAATTACATATTTCATCAGAATCTAAGTGGAAATTGAATGCAAAATCTATTTTTATTTTATTTTTCATTTTTCTTTGGTATCGTCTTCCTTACTTCAAAAATTGGTTTTATAAGTTCACCTTTTAGAAATTTTTTGGGATTAGGGCTATGTAAAATTTTGTTCATTTCATGGAAAACCTTTTCAAACGAAATCTGAAATTTTTTCTTTACTTCTGGTTTTATGTGCGAATATGAAAGATTAAAACCACTACAGATTAAGATACCGTGCTTTACACAAGTTTGTCTAAATAATGTTGTCACTAAAATATCCATGTTTTTTATTATAAAATATGGGCGCCAATTCTCACCAGTTATTTGGATGAATTTTTCTAATTTATATTTACTAATTAAAATTTTTATTTCTTGCTTAAGAAATCTTCCATGTTCTATTATTTCATTTGTAACATCTAACCTTTTTAATTTCTTTAAAGTTGCAATCCCGGCTGCAATTGATAATGCCTCACCATTAAATGTACCTGAAAAAAAAATATCATCCATTAACTTCATTATATTTTTTTTACCTGTTATAACTGATAAGGGCATTCCGTTAGCTAATGATTTTCCATAACAAGCTAAGTCAGGTATAATCTTATATTTTGCTTGAGCACCTGAAAAGTGTACTCTAAATCCAGTAACAATTTCATCAAATATTAAAATAATATTTTTTTTTTTTGTTATATTTCTTAATTCTTTTAAGAATTTTTTATTTGCTGGTACACCTGATTCAGGCTCAATCATTACTCCTGCTACGTTATTTTTGTTATCAGATAGTAACTTTTTAAATGATTCAATATTATTAAATTCAAAAGATTTTGTAAATTGTGTCACTTTTTTTGGTACACCTAAACTTCTTGAAGTAGTACCAATGTACCAATCATGCCAACCATGATAACCTGAAACTGCAATAACATCCTTTCCAGTATATGCTCTAGCTAATCTTATAGCGGCACTTGTTGCATCTGATCCATTTTTTGCAAATCTAACCATTTCAGCACAAGGAATATAATCTACAATTAGCTGTGCTAGATCTAATTCTAATGTGGTTGGTAACGAAAAACTTATGCCTTTTTTGAGTTGTTTAATTATTGCATTATTTACATCTTTGTCGTTATAACCCAAAATAATAGGTAACAATGCTCCAACATAATCTATGTATTTATTTCCGTCAACATCCCAAACAAAGGCACCTTTCCCTTTATCTAAAAATAGTGGAGAAGCACCTTTAGAGTACTGAATTGCTGATTTTGAAAAAGTTTGAGATGCTGTTGGGATTAGTTTTAAAACTTTTTTGTAAAATGCATCGCTTTTGGTAAATTTGATATTTTTCATGTGAGTCCTAATAATTTAGGTTTTGTTATCGCTACAGACAAAGCATCTAACCACGAAAAATTTTCTGGTAAAAGCTTATATAACGATCTGATTCTTTCTAAATCTTCAATATAATCTAAAGTCCATCTTATTTTTGAAAAATCTGATGAAAATGATATATTCCCTGTCTTAATTTTTTTTTTAAATTTTTCATTTGATACACCTCTTACAAATGCAGTAACATGCTCTTTTGAAAATTCTGTCTTTGCATTAAGAAACGAATATTCTAAAACCTTGAAAGAAAATATTTCACAATCCAGTCCATCTGGAAAGGTTCTAGGTAAAGAATTTGAGACATAGTCAAATTTTTTTGTTTTAAAAAGATCTATTACTTGTTCAACTACAGATGGATCTATCATGGGGCAATCTCCGGTTATTCTAATAATATTTTTTGATCCATAATGTAATGCTGCCTTATAATACCTTTCCAGTACATTTTGTTCTGATCCTCTAAAAAATTTTATATTACTGATATTTTTGCAATGCTTAATAATTTCATCATCACTTTTATTATCTGAAGTTGCAATAATTAAATTTCTGATATTACTTATTTTCTTCAATCTGGAAATTATGTGACTAAGAACTGACTTACCGCCTAATTTCATTAAAACTTTTTTGGGTAACCTTTTTGATCCAACTCTTGCTTGTAAAATAATATCTATAGACATATGAAAATGAAATTTAATATACTAATATCCGATTTATGATGTAATAGCTTTTTCGTAATCATCAGACAATTTGGATATATCGAGAATCGTTTTTAATCTACCTGATGTAGGTGAGGGACTTCGTGATGTAAATCCCAGTAAAATTTTTTGCGTATCATTTAATTTTTTGAAAATATTTTTACCACATTTTGTATAATCCATACTCGGTTTAATCCACCACCTTTTGTAATGAGAAAGAATACCCCATCTTCTTTTGTTATTTCTATTTTCTCCAATTTGATGCCAAGTCTGACCAGTAAAAAAAAAAATATCGCCTTTTGAACATATGAGATCAATCGCACCTGAAGGAATTTTATTTTTGTATTTAGGATCTTTATGAACCAAAACACCGCTTTTATGACTTTTAGGCCAAACTTTTGTGGCACCATTATATTTAGTGAAATCATCTAGACAAATACAAGCTACTATATCTAAAATATGATTTTTGTTGGGTGAAACAATATGCGAGTCAACATGTGGCGGTGTTATGGTGAATTTTCTTTTAGTTATTTTTTGACTCTTACTTATTCCAAGACCATCTAAAATAAAAATATCTTTAAAAATTTTCTCCAGAACTAACATGATAGGTTTTAAATCAATCAGTGGCATAAATAATTCTGGTTTATCTAGGATCACATTTCTGATAAAAGTCTGTCCATTTTTTATCGATTTTGAGAGTGTTTTAGTTATTAAACTCTTTTGTTCTATTAATTTAAGTTTGTCTTTTTCAATATCATCTGCAGCATTCGCTAAATCTTCACATAGAGTTTTCGAGAGAACAGACTCAAGTTTTCCATATCCTGATTCATGGATATCATTTACAACTTTTACAATGTCATCATCTGTGTAATTTAGGTTATTTAAAATTTTGAACTTTTTCATAATTTAAAAATTAATACATTTATATAATTTACTACCTAACTTTATTTGTACAACTTAATTTTTGTGATATTCTTAAATTAACCCTCCAAATAATTTAAAATGAAATATTTCAAAATTAAAAAAAAAAAAATTGGTTTTGATCAACCTTCATTTATTATTGCCGAATTAGGTATCAATCACATGGGTAATTATAATACAGCGAGAAAAATAATTGAAGAGGCATTCAAATCTGGAGCAGACGCTGTAAAGTTTCAAATAGTGAATCCTGAAGAGTCTTATGAAAACGGGAGTGAATCATATGAAATTTTTTCAAAATATAAACTGAGATTGGAAGATTATCAAAAGCTTTTTAAAGAATTTAAGGAAAGAATTTTATTTGCAACACCTGGAGACTTTTCAAGTCTTCGATTATGCCAAAAAATTGGTATGGAAGCGTACAAAATCTCCTCAGGACTCATAACAAATGCTCCTCTTGTACAAGCAATTGCAAAATTAAAAAAACCTACATTTATATCTAGGGGTATGGCAGATGAGAAGATCATTAAAAAAACAATTGGTATATTTAACAAGATTAATTTTTCAAAAATTGCTTTACTTCATTGCGTATCAATTTATCCAGCAGATATTAAAGAACTTAATTTACGAAGTATCATAGAAATGAAGAGAAAATTTAAAACCTTTATTGGTTATTCTGATCATTCTAATGGAATAGATTCAATACTATCTTCCATTTCTCTAGGGGCCTGTGTAGTTGAAAAACATTTTGCGCTAAATAAAAAAGATAACCCACCTGATGCAAAAGTTTCTATTGAGCCAAAAGAGTTTAAACATATGGTAAAAAAAATTAGGGAAATTGAAAAAATGCTTGGTGAAGAAAAAATTTCTGTTAGTGAAAAAGAAATCAGACAAAAATATAAGATGCAAAGATATTGTGTTGCTAAGGTAGATTTATCTGAAAATGAAAAAATTACTTTAGAAAAAATTGTGTTTAAAAGATTAAAAAATAGTAAAAATGCTGTTGCCGCATTAAATTTTAAAAAAATAAATCATAAAAGATGTAAGACTGCAATTCTGCGGAATAAAATAGTATCCTTTAAAAATTTAGAATAGATCAAGTATTTATTTCTAATAATCTGGCTATCCTTTTTATTCCCAAACCGTCAAAATACTTATTGCATTGGTGATTCATTAATTCTCTGCTATCAAAATCGTCTATTAATTTTTTTATTTGATTTATTAAAGAAATATTAAAGTTTTCTTTTACAAAAAATGTACAACCGTAATCATTTAATTTTTCTTTTAGCTTTATTTGATTTTTACTTATTGAAAATGTTAGTGACGGAATACCAATCGTTAATCTTTCTAATAAGGCTAACCCTCCTGACCCAATAGCAAAATCTATTTTACTTAATTTTTTTATAGCATGAAAATCGTCAATGTTTAAATTAATATTAAGTTTAGAGACCCTACAAAAATCTTTTATTACTTTAAAATCTCTAAACAAAGAGCTAATAAAAACTTCGAATCTAAACCGATTAAAATAAATGTAATTTTTATCCAATAATTTTAATATTTTTAAAGTACACGACTTACTATCCGATAAACCAAAACTTACAAGAATCTTTTTTACTTTTTTTTTTTACTTTGTATTGCTCAGAGATTTTTATATATAAAGGATCAACCATTGAATATTTAAGTTCTGTTATTAACCTATATTTTGATTTTGTTGTATCTTGTAATGTAATATTATAAAAAATATCAGCAAATTTACTTTTTGTTATTTGCTCATTTATTATCATAATTTTTTTAGAATAGGATTTTAGAGATTTTATTTCTTTTTCAGTAATCAAATAATCATCAACTATTGTCAAGTCAAAATTATAGGTCTTATCCTTTGTATTATAAATTTTAATAGAATTACTTCCTTTGCTTTTTAGAATTTTTTTAACTAAATTTGGGTCTGAATTTTGATGAGATAAAAATACATGGTTTTTTTTTCCAAAAAACTTAGCTAGGGATATACATCTCATCAGGTGACCTCCGCCTGTTTTGAAAGAGCAACATGTTCTGATTAATATTTTTTTTTTCATTAAATTTTTTACTATTATTTACAAGTTTATATTTCTAAAATTTAAATCTAAACTATCTAATTTAAAATACGACTTATGAATCATTTGAAGCTGATCCAGATTATGTACGCCAAAAATAGCTACATCAATTTCTTTTGTTTGTTTGATGAACCAAATTGCTGCTTCAAATAAAGAGTATTTTTTCTTGTTTAAAACAATTAGTAAATTTTCTATTTTCTTTTTTTTTTCTTCTTCGATATCCAAATTTAGTGCATTGTCATTTTCAGCTAAAATTCCTTGATCAAAAATCGAACGTGCATGAATTTCAATTTTTTTCTTTCTAAATACTTTTAAAATATTTTTTTGTAAAAAAGACTGATTAAGAATATTTAAAGGTACTTGGACAATATCTAAATTTATTTCTTTTAAAATTTTTTCAGCAATTTCGGGTTCATAACTTGAAAATCCAATTTTTTTTACAGTTCCATTCATTTTAAGTTCTAGTAGGTGATTATATAATTCTTCAAAACCAGGTTTAAGAATATCGTTTTCACGATGAATTAATAATGCGTATATGCTCTTTCTTTTTAAAGATTCTAATGATTCTTGAATTTTATGTTTAAAATTTACTAGATCACTTTTTGTTACCTCTTTACCAGAAACTTTGATAGTTTTTGTTATAATTTTAAATTTATTTTGTGGCGGTGAAAGCTCACCTATTTTTCTCTCACTTAATCCATAAAGAAAAGCTGTATCAATATAATCTATATTTTTTTCATGAAGAAAATATAATATTTTTTTTATTTCTTTTTTATTTGGTATTTCTAGATTATTAGAAATTCCGTATTTTTGACCAAATTGAACAGTTCCAATCCCTAATTTCATTTACTTTTAAGTTTTTTTTATTAGATTCTTAACTTGCTTCACAACATAGTCAACATCATTAAAAGTTAATTGAGGGAATAAAGGTAATGATAAACACTTTTTATAATACTCTTCCGACCCTTCAAGTTTTTTTGAAAATCCATATATTTTTTGCAAATGTAAAGGAGGGTAATGAACTTGAACTCCAATATTTCTATTCTTTAACTGGTTGATAATATGAGCTCTTGTTAAACCTATCTTTTCAAAATCAATTAATACAACATACAAATGGTAGGAAGTATTACAAAACTTAAATTTTTTTACTGGTTTCAAAAAATCTGATAAATCCGAAAATTTTTTGTCATACCTTTGCACAATTTTTTTTCTTTTAATT
>MDTE01026035.1_pt1 | contig 14144 bp, 8 predicted proteins | sample 811231 | NCBI WGS metagenome assembly MDTE01 (sample SAMN05326651, study PRJNA326480) | marine metagenome | isolation source: seawater | place: Indian Ocean: Red Sea | collected 2010 | reverse complement strand
GCTCTCGCCCTCGGGCTCGGGCGACCACCGGAACACCGCCGGGAGCATGGTCATGTTCTGGACCACAATCTCCCGCTCCACCGGCACATTCACGTAGCACGTCCCGAGGTCAACCTCGGCGGTGGATAGCGCGCAGAGGGGCTGGAGGACATCGGCGCGCGCGGCGACGACGCTGACCCGCCCGCCGCCCGCGACGCACACGATGTTGCTCCTGTACGGACCGGGCGCGGACGGCACGAGCGTGCACTCCACCTCCACCTCGGCGTACGGCGGGAGTTCGCCCTCGGCGACGGAAAAGACAATCTCCGCCGGCGCCGGCGCTCCGTCAACCGCCGGCCTTCGTTCCTCCAGCGCCCACGTCGCCGCGATCGCGCTCTGGTTGCGTATGAGCAGGTACGTATCTCCCGCCACGTGCCGCTGAAGCAGGCCAAAGTCAACCTGCGACTGCGCGATCGCAACCTCGGGCCCCTCCACCTCCGCGGTGACCCGCAGGGGTAAGGTGGGTCCGTGTTCCACCACGCAACTCATCTGCGCGTCAAAGCGCTGCACCCGCGGCGGCGTGAGCTCCACGACGCACGTCACCGAGCCGCCGTTGGGATCCAGGACCCCCTCGTGGGGGTACACGAGTAAGCCCGCGTCGGGGTCGTGACCGACCCACCTGAACGGCGCCGCCGCGTCGCTGTGATTCACGACGGTCACCTCGCGGTCGTAGTGTCGCCCGGGCAGCAGCGACCCCGCGTAGTTGACCAGGTTCGTGTCTATGGTGCAGTGCCTCTCCGCGCCGACGCCGGAGACGGAGAAATCCTCGATGAGAACCGGCTTGGCGAAGGGGTGTTCGGGGTGGGGCACGCGCGCGGGCACGGACGTGTCAACCACCAGCCTCACGTCCGCTTCGTACGCGGTTAAATCCCGCGGCGAAAACGTCACGGTGAAGGCGTTCACGGAATCCGGTTCAAACACGCCCAGCGGCGGGTCGACGGCGAATATCCCAGCCTCCCTCGGATGCTCCCACACGAACGGCACCGGGACCATCGTGGCGTTCTTGACCGTGAACGTCCTGGTGTTGACCGACCCGGGAACGACCTTGCTGAAGTACACGGGCCCCTGCGTGAGCTCCCCGGGGATGGTCGCGCGGTCGTCAATCTCGGTCAGTCCCACGTCCAGCACAGTCCCTCTCCCCGTCACCGTGAACGTCTGCACCTGGCTGTTGTCGCACACCATCCTGAACTGCTGCATGAAGCTTCCCGGCCCGGGGGGCGCGAAGCCTATCCGGAGCTGCTCCACGTCCAGCGGCGCGAGTTCCATGTACCCCGGTCCGATTCTGAACGGCGCGACGCCAATGCACGGCACCGGCTCCAGATCTTTACGTTCGCCCCGCGAGAGCATGGCGTCCTCGTTGGGCAACGTCAGCGGCGTTGTGTGCTCCGGCCAGTCCGCCTCGTCGACGAGCCGGAACCTGCCCTCTCCGCCCACGTTCTTGAAGGGCATGCGCGTCTCCACGTCGTTGCCCACGAGAACGTATCCGACGTCGAGGGATTGGTCCAACGTGAGGCACGGCGGGTGTCGCCTCGCGGAGCACTCGACCCTGAACTTGCTCGTCTCCGTGATGACCGTGACGAAGTCTTCGTAGTCCGCCAGCGAGTCGGGCTTGAACCTGACGGTGGCGTACGCGGCGTTTCCCGGCGCCAACAGGCCGTGGTCGCTCGGGTACTTGAGCTCGGTGATGCTAAAGTGCCTCGACGGCGGGGGCAGGATGCGCAGCCGTCGACTCAGCGCCGACTTGTTTCGGATCGTCAGCCGCATCTCGTACGTCTCCCCGAGCTCGAACTGGTGGAACTCGACGATATCGGGCTCCACCACGAACACGTCCGTCGGGTCGATCGCCGCGCCCACCCTCTTTCGCTCCGTGCCGTCGAGACTGGACGGAACCTCCGGGTGCCGCGGGTTGCGAAGGTACGCCTGCTTGCGCCGCATACCCGCGATGACCCGCTCCTCGAGGTCCCTCTGCCCCGGGGTCATTCGTCGTCCCAGCTCCCTCAGCCGGTCCTCGGCCTCCCGTTTCTTGCGCTCCCACTCCTCTGCGCTGAACACCAGCCGCCGGGGGTACTCCGGGATGGACCGTTTCTCACTCTCCCTCGCGCGGACCCGCTCGTTTTCCGTCGGATCCATGTACTTGGGCTCGCGCGTCTCGTCCAAAAACTCCATCGTCGACGGCGGCGCGGCGCTGGCGCTTAATTTCCGCTCGTTATCCTCCATCAGCGTCCGCGGGTCCAACAGGCCGACGCCCTCGACGCGGTCCCTGTCCAGGTCCAGGTCGTGCGGCAGCCGGGGCATTCGCGCGTTCCTGTGGTCCATCGTGTACAGCGAATCCCTCTCCTCCATGCGCGCGCGCTCGAGCTCGTCCGCCGCGGCGGTGCGCTCCTCGAGGTACCGCTCGAGCTCGTCCATCTGCTCCACCTGCGTGGCGGTCTGGAGAACACGCGGCTGGGGTCAGTTCGCGGGCTTCGGTCGGGGAACGGGAGGAACGTTTGACCGGCCCCGCGACGCGGTCGCGGCGGGCGAAGCGGGACGCGCGTCACGCGGGGACGCGCTCGCACCTGAGTTCTGATGGCGTCTATTCGCTGCTGGTACTCATCCACCTCGGGCTCGGCGTCCTCCTCGCCCTCGGCCGGGGGATCACCCGCCGGGGGCTCCGCCGGGGCGCCATCGCCATCGCCACCGTCCTCCCCCTCCTCGCCCTCCCCGCCCTCGGGTTGCGGCTTCGGTTCCTCGTACAGCTCAGGGAACGATCCCTCGAGGAGGTCACGAAACATCCCGCCGGGTTTGGACGTCACCTCGGGAACCCGCTCGACCGCATCGGGCGCGTCGCCGGCCTCGTCCTCCTCGCCCATCGCGTCCTCCAACGTCCACCCGGGGGGTGCCCGAGGTGCCCGCGGGGACGAAGAGACGACGCGTCCGCGGCGCGAACGCGCGGCGCGGGGGCACCGAGGCTCCCCGGGTCCGGCCTTCGCGCGTCTTCGACTCCGTGCGCGCGCCCGGGCGCGCTCGTGCGGGTCGAGACGCGCGTCTCACGCTCTGAGAGTCGCCGACGGCCGGCATCTGCCAAAACGGGGACAAAAAAACTCGCCGGAGACGAAAGACGCGGACTAGAGATGACGCTCTGGCCAATTTCCTCGGCGCTGCGACGCCGGACACCGGGGAGTGACGCGGGAGTGTCGAAGATGAACTCGGCGGGCTTTCAAATCTGCACCGAGCGCGCCTCCGACGGCGGACCCGTGTGCGACGTCGCCGGTGCGCGCGCCCCCTCCCGCGCCCGCCCGCCGCCCTTCTTCGCCCGGGATCCGATACGCGATCGTGCCGACGCCGCCCCGTGACCCCGATCTGACTGACCCTCGCTCCCCCGTCCCCCGTCGCTTTTCAGACGGAGAGGCGGTCGCGCTCACCGTTCCGGTATCGTTTCACATCGGCGACGACGTCCAGGGCGAGGCCGGGATTCTCCACATCACCACCCGCCGCCTCGTGTGGTTCGGGGACGGCGCCGACTCGGCCGGGTACGAGGTGCCGTTCACATCGCTCACGATGCACGCGGTGTCGCGGGGCGCGGAAGACGGCGACGCGGAAGACTTCACGAGCCCGTGCATATACGCGCAGGTCGAGGGAACGCCGCCGGAGGGCTTCGGGGCGACGATCGCGGGCGGCGGAGGGGGCGCCGACCGACCGGAGGAAGCGGGCGACGACGACGACGACGACGACGAGGATGATGATGACGACGACGACGGGTTCTCCGCGGGGGGCGGCGACGGGGACTACGACGACATGTTCGAGCTGCGCATCGTCCCCAAGGACACCGCGGGTCTGGACGAGATGTTCCAAGTGCTGTGCGAGTGCGCCGCGATGAACCCGGACGACGACGACGACGACGACGACGACGGCGATGGCGGCGGCTTCTTCTACGACGAGGACGAGGTGATGCGCGGCGCGGGCGCCGAGGGGAGGCGGGCGGCGCTGGACCGGTTCGACGAGATGCTGCAGATCGATCCGGGCGTGGATGATCTGATCAGGGACGATCCCGGGCGCTTCGGGGACGATGACGACGAGGAGGTGAAGTAGAGCCGACTTTGTCCATCGGCTGAGTCTCGAGTCACCCCGAAAACGCACTCTAGGCGGTGCCATCGTCGACGAGAGCACGGGCCGGCATATCGGCCCTCGCTGAAATTTTCCTTTTCAAATGTGAGTTTTTCGTGAGGGGTCACTGCTGCTTAGTCAGGATTTGATACCACGGAGGCGGGAAGGCGAGAATGACTCAGATCCGAAGTTTCAGGGATTCCGTGCTCGCGGTTCGGAATTTGCCGTCATCTTAAAAAGGTTCCCTTTCCCGCCTGAAAATTGCCAGGAGGGCCTCGTCCACCGCAGATTCAACCTCGATTTTTTTTCACAATAGACGACAGTTTCATCGCGATGGTTTGCAACCCAAGAAAACGTGATGCAAAATGGGCGTCCTTTCGCGAATCGAAAAGACGGGCGCAGAGAATCTCCAAACTTCGGAAATTGGAATTCTACGCGTTATGAGTCATGAAAACGTGAAAAAAGCGCGTCAAAATTTGATCAGTCTCATCCACCCCCTTTGGTGTTTGGAAGATTAGTCAGGATTTTGTTCGTTTTGTCGAGTTCGTTATTGAGGGGAGTGGCGGCTACGGCAGGCATCACTCCGCCTGGGCAGCGCTTCGCTCGTGGCACAGAAACTTCGTTCGTCTCGACGACCTCGTTTCAGTCAACTTCAACACCATGGCCCTCTCCGCCGGTGACACCGCGTGGATGCTCATGAGCTGCGGGCTCGTGAACCTCATGACCCCCGGCCTCGCCTTTTTCTACGGCGGCCTCGTTCGTCAGCAAAACGTGCTGACCATGATCATGCAGAACTACGTCTCCATGGGCCTCATGACCATCTGCTGGATCGTGTGGGGCTACTCTCTCTGCTTCGGCGAGAACAAGACCTCTTACATCTGGGGCAACCCCACGTCCCACGCGATGCTCTCCGGCATCGAGAATGACGATGGCTCAATCCCTGGCACCGTCTTCGCTGGTGAGTAGACTGCTTCACGCTTCCCTTTACCGTCCTCGGGACCCAATCGCCGGGCTCCACAGTCCGAAACACCGCTTTTCACGCCCGACTGACCCGTTTTCGCGCATTTTCCGCCTCTTCCGCTGCCGCGAACGCGCATCGGGGCCGGCGTACCCAACCCGAAATTCTCCAACCACCTTCAACGAGGGGAATGAGATTCATGATTCTTTTGGCAATTTTTTGAAAACTGAAAATTCATACGGATTTCTGACGTTTCCCCTTCCTGATTTTGCTCGCAGCGTTCCAGGGCATGTTCGCCGTCATCACCCCCGCGCTCATGACCGGTGCCTTCGCCGATCGCGTCATGTTCAGGCCCTACCTTCTCTTCATCTTGCTCTGGATCCACCTCGTCTACTATCCCTTCTGCCACTGGATTTGGGGCAGCGGCTGGATGTACGATGAGGGAGTTTGGGATTTCGCCGGCGGCATCGTCGTTCACTGCACCGCCGGCTTCGGCGCCCTCGCCGTCGTCATGGCCCTCCCCCACCGCAAGAAGCTCGAGCCCGAGCTCGACACCGATCCCCACAACATCCCCTTCGTCGCTCTTGGCACCGCCCTCCTCTGGTTCGGCTGGTTCGGATTTAACGGTGGCTCTGCTCTTGGCGCCAACACGCAGGCTGGCTACGCCCTCATCAACACCGAGATCTCCGCGTCCTGCGCGCTCTTCGTGTGGCTCATGATCGAGTGGGCGCACAAGGGCAAGCCCACTCTCGTCGGTGCCTGCGTCGGCGCCATCGCCGGTCTCGCCACCGTCACCCCCGCCGCCGGTTTTGTGTACCCTTGGGCCGCGATGGTCATCGGCATCCTCGCCGCCCCCTGGTGCTACTTCCTCATCGAGGTTGTCAAGAACAAGTTCGACCTCGACGATGCCCTCGACGTGTTCGCCGTGCACGGCATGGGTGGCTATCTCGGCACCATTCTCATCGGTATCCTCGCGGATGAGCGGATGGGCGGTCCGGATGCCAGCGGTGAGCAGTTCTGGAAGCAGCTCTGGGGCGCCACCTTCTGCGCCGTCTACGCCTTCGTCGTGTCCTTCGCCCTCATCAAGATCATCAACCTCGTCATGCCCGTCCTCCCCCCCCAGTCCGCTCTCAGCGAGGGTCTCGACACCTCCATCCACGGCGAGAAGGCGTACAAGGAGAACAGCCAGAACGGCACCGAGTTCGCCAACCCTCTCAAGGCTGCCTCTGCCGTTTAAATTGGCGCAGCAACAAAAGCGGTGCTTAAGTTATTAATAAGTGCTCGAACCGTCACTGGGTGTCGCAGATCAACTTGAAGATGAGCACCATCTGCCTTTTTATCTGTTATAATAATAACCCTGAGTTCACAATTCACATAAAATGATGAGCCTCCCATCAAGCACGACTCGAGGGAGGGGACAAATTTGTTTTTTTGTTTTCACAGCCGCGACGACGCGGTACAAAAGAATCTTACATGACGATCGATCTTCACATCCTACGCAGCACGCGGTCAAACGCGTCGAGGAACACGCGAGCGTGCTCCGGCGTAAAGTACAGCCCGGGTCGGCACCTGATCGCCGCCTCTCCGCAGTGCGCGATGTCGACTCCCTCAGCCCTGAGCTCCTTGACGGCGCGGTCCCTCTCGGCACCCGAGGCTAGGTCCGCCGCGACGAGCGTGCCCACGCCGCGTACGTTCATAAGTTTTCCCGGGTACGCCACCGCGAGGGCCTCGAGGCCCCCCTTTAGGGCGTCGCCCGTCTCCCTGGCGTTGGCGATGAGCCCGTCTCGCTCCACGCAGTCGATGACCGCCTCGAGCATCAGAACCTTGGACGGGTCGCCCATCCAGGTGTTGAACACGCGGTAGGGCTCATCCGGCACCAGATCAGCCTTGGTGTAGTACCCGGCGATCTGCATCTTCTTGCTGAACGTCACCGCGTCCGGAGGGTCGTCGAGCTCCCACGCCTCGTGCGCCCAGAACGATCCGCTCGCGGCGCACCCGGTTTGAACCTCGTCGACGATGAACTTGACCCCGCGGTCCGACGCGGCGCGACGCAGCTCGCGGAAGAACCCCGGTGACGCGTGGTTATCGCCCCCCTCCGCCTGCACGGGCTCGACGATCAACCCCACGACGTCGGGATCGGCGTCCATCAGCGCCCGCGCGGCGTCAAGGCAGCGCCGCTCCTCCGCTTTGTTCGCGTCGACGTTGTCCGCCAACGGGTACTTCAGCTTCGGAAAGGGCGCGACGGGCCAGTCGTACGCGGGGACGTCCAGCTTGTGTATGGGCTTACTGTGCGTGACGGACAGACAGCCGTGCGTGCGGCCGTGAAAGGCGCCGTGGAAGGACATGATCTTGTACGGCTTCGCGCCCGGCGCGCGGTTGACCATCGACGATTCAAGCTCCTCGGGGGTCGGACCGGCGAGGCCGTCCGCCGCGCGCCTGGCGTTCGCGACCGCGATGTACACCTGCTTCATGGCGTTCTCGTTGGCGCAAGATCCGCACATCTGGGTGGTGACGTGCGTCAATCCCGGGGGCGCGACGCGCATCAGCGTGGACTGGATCCGCTCCGCCCAGCCCGCGGGGGGCAGGTTGAAGAGCGCGGGTCTGTGCGCCAGCCAGGTCAGGTTGGCGGGATCTCGGAACACGTCGAGCATTCGTGGATTATTGTACCCGATCGGGAGGGACGCGATGTGCGAGAACATGTCCAGCATGCGGTTACCGTCGACGTCTACGACGTAATTGCCGCGAGACTTTTCCATGTCGACGAAGTACTTGACCGCGCCGGTCTCCTGAGTCGCGCCGAGTTGCGCGCGCATGCGCTCGGACTCCGGGCCGGGACACGACGTTCGCATCGATGGACCGGTCGGCTCACCCCCGGGGAACGACGGTTGCGACTGTGCGTCAGAGTTCGAAGGGAGATTCGGTCAGCTCGCGAAAGGTCGCCGCTTGGATCGAGCGGATAAAGATTGGAGACGAGAAAGATGGACGCGCAGGGGGCGCGCGAGTCGCGCGACGCACCTGCACTGGAGGTTCCTCCGCGAGAGCGGGCATTGAGGCCATACGGGTGTGGATACGCCATGTCGCGTGTGTCGCGGGCGCCAGGCGCCTCGCGGCGGCGCGCAACATGACCAGCGGCGCCCTCGACTCTGTCGCGGGAAAGGGGCCAAAACCGCGGGAATCAGGCCAATCTGCCACGCTGTTTCGATGTGAGCCAATCAAAAGTTTAGGCTATCACGCAGCTCTTCTTCAGCCTGCTGGAGAGCTTCTTCTTGCCCGTCGTGCGTCGCTTCGTCGGCTCGAGCTTCAACGTCTCGCCCCCGTCTCCCCCCTTCTTCTTCCCCTTGCCCCTCATCCCGGGGGCGACGAAGTGCCCGGGCTCGGCCGCCTTCTTGCCAGCCGCTGCCGTCGCCGCCGCGGGAGCGGTCGCAACCGCCTCCCCCCGATCGATCAAGGTCTGCCTCGCCACCTCCCGTATGTCCATCGCGGGCGCCTGCGCCGCGCGAACGTCCCGGTCGCAGTGCGACCACTGCTCGACGAGGTAGTCGAACACCTTGTCCACGTTGAAGTTTTCCTTGACGCACACGCGGTAGAACTTGAGCCCGAGCCTGCGGCACAGATCCTCCGCCTCCTCCGGCGCCACCGCGGACTCGTCGATCATGTCCACCTTGTTCTGGCAGACGCACATGACGATGGGCCCGCAGACGTCCTCCACCTTGCGCTTCCACCCCTCGATCGCCTCGAAGCTCGCCCGGTCCGTCGTGGAGAACACGAGCACGGCGGCGCCCGCGCTGCGAGTCGGGAAGGGGGGATTTGTTCAGAAAGGGTTTTTTCTGAGGTGTCAGTCGTGTGGCGTGGGGAGGCGCGGGGGAGGGTTTTGTCCGGGGACTCGCGTCGGGCGATCGGGTCGAAGTCGTACCCTCGGTAGTACGTGCGCGTGATCGTGTCGAACTCCTCCTGCCCCGCGGTGTCCCAGACCATCACGCGGACGTCTTCGCCGATGCTGTCGATCCACCGCGTCTTCTCCATGAAGTCCACCCCGATGGTCTTCTTGTACTCGTCCGTGTACGTACCCATGCAGTACCGACGGATCATGGAGGACTTACCCACGCAACCGTTGCCGAGCACCACCACCTTGACCTCCTTCTCGAAGTCCTCCTCGATCATGGCCATCTTGGAGCGTGATCCGCGCGCCGAGTTTTTGAAAAGGCACAGTCGTCTCCGAGGAACGTCGCTCCTCACTTCGAAGTGGGCACCTCGAAGCGAAAGCTCCGACGGGGATGCTCTCCGAGGACGAGAGCGACACCAGCGCGCTCTTCACGGAGTCGGAACTCGACGATAGCGATCTCGACTTCGCGCGCCGGCGTCCTCGCGCGCCGATCGCACCCCCGCGCGGGGCTTCAGCGAACGACGCGCGAGACGACGCGCCCAGGTTCAGCTCGGAGGACGAGGAGGACGAGCCACGACGCGCGCCCTCGCCTCCGCCCGCGGCTGCTCCCACGTGGGTCGGACCGGGCGCGTCATCGGGCGCGAGCACACGAGCCGCCGCGGCCGCCGCGGCGGCTCCCGTGGGCCGGCCGGGTGGAGCGACCGGCGGTGCGGTGCCCACCTTCTCGTTCTCGCATCGCGCCTCGGACTCGGGCATCGGAAGCGCGAGGCAAGCATCGTACGCGCCCGCCGCGTCGTCGAGACCCCCGCCCACCGCACCGTCATCGAGGGGGGGAACCGCGAGCGCGCAGAGCTCCCCGGCTCGACGACCCACGGCGTCCGCGCACGCCGCGGCGTCGTCACGGCCAAACTCGGGCAACAACATACTCGCCTCGGTCCTCGGCATCGACGTCGAGCGCGGCGTCGGGGGTTTTGACGAGGACGAGGACGAGGACGTCGCGTCTCCCCTGCGCGGGGGACCGCGCGGGGGCAAGGAGAGCCGGAGGGACCGCGCGGCGAGGCTGGCGAGGGAAGGGACGTCGCGGCGAGGGAGGGACAACGGCGTCGTCGACGGCAAATCGCTCGGAGCGCTCAACCTCGCGGCGGTGGCAAAGTTCGGCACGGGCGCGAGGTGGTCCGCGCGCGGGTCCGGGCACGAGATCGGCGCGTGGACCGCGAGGCAGGCGACGCTGGCGGTGGACGGACGAACCACCGCGACGTGGCTCGTGGCGTGCGCCGCCGCGCAACTCCTCGGGGGTCTCGTCGCGTGCCTGTGGGAGTCGGGAGGGCAGTGGGCGGCGCCGGGTCACGACCTGCCCATCGCGGTCTTGACGATTTGCGCGGCGCTCGGCGGCGGTAAGGGCGCGTTGGGTTCTAACTGGAGGACGCAGGCGGTGCTGCAGGTGGGTCACGTGTGCGCGCTTGCGTTCGCGTCGGGCCTCGACGTTTTCGTCATGGCTCGGATGTCGGACGTGATGGCGGCGACGACGGCGAGGCCGGAGCTGGCGGCGAACAGACGAGCGGCGCGCGGCGGGGTGGGCTTGGCGCTCGCGGCCAAGGCTTTGGCGCTGCCGCTGTCGATGATACACGCGGTCAGGGTGGTTTGGCCTGGGCGTGGCGCGCCACGGGAGTAGCAAGCCGGTCTCACTTTTACAGTCAGTCACAACCTGTAAACTAACAACAAGGGTAAACCACCGATCGGGTCAGAACGAGTCGCGCCACGATGGGAAAGAAGCGCGCTGGCGAAGAGGCTTATCGGCCGCCCGCCGCCCCCGATGCGCCCGCGAAGACCCCGACGGGGCTGTCTCAGGTTGCCATCGTCGCGATCGTCGGCTACGTGATGCTCGCGGCCTCGGTTCTCGTGCAGCTCGGCACTCAACACGTGGTGCCCATACACGCATCGCCGGAGGATTTCGAGGCAATGCGAGAGACGGGGGCGCTCGCCGCGCGGACTCTCGCCCACGTCGAGCCGCACATCCAGCCCGGGGTCACCACCGCGGCGCTAGACGCGATCGTGCGTGATTTCATAGCCGACAACGGCGCGACCGCCGCCACCTTAGGGTACAGAGGGTACAAGCACTCGTCGTGCATCAGCGTCAACGAGGTCGTCTGCCACGGGGTGCCATCGGACAAGGTCACGTTGAAGGCTGGGGACATCGTCAACGTGGACGTCACCACCGTGCTCAACGGATGGTACGGGGACACGAGCAAGACGTTCGTGGTCGGGGGCGAGGACGTCGCGAGCGATGAGGCGAACAGGCTGGTTCGAACGACGCGGGAGGCGCTGAGGCTGGGGCTATCGGGATGCAGGGCTGGCGCCAGGCTCGGGGACGTGACCGAGCCAATACACGAGCACCTGAGCCGCGCGGGGTACGGTGTCGTGAACCAATTCAGAGCGCACGGCATCGGGCGGACGTTTCACGCGGCGCCGTTCATCCAGCACGGCAAAGGACGAAGGGGAGAGGGGCTACTCCTGAAGCCCGGGATGTTCTTCACCGTCGAGCCGATGGCCAACGAAGGCGCGGTGGCGACGAAGACCCTTAAGGACGGCTGGACTGTGGTGACAAAGGACGGTAAATTATCCGCCCAGTTCGAACACACCGTGGGGGTGGTGGAGGGCGGGTGCGAGGTGTTCACGCGCGTTCCGGGGAGCGACGCGTTCATCTGAAACCTTCCGCGTTTGCCAAGTGAGCGTAACAGGTACCTTCGGCATAATATCGTCTACGTTCGTACCTTCGTATCGCGACACCGGCCGGCTCGCTCAGTCCGCGTGCGCCCTCCGCTTGTACTTCATCCACCCCCGACCCCGACCCGTGGCATCCCTCAGCGCCCCGCCCACCCTGCCTCGCCCGCCGCTCCCGCCGCGCAGGTACGCCGCCGCGAGGTACGCCCCCGCGCCGACGACGGCGACAACCGGAAACGCACCCGGACGACGTTCGCGACTCGCGCCGGGCCTCGAGTGCTCCGCCCGGCAGCACCGCAGGCCGGTCCTCGCGCGGGCCACCTCGTCCCTGGCCGTGGCCTCGAACGCGTGCGCGGCGATGAGGATGGTGGACGACGCGGAGTGCGCCTCGTCCAGGTCGTGGTTGTACAGCTTACCCCCGAGGTCCACAAACGCGGTTTCGACGCCGCGCAGCTCCTTCTCCAGCCGCGCCACCACCGACTGCGGCAGCGGACCGGGCGGGCCCGAGCGTTTCGGATCCCTGTACAGGTAGTCGAGCCACGTTCCTTTCGACGACTTGAGCACCACGTGAGCTCCGTCGTCGTCGTCGCCGGCTGTGTCGTCTGCGGAGAGGGATCTAAACGGCGACGCGAGGAACTCATCCCCAAACGCCTCAATCTCCGCGATGCCGGCGCGAACCGCCCTCAACGCGGTGTCCACCCGCGTGAGCGCCGCGTTCCTCTTGGCCACGTCCTGCAACGCGACGCTCATCGTCGGACACCCCGAGAACGGGCCGAACGGGTGGTGGCCCACCGCCCACAGCCAGTTCTCCACCTTGCGGCGGTGTATCGGGGACCAGCGCTCGGTCGGGGACGCGACGCCGCCGAGGGCTCGCGCGACGCCGGCGACGACGTGTCGCGTCGGTTCCCCCGGCCTCGCGTGAACCAACCTGTCGTTGGACGCGAACCGGATGGGAACCCACTCCCCGCGGCCGGCGCCGAGCTCTGCCACCTTGGCCGCCGCCGCCGTCGCCGCAGCCTTGACGCTCGCGTGAGCCGGGTGGCCGGCGGAGTGCATCTCGAGGAACTCCGCAGCCTCGGCGAGCTCCGCGGTCGCCGCCTCGGATTCGGCGTCCAGGTCCCGCGCCCACGCCCCGCGCTGCTCGGCGCCCGGTGCCGCCAGCTTGGGATCGCCGACGCCCTGCAGCACGATGACCAGATCGTCCGCGGCGGCCACCATGGACTCGCCGTCGATGAGGACGCCGGGGGGTAAGCCCGCGAGGGAGAGGACGTACACCGGGACGACCCTCGTGCCGCGCTGCTGTTTGGGTTTGGGCTTGTACCCCCGCCTCGACTCCCCGTTCTCGTCGTCCTCCTCGGTCGAATCCGCCAACCGATTCGCCTGAGCGTAAAACGCCGCGTCGAGGTCCGGATCTTCCAGACCCACGAGCCCCGACGCCAGCAAGTCCGCGCTCCCGCGAAACTCCTCTAAGAGCGTGGCGCCGTCGAGGTATCGCCGCGCGGTGACGTGGTAGGTGTGCTCGTGCCCCGGGCCGATTCCCGCGTTGCGACGATCCGCCCTCGACGACGTTCGGAGCGATCGGAGCACCGCGGCGGTGAGGCGCTTGTGCTCGTGGAGGTTGTGGGTACCCGTCATGAGCACGATCTCCTGCCCGGGCTGGAGCATCTTCTTGGCCTCCTCCTTGACGAGTTCGACGTCGAGGTGCCGAAACGGTCCGGCACTCTCCAGATCGAGCGGCCAGAACGAGTTATGGTCCCTGAGCACGACGACGGGGACCATGACTCGTTCGGCGAAATCGAGCGTCTCCGCGGCGACGTCCGGAGCCAGCAGGTGACGCACGCTCGACAGCACCAGGGTGGAGAGCCGCCCGCGCACGTGTGCGTCCCTACGCGTCGCCAGGTCCGCTCTCGTCCCTTCGTCTCCCCCGTTCTCTTCCAGGTACCGCGCGTACGGCAGCAACAGCGGACCGAGCCGAGGGAGCGACGTCTCCGTCGTGGACGCCGCGTCGCCCCAGTCGGTTCCATCCCCCGCGAACCCTCCGTTCTCCGCGCCGCCCACGCCCCGTCCCACCCGCGTCAACGCCGCGGGACCGGCGCCGAGGTCCAGCACCGCGTATCGGCCCGCGCCGACCCATGCCGCCGAGGCGCCCTCGCCGTCCATGTACCTGTACCTGTACGCGTACCCGCACTCCTCGGCGAGAAGCTCCGGCGGGGACAGCGTCTCGGGGGGCGCCTGCGACGCGCCCGCCGCGTCCCTCCAGTTCAAGCTGTCGTGATCTTTGCCCGGGTCCATCCGACACTTGTCGGGGTTGACGACGAACACGGCGACGGGCTCCAGGTTGCGCACCGTGGGATTGAGCGACGCGAATATCTTGCGGTAGACGAAATCAACCGCGTTCTCCACCGGACCCGCCGCCTCGACCTCGTACGCGCGCCACCGCTTGTCGTTGTCGCTGTT
>MDTE01177822.1_pt1 | contig 14146 bp, 5 predicted proteins | sample 811231 | NCBI WGS metagenome assembly MDTE01 (sample SAMN05326651, study PRJNA326480) | marine metagenome | isolation source: seawater | place: Indian Ocean: Red Sea | collected 2010 | reverse complement strand
CTTTGAGTCACCTCGTCGCATGGACGTCTGGACCGATTCTTTCCACTGCGTGGTGGCTCCCCGGACCAGGTCACCCCAGGCAGGGCGGGGTGGTCGTTGTCGGAGTGTTTTTGCGGAGGCGGTGATTGTTTGTCCGGGGCTCTGCCAGGTAAGCAGCGAGAGCCTGCGTGTTGTTTTCGAAGGCGACAGGACCAGGCGAAGTGCGTTTGCGGCGGTGTCCCAATGGGTTCCGGCGAGATCTGCAGGGGTGATGCCCCGGGCGATGGCGGCCACGACCGTCTGTTTGTTCCAGTCGACCCTGGTCGGGCGAACCTGGCCACGTGGTCCGATGCGGACCTCGGCCTTGCCGTTGAAGGAGAGGGCCAGGCCGCGATGTCCGGGCACCAGTCGTCCACCCCGGTTCACGCCCGGGTAGTCGTTTCCATCGAGGTTGGCGATCCTGGAAGGCACACGTCCGTTGATTGATTCGTCCTTGTCGAACGTCCAGTGAGCCACGCGACCACGAGTGATTTCCTGGTCCTTTGCCAGGCCGGAGACATCCTCCTTGGACAGTGTCCGGTGAAAGAACTGGATCTCGTCCAGTGCTCCCTTGAGCGGTGGCATGAAGTTCGTGGCGGTGTATCCGAAACGAACGATGTGGCTCTTGTCGTCGACAGATTCCAGGGGTCTGGCGCCGTCTGAGCGGCCGTCGAGATACAGTCGCGTCTGCCCGGTCTTGTGAGAATGCGTGACCGCGACATGGTGCCATTTCCCATCGGCGAGGGGACGTGAGCCGGTGACGACTCCCACCCAGCCCACGTCAAAACCCAGCTTGCCGTCACGGACGAAAAAGGTCTTTCCCTTGGGAACCCACTTTCCACGGGGAGCCGCCCGGCTGAAGATCGTGCCGGTTGTTGCGGTGGTCTTGATCCACGCCGAGATGGTGAAGTCCTGTGCGAGGCCGATCTGTCCGGGAGCGGGACCACCCCCGGTGGCCAGGACCGCGATGGATTTTGAGGCTGGAATGTCGGCGCGTTTTTGACTCTTCCCCTGGTCGTCGACGACAGTGACGACGCCACCGGTTGCGGCAGCCAACTGGACAGACTGGGGTGTTGCCGAGGGGCCGATTTCCAGCAGGCGTTCGAGCACCGGGCGCCCGTCGATGGTGACCAGGCGGGGTTGCTCGCGGATGGTCGTCTTGCCGACGGAGTACTCGAGGACGACGCGGGAACCCTGTCGATACAGGCCTTTCCAGTGTGCCCATGTCCTTGGCAAGGGACCATAGGCCACCCCGTCGACACCGCGGAGGCGAGTGTCTGTCCAGTGGCCTGTCTTTCCGCCATCACCGTGTGGCCGCGTTGCCGCCCAGCCGGCAGCATTGCCGTTGGAAAACTCCAGGTTGCCAACCAGCCGGGGATGGATCGCGTGGCGTCCGTCCATCGCGATGCCCTGCCAATTGATGAACCCACGTCCGGTCCAGAACCCGGCGACTCGCATCGTGTCGGTGTCGAACAACACGAAAGCGCGGCCCTGGGAGACTCCACCTGGCCCCTCATCCAGCCGGATCGCGATGCCCTTTTGGGCAATGTTGCCGGGGGTCACCTCGATCGATGCTGTCAGGAAAGCACCGTAGTCCATGTCGATGTAGGGCTTGCCCGTCAGCTTGATGTCCTGGGCCGTGGCGGCCGAGACGGACAACAGGATCAATCCGAGTCCTTGACGAAGTGACGTGGCGTTCATCGTGTGTCGGTCCGCTGAAGAGGAGTCTCAGCCGGCTTGGGACAGCCCCGCCTGCAGAGCGTCGAGGTGTCGGCCGAAGTGATCGGCGAGCACCTCGGTGTAGGTGTCCTGGTGGGTTTCCAGCAGGCTGCGAAGCCGTGGTCCCAGTCGAGAGTCGGTGAGCACCGAGCCAAAGGTGCAATGCAGGATCTGTCGCCCCAGTCCGGTGAAACCCTCGCCGACGGGCACCTCCGACCACAGGCCCAGGTACAGTCGTTCGAGTTCGATGGGATCGGAGATTTCCTCGGCCGGAGGGGCCGAATCGATGGTGGCCGAGAGGTGGTAGGTGGCCCGGTCGATTTCGAATCGACCACGAGAGAACTCGATCACCTCGCGGAACAGCGACACATCGTGTCGGGCTGCGACACGGAGTGCTTCCAGGTAGCTGGTCCCGGCCGTTTTGACGTGGTAACAGCCGCGGGTGGCCTGGGCCAGCATTGCGTACATGGCCAACTTGTCCGAGCCGGAATGCAAGCTGAGCTTGTAGGGGCCGAGATGTCGGGCCAGCGCAGCGTGGTCGGCCAGTGACCGGACCAGCTGTTCCAGGTCGCCCTTGAAATCCACACCCTTTTCGAAGTCGCCCACGAATCGGGGAGCGAGACTGATCAGCCGGATGCCGTCGACCAGGCAACGGTCGGCAATGATGTAGTGTTCGGCTAGGGTCGTGGGATGATCGGTTTCGTCGACGGAGAGTTCGATCTCGTAGTCACGACCAGCCTGTCCCTGCACGGCCGCGATGTGGCCCGCCAGTTCGATTGCGTGGTTGATGGCCCGTCCGTACTTGACTCCCGCCCTCAAGCAGGCCTGTTCGGTGCACTCGATCCGGGCGCCGGTTTCCAGCGTCAGTTTTCGGCCACGGTAGTCGCCCAGCCAGGTCAAGTCGTGCTGGATCTCGGCAAACCGCTCCCGGAGCGTGGCTTCATCATAAGTGTCGGCCTTCTCGTCGACGTGGTCAGAGGGGTCGATGGTGAAGAACGTGTAACCGGCCTCGGCGGTGATCTCCGCATCGGTGTTGGTTTTCAGGTGATCGGCATCGGCCCCGGTGATGCCATCCCACCCGGCTTCCCTCATGCCGGTCAACGCGTCGTTCATGACGTCATCGGGTGAGCGATCCGTGCGGGCCATTTCCCGGATCGATTGTTGTGGAAAGATCGGCAGGATGCCCTCGCCGGAACGCTGCATGGCCAGGACGTGGCCGGGCGTGGCCAGGCCGATGCGGTCACCGAATCCGAAACTGGGGATGGTGCCCAGTGTCTGGCAGGGGCCTGGGATGTCGGTCATCAAGTGGGCTCGGCCTTGAGACTCAGGCGATGATCTTGTGGGCGATCTCGCCGTGCACATCGGTCAGTCGGAAATCGCGTCCCGAGTAGCGGTACGTCAGACGCTCGTGATCGATTCCAGCCAGGTGCAGGATGGTCGCATGCAGGTCGTGGACACTGGTGCGGTTCTCGACCGCGTGCATGCCCATTTCATCGGTCTGTCCGTAGATCATGCCGCCCTTGACACCGCCACCGGCAAGCCAGATCGAGAATCCGGTGGCATGGTGATTCCGGCCCCGGGCGCCCTGCGCTGTCGGCGTGCGGCCGAATTCGCCGCCCCAGATCACCAGGGTCTCCTCGAGCAGCCCACGGGACTTGAGGTCCTTGAGCAACGCGGCAATCGGCTGGTCGCTTTTTCCGGCGTCTCGCCTGTGGTCCATGATGTTGCCGTGGGCGTCCCAGGGTTGCCCACTGCCATAGAACAGTTGGACCATCCGGACTCCGCGTTCGACCAGCCGACGGGCGATCAGGCAACCGTCGGCGAACTGGCCGCTACCGTAGGCGGTGCGAGTGGTCTTGGTTTCTCGTCCAATGTCGAATGCCTCCTGGGCTTCGAATTGCATTCGGTACGCCATTTCCAGGGAGGCGATGCGGGCATCAAGCTGGTTGTCGCTGTCGCGATTCTTGAGATGCTCCCGGTTGAGCTTTTGCATCAGATTCAGCAGTCGCCGTTGCGAGTTGCGGCCGAGATTCTGGTTGCTGAGGTTGCCGATGACCTTCTTGGGATCGAGCTTCGAGTTGTTGATGTGGGTTCCCTGGTAGATGCCGGGCAGGAAACTGTTGGACCACAAGGCGGGGCCGACGACCGGTTTGCCGGGACAGAGCACGACGAAACCGGGCAGGTTCTGGTTCTCGGTTCCCAGGCCATAGTTCAACCACGATCCCATTGCTGGTCGGATCGGCTGTTGCACTCCGCTGTTCATCATGAACAGCCCGGGTTCGTGGTTGGGGGTCGAGGTGTACATCGAGCGAATGACACAGATGTCGTCGATGCAGGTGGACACGTGGGGGTAAAGATCGCTGACCGGGATGCCGCTCTGGCCCTGGTTGGAGAACTTGAACGGGGTCGGCATCCACTTGCCGCCGGGACCCTTCTTGCCGGCCTGCTTGGCCAGTTCGGGCTTGGGGTCGAAGGTGTCGACGTGCGACGGTCCACCGTTCATGAACAGGAAGATGACCCGCTTGGCCTTGGGAGTGTGGTGCGGCGCCTTGGCCGCCAGGGGGTTGGCGGTGGCGACAGAGACGGCCGGAGCCACCGGAGCGGCGGCATGGACCGAGTTTTGATCGAGGACGCTGGCGAGTCCGAGCATGCCAAAACCGGCGCCGGACGTCGCCAGCATCTGTCGACGGCTGATCGGAAGCAGTGGGGCGTCGTGCATCATCGTGTCGCATCCTTATTCCGTCGGGGCCGGACAGGTCGGTTGGCCCCGGGAGGTGTCTTCTGTCAGTCAATATATGTGAATTCGTTGCTGCCGAGCAGAGCCAGTGCGTATTGAAGCCACGGGGAGAGTTTATCGTTTTTCTCGGACGAGGCGCCCACTTCCTTGAGGAACTCCTCGCCGATCGTCACTTCTGAAGCGGTTGGCTGGCGTGCGAATAGCAGTTGGTAGGTTCGCCGGATCCGCTCGGATCCGCCCGCGGGCACGTCTTTTTCCAGTCGCTTGACCAGTGCTCCGGCCTGTTTGTTCATGAATCCACTGTTGAGCACGAAGAGTTGTTGCAGTGGGACAGTGGTTGACGTGCGGCGATCGCTGGTGATGTTGGGGTCGGGGAAGTCGAAGAGACGGAGCAGCTCGTTGAGCTTGTGTCGCGAGACGAAACCATAGATCGTTCGTCGGCGGTTGTTGGTGTCATCAAGCTTCTTGGACGGACCACCCAGGGTGAGGTCGAGATTTCCGGAGACGGCCAGCATCGCGTCCCGCCACGGTTCGACTTCCAGTCGTCTTCGGTTCATTCGCCACAACAACCGGTTGTCACCGTCGATGGAGAAATTCTTTTCATCAAAGTCGGCTGAACGCGCGTAGGTGGCCGACAGCAGGATGGTGCGGTGCAGCCACTTCAGCGACCAGTTGTTCTCGACCAGGCCGACGGCAAGCCAGTCGAGCAACCACGGGTGCGTGGGACGTTCGCCAAGCGAGCCGAAGTTTGACGGGGTGCGGACCAGTCCGGATCCGAAGTGGCCGGCCCAGACACGGTTGACGATCACCCGGGCGGTCAGCGGATTGTCCGGGGCGGTCAGCGATCGGGCCAGTTCCAGCCGGCCACTGCCGGTGGGCTGGAACGCCGTGCGTTTGCCGGCTGTCAGGATGGCCGGGAACGAGCGTGGGGCAACAGCCCCGAGGTTGGTGGGGTCGCCGGCGCGATAGATCTGCAAGTCTTTGCCGCCGGTTTCCTTCAATGCGTGTGCCACGTGGATCTGGATACCGCCGGCGGTCTTCTTGAGCGAGTCCAATTGTTTGCGGCGTGCTGCCAGTTCTTTGGCGGGCTCGTCTGGCAACAACCCGGCCACGTCACCGGCGGGAATGGCCAACAGGCCGGAATCGGACAGGTGCTCCGAGAGCAGCACGGCGTCCGCGCGGTCCTGTTTCTCGGTTGCCTTGTTGCCGGCCACCTTGCCACCGGTTTTCTTGGCCTTTGCCAGGATGGCCTTGGGAATGGGAGTCATCTCCAGTCTCGCGCCGGAGAAGACGCTGTGATCACTGTTGATCGGGTTGTCCGACGGCGCGTCGGCGCCGGTCGTGACCAGTGTCAGGAATTTGGCTTCCGGTGGCACCGGGACGTTGAACGAGGCGTACTTGCCATCGCCCTTGAGTGGTTCGGGAAGTTCGCCGGCAAAGTAATACTGTTTGTCGTTCTCCTCGACCTTCTGTTTGCGGCCATTGACGTATCCGGCGATGATCGCGTCGTACACCTCGGGCTTGCTGTGCGGCCTGGAGAGCACCACGGCGGTGTGGACACTGGAAACACCCGAACCAAACATGTCGTCGTTGAGGCCGGCACGGTCGACCCGGAACAGGAATGCCTGGTCGGCGGGAAGCAATCCCGCCTTACGGATTTCGTCGAGATCAAAAGTGATCAACGCGTTGGCATGCATGCCGATACCCTGTTCGGTTCGGCCGATGTTCGCCGGGCAGCGTTTGCCCCGGGTGCGGATACCACCGTCGGTGTTCCAGCCATCGTTGACGATCGTGCCGAAACTGTTGCTGGAGCTGCCGATATGGATGAAGTGGAAACGGACACCCGGCGAGATCTGGGCGACGTTGCCCCAGCCGGCGCTGATGCGATCGACTCCGAGACTGTCGGCGGTGGCGGCGGACTTGAACTTGTCCGAGGCAATCGCCGACTCCAGGGACGTGCCCGCCCGGTCATCAAAGAGATTTCCCAGTGGGATATGGCCGGGAGGAGCCTTGGCCCGGTCGGCGTTCTTGACGAATGCCACGTCGGCACCGAATTGTTCGGCCAGTGCTTGCCGCCGGGGCAATTGAGCCTTGACTGCTGCGGCGATTGTTTCGCCCGCCTTTCGGACGGCCTGGCGGTGGGCCTTGTCGGCGGAGAGATTCTTCTTGGGGTCGTGTGTCTTGAGCAACTCGAACCAACCGGCCAGGTGTGGTCGCTTGCTACCACGTTTGACGTTGTAGAGGTACTTTTCCCAGCGCTTGATCAACTCCTGGCTCAGCTTCAGTTCCTTGGCGACCTTTTCGACCAGTTTTTTGTCCTTGGCGTTGGTGATACGGCGATTGTGCAAAACCCATCCACCCACGACGTAATCCGGAATGCTGTCCACCAGTGACGGGCGGAGCAATCTCGCCTGCTGGTCCAGGTAACGGTCGATAGCGAGTTGCTTGTCCTTGACCGCCTGGTCGGCTTTTTGTTTTTTCGTAACGATCTCCTGGGAGACGACCGGAAGTTCTTGGTACTGGGAACTCGAAAAGATGCCGGCCAGACCGTAATAGTCCTCCATGCTGAACGGGTCGTACTTGTGGTCGTGGCACCGGGCGCAGGAGACCGTGATTCCCAGCAGTCCACGAGTCAGGGTGTCAACCCGGTCGTCCCATTCGTCGGCCAACGCCTTGGCCTTCTCGCCATTGTCCTGGTAGTAGACCGGCCCCATGGCGAAGAAACCGAGTGCGGCCAACCGGTCGTGTCGATCCATGGGATCGCCGACAAGGTCAGCGGCCACCTGGTTGCGGACGAATTCGTCGTAGGGCATGTCGGAGTTGAGCGATCGGACCACCCAGTCACGGTAGCGGTGTCCGTGTGGGTACCGCCGGGCCTTGAAGGTGTGTGCCTGGTCTTCGGCGTACCGTGCCACGTCGAGCCAGTGTCGAGCCCACCGTTCGCCGTAGTGCTCGGAGTCCAGCAAGCGATCGACAACACGGGCAAATGCTCCGGGTTGATCGTCGGCGACAAAGGCGGCGACGTCTTCGGGGATCGGCGGGAGGCCGGTCAGTCCGAAGGTGGCTCGACGGATCAGCGTCGAGCGGTCGGCGGGACCAACGGCACGCAGGCCGGCGGCCTCGAGTCGTGCCAGGACGAATCGATCGATGTCGTTCTTGACGTCTGACGGGTCAGCCAGTTTCGGGGGCGCGTGTTTCTTGGGGGGAACAAAGGACCAGAACTTCAAGGCCTTGGGATAGTCGATCTGTTTCTTCGGACGCGACTTGATCACTTCGTTCCTCGGGTCCGGGGCACCCTGCCGGATCCAGGTCTCGAAGTCCGCAATCACCGAGGCGGACAACTTGCCGCTGGGCGGCATCTCCAGCCCGTCGTATTTCAATGCCTGGAGCAGCAGGCTTTCGGCTGGCTTGCCGGGCAGCAACGCCGGGCCGGTTTCCCCGCCACGAGCGACCGCCTGTCGGTTGTCCAGTCTCAGGCCACCTCGAAGGATCTTCGATTTTGCCGAGTGGCAACTGTAGCACTGCTTGACCAGCACCGGCCGGATTTTCTTCTCGAAGAATTCCACCTGCGCCGCGGTCGGTTTCTTGTCGGCGGCAGAGAGCGTTGCGGCGAACAACAGGCAGAAAAAGGGGCCGGTAAAACTGAAGCGAGGCATGGCGGGTGGGGACCCGTGTGGGGAAGGGGCGAAGCTGAAGAAACCCGATTGTAGCACCCCGGAGAGGGAGTGAAAATCGGTGAGTTTGTGTTGTGGAGTCAGCGGATGCGTTTGAGTTGGGTGGGGATAAAACCGACCGATGTTTCCATCCAGGTGCCGCAACTGCAGCCACCGCCTCCCTCGGGAGAGAGCAGCATGCCGGAGGCGGGGATTGTGCTAAGCCAGCAATCCGGACGCAGACGCTTCCAGGTGCTGGACTTGCCGTCCTTTTGATTCCAGACGGTGACAGTGCTGGATCGGAAGAACAGGGCGCCGGAGGAACAGGCATACGTTCCACAACCTCCCCCGGGCATCTGGGGGCCGGCATCGGTGCCGTCGGCAAGAGAGAGCACGCGGGGGCGGAGAAACACCTTGTCCCCCACGATGGCCGGTCGTGACATGGCCTTGCCGTGATCACCCTTGCCACCTGGCCACCCGAAACTTCGGGTCCAGCCCGGTTCGCCGTTGGCCGCCTGGAAACTGTGCACGTTGTACTTTCCGTCTGCGGATCCGGCGATCACCAGCTTGTTGCCGGACTGGGCCATAGAGAAAACCACCTTGCCGGGAGGCAGTTCCAGGGGACGTTCCCACAGCATCGATCCGCTGTTGGCGTCCATGGCGACCAGGAACAATTTCTTCCACAACTCGGGCCGGCCGACCCGCCGTTCGGGCGCACCGATGACCGCCTCGTGACGATTTTCTACGAAGTAAATCCGGTCTCCGGAGATCGAGAGTGTCGTGTTGAGTACCACTCCGTTGCTGTAGTGCCAGGTCACCTCTCCCGTCTTGCGATCGATCGAGAACAGGCCGTCGCTGCAGACCTTGTGCGTGACCTCGCCACTGCGAGCGTCGTACCACCCGGCACCCGCTCCGCCCCAGTAGTTGGTCCACGAGGTGGCGCGACGGACGGCGGTGCCGATGATCCGGTCCTCGGTGCGGGCGATGTAGCCCCAGTCCCAGGGGCCGGTACGGCCCTCGGGATGTGGCACCGGCCACTGCTTGACGACCCGTCCGGTTCGTGCATCGACTTGCCACAGGCGGTCGCGGATGGCGACGTAGACGAAGTCGCGATCAGCACACCAGTTGCCGCAGTCGCGTGGCATGTTGAATCGTTCCAGGTCGGGGATCTCCAGAGACCACAGGATCGAACCGTTGAAAGCGTCGACAGCGACAAGACGATGCAGGCCTTGCAGGAACAGTCGCCCGGCCGTCGAGAGGGGCGAGGGTTTGCGGCCATTTCGGTCGGGCTGGTAGCGAGGACCTGGCCGACCGACCCACTGGACCGACAGGTCACTGGACTTCGAGACGCCCGAGAGTTGCTCGCCGGCAAAGGCGGAGTTGTCGGCTCGGCCGTACAGGTGAGACCAGTCGCCGGATCCGGCCAGTGGCCCCCGGGTCCAGGTGGCCCAGCGACCCGACGGGTCTCCATTGTCCAGCTTGGCCGAAGCGGCCTGTTTGCCCAGCGATTCGAGGAGTTGCTCGCCGGTCAACGCCGGGGTGGATCCACCAGGTTGGCCCAGGCAGGCGACTCCACCGTCTGGTCGCAACTGGGTGGTGATTTCGGCCGCGGTGCAGGGCAGACGTCCGGTTGTGATCAATGATTCGGAGACGACCAGGTTGGCCCATTGTCCGGGGAGGTCGAGACGATCGAGTGAACTGACGTGACGCACGGTCAGCCGACGCCCGTAGCGGCCCGTCTTGATCAGGCGGGCCCGGACCGCATCAACTGTCTTCCGGTTCGCATCCACCGCGATCACTCTCAGTCGACTCGCCGCGACAAGAGATTCGGCGAGTTGCCCCTTGTCGAGTCCGACAACCAGGCACAGCCCGCGATCGACTCCCGAGCGTTTCAGGATGCCGTGGGCGACGGCATCTGTAGAGCGATCGGTCGTTTCCCAGGGGGACGGGGCGTAGTTGAAGAAGGAATCCAGTTCATGGTCGGCCGATCGCCGGGCGGCCTTGGCCTTCCCGTCGATCAGGGTGACCAGGTGAATCCGTCTGTGAGCGAGATTCGTGAGCTTCAGTTCGTGTGACGTGACCGGGCGGGAGCCAGCCACGATCCGGGTCTTGCTGCCAGTGCGGAGCTCGACACGGCTGACCACGGCTTTTCGGGTTGTCCATCTCGCAACCGCCTCGCCCGGTCGCGTGAATTCAAACCACGGCCCGGCCAGGGGTTTCCAAGCTTCGGTGGCCGGGGCCGCCGAGGGGAAGCGGTCAGCCAGGGCCTGGTGCTGTGCGGCCACTTCGATGGGAGTCAGGACCCGCCGGTACACGCGGACCTCGTGCAGGCGCCCGGTGAGTGGGAAATCCTCGTCCTTGTCGTGATACGCCCCGATTTCAAAGGACGCCTGGGGAGGATACTTGATCGGGCCGGACTGCTCGGTCGAACTGGCAACCGGCTTGCCGTTGACGAAGAGTGTCATCGTTGTCCCGTCGTAAGTTCCGGCGACGTGGTACCACTTGCGGGGTTGGAAATCTGTGGGGGCCTTGAGGTAGGTCAATCGGTCGGGGCCACCGGTTCCGGCAACAGCCAGGCTGAAGCGACGGTCGTTGAAGCCCAGGATCCAGCCACGCTCGTAGGCCCCGTTGTCCTGGATGGCTCCGACAATGCCGCCCCAGGCCTGTGCCTTGTCGACACGCACCCAGGCGGTGGCCGTCACGGCCTGCTTGGGCACTCCGGCCGTCTTGTGGTCGGCCGAAATCAGTGTCCGACCGCCACCGTCGAGTTCGAGGGCTTCGTGGACTCCGTCCTGCACGATGCGAAAGCGGCCTTTGAGTGTTGCAGTCGAACGCGAGGCGAGGTTGTTGACGCGGCGGCCATTGATGTGTGGTCGTTGGAAAACGAATCGTCCGACGAGCGCCGGGTCGCGGACGGCGGAGATTTTTGCCAATGGCGGCGGTGGAGGCAGTTGGCCGTCGGCTGTCTTGGCGGCTGGTTTTTCAGGACGGGCTGGACCGTTGACGGCGAAGGCGGCCACGACCCCGGTGTCGGTACTCACGAGCAGGGTGCCATCGGCCACGGCCAGGCCAAAGACACGCCCGTCGACCGGGGCCGACCACAATGGTTTGCCGTCTGCGGCCGAAAAGGCGCCGACGCGGTCCACTCCACCGGCCACCAGCACGTTCCCGGCAGCAATCAGGGCGAGGTTGAGATCGCAGGGGGCACTCCAGAGCGGCTTGCGAGTGGGAAGGTCCGACGCAACCAGTTCACTGTCAGTGAGCATGAACGAGCGACGACCCGTGACGACCAACGCGTTTCCTCGGCCGTACCCGGCAACCATTTCGAGTGTTTTTCCGGTGCCGGTGGAGGTGGCTGCCCCGGTGTTGGTGCTCTTGAACGCGCCCTTGCGGGTGTCCGCGGCGGGGCCATGAAATATCCGGGAATCCAGGGCGACGACGACCACCGATCCACCACCGCTCTTTTTTAGCGACCCCAGGTCCTTGCCGTCGGTGCGACGAAAGACCTGTGGAGCAACCCGTCCCTGGGGAAAGATCAGCAGCTTGGACGAGGCGGCCGGTGGGGCCTCGAGCGTGTGTCCGGCCAGTTCGTGCACGAAGCGACCCGGACCCTCGGGACGACCGGTCTTGGCATCGACCCCGCAGAGCCAGGCCTTGTTCCACGGCAGCAGGGCACACCCGAAGTAGGCGGTGCCTCCATCGACCATCACCCCGGTGCGGCAGGGAGCCTGTGGAATCAGGCGGCCATTGTTGAGCAGCAGTTCTCCGGCTTGCTTGTTGATACTGGCCGGGGTGAACTTCCAGTTCAGTTTCCCGGTGGCAGCATCCAGGCAATAGGCGTGCCCGTCGTCGGACCCAAAGTACACGCGGGAGTCGGCGATTGTCGGCGCCAGGCGAATCGGGCCGTCGGTCGTGAAACTCCAGGCCAGCCGACCGCTCTTCAGGTCGAGGCAGCGGACCGTGTCGTCGGTCGATGAACCGAAGTAGACACGTCCCTTGGCCGCCGTGACATGGAAGACCGGGTCGTAGTTTCTCATCGACGGCAGGTTGCGGTGACCGGCGTATGCATCCCATCGAGCCGGTCCCGACCACGCTGGCAGGGGCGGTTCGGGGCTGTGCCAATCCCAGGCGGGTGCCAGTTTCCGGGTGTTGAGCGTCTCGGTGGTGGCACCGCTGCGGCGGTTGTCGTGAAGATGAGTCGGCCAGTCAGCGGCAATGAGCCCGGACGTGGTGAACAGGATCCAGGTCAGAGCAACCCCATAGCGTGCCATCATTGTCGAGTCACTCCCGGAAATTGTAGGGTGCGGTTGCCCCTTCTCGAGGGTGATCAACCGATCAGTTCGCGAATTGGTGCAGCGTGACTGGGCAGGATCGGCATCGGCCGTTCTCCCTGGTCTCGGACCAGGTCGTGCGAGTTGATGCCGAGATTGTGATACAGCGTCGAGAGGATGTCGCGGTAGTGCACAGGCCTCGTCGCGGCGTACCCACCGTTTTTCTCGGTGGTGCCGATCATCTGGCCCATGTTCATTCCGCCACCCGAGAGCAGGGCGTAGTTGACCGGCGCCCAGTGGTCGCGGCCAGCATTCTTGTTGATCTTCGGTGTCCGCCCGAATTCGTCCCAGACACAGACAGTCACGTCCTTGTCGAGGCCACGATTGTGGATGTCCTCGATCAGCGCCGAGATGCCGGTGTCCCACAACGGCAGGTGATTCTTCATGTGGCCGAAGTTGTTGCCGTGGGTGTCCCAGAATCCGTAGGCGACAGTGACAACCCGCACTCCGGCCTCGACCAACCGTCGGGCGATCAACAACTGGTCGTTCCACATCGGGGCACCGTCGCCCAGGTGCTTGGAGGACCCCTTGCCGTACCGTTCGCGGACGGCCGAGTCCTCCTTTGTCACATCGAGCGCGTCAACGAGTTTGGAGGAGGTGAGCACGTCGAATGCGCGAGCGTAGTTTTCATCAACCTCGCTCACGTTCTTGGTGATCTTGTCGTCGACCGAACGTCGCAACTGGTCGAACTGGCGCAGCAGGGCCTGCCGACTGCCAAAACGCGTCTGGTCGATATACCGCAGTTTCATGCTGGCGAGATCTTCACCGTCGGCACGGATCTGGTTGAACCCGGGCCCGAGATAGCCGGCGTCGCCACTGTTGTAGGGGCGATGCTTCATGGTGGGGAACAGGTCGATGAAGGCGGGGGAGACCGGGTTGGTCTGTCCCTTGAGTCGAGAGACGACCGAACCGAAGTTGGGACGTCCCTCTCGCTTGGCCTGGTTCATCGGGTAGCCGGTCAGGTTCTGCCAACTGGTGTGCTCGTCACGTTGACCGACGACGCTACGGATCACGCTGCACTTGTCCATCACCTGCGCCATCTTGGGCAGCAGTTCGCAGATCTGTGTCCCGGGCACGTTGGTGGGGATCGGCGTGAACTCGCCACGGATCTCCTTGGGAGCCTGCATTTTCAGGTCGAACGTGTCCTGGTGCGATTGCCCACCGGACATGTAAACGACGATGACGGATTTCTGGATTTTGCCGGGCGCCGTGGCATCCTTGGCCATCAACTGAGGCAATGTGACGGGCAGTCCGGCGGCTCCGACCGAGAGGCTGCCGATTTTCAGGAACGACCGTCGTGAGACACCGTCGCAGTAATTGTGCTTGTCGCCGAGTAGGGTCAGCATCGAGATACTCCGTGAGCGGATCGTCGCGGACGACACTCCCGGGTCCATCCCAACTGGTGCCATGGGCGACGAAACAGATCAGCCACTCTCAGTGTAATCGGTTTCCCAGTCGGTTCTCAACAGATGAATGCCCGGTTGGTTCATCCGGCCAGCATGGCTCCGGGATTCTCGATAGCACGGACCAGTTCGGCCAGGAACGTCGCGGCCGGGGCGCCATCGAGAACACGATGATCAAAGGTCAGTGACAGGGCGATTTCCTGTCCCGGAACGATTTCCTCACCCTGGACGACGGGCACATCACGGATGCGTCCCACGCCAAGTATGGCAGCCTGGGGCAGGTTG
>MDTE01028686.1_pt1 | contig 14146 bp, 11 predicted proteins | sample 811231 | NCBI WGS metagenome assembly MDTE01 (sample SAMN05326651, study PRJNA326480) | marine metagenome | isolation source: seawater | place: Indian Ocean: Red Sea | collected 2010 | reverse complement strand
TTTAAATGTCTTTTCATTAATGGATAAGCTATCAAAATTTATATGAGTTTTGTTTAACCATCTTTCTTTTATGCTTTCATAAGATATGAAGAAGGCACCCATAGATATAAATTTTGTCTTTTCATTTGTAAATGTCCAGCTGCCATTATTGTATTCATATCCACCATACCTTTCGTTAATATTGCTTTCTTTTAAAATCAAAAGAGGAATTTCCTTTTTTTGTCTGATGAAAGTATTAAATATTTCTTGAAAGTTAGCCTTAAAAATCGTGTCTCCATTAAGCACGAGATAATTTTTTGAATAATATTTCGAAGCAACATTTGCAACTGCTCCAAAGGTTCCAAGTGGTTTCTCCTCTCTAACACATTCAATATTGTAATTTTTACTTAAGCAATAATCGTTAATCTTATTATGTCCGACACAAGTTGAGAGAAGTATTTCATATTTGAAATTCAATTTCCAATTTTCGATCCATAATATAAACCAATCCAAAAATGTCTTACCTGCAACTTGTGCAAGTATTTTAGGAGTATCTCCAATCACTGGACTTATTCTTGTACCTTTACCTCCTGCAAGAATAATTATTTTAAAACTCATTCAACAGACGAAATAATTGCGGCAATCTCATCTATTGATTTAAAAGTTAGCTCGGGATAATTTCCCAAATACATTCCGTAAAAATGTACATGATCGGTTACTGGAGAAATTTCTTTGAAATCTTTCTCGGTAAAATTATAAATTTTTCTTACATATGGCTGTCTCATTTGATTACCTCCGCCTGCGCTACCTCTCCTATATTCAATTCCATTCTCTTCAAGTTTTTTTTCTAGTTTATTCATTAGTTGTTGATTGGGTTCATTGAGAATGACATTAAATGCATAGTTACTTTGTCCCTTTAAATTGAAACCTTTGAAGCACCAATCTGGTAACAAATCTAAAAAGTATTCAAAGTTCTCTGCTCTTTTTTTAATCATGCTATCTAATCTTTTCAATTGCTCGATTCCTATCAAGGCTCCTATCTCATTATTTCTGAAATTAAATGCAGGTTTAGTAAAGATAAATTTTTCATTAAGATCCTGGTAATCATTAATCCATTTTTGCTTATGGTTTTCGTTATGCATTTCTCTAACCATTCCATGACTTCTTAGCATCCTTAATGATTCATAAGTGGACTCATCATTAGTGCAAACCATACCACCTTCGATTGTACTCATATGATGAGCATAGTAAAAAGAGAAACAAGATACATCACCAACTGCGCCAGCTTTCTCCCCAGTTTCGAGAACTACTCCATGAGATTCACAAACATCCTCAATCAGATATATGTTATTTGCTTTCACATAATTCAATAATTTATCATCAAGGCCATTAATGCCTTGAGCATGAGTCAAGAAGATAGCCCTGATATTTTTGTTTTTTTTCAATTCTTGAATCACTAGGTCAGAATTCAATCCAAGCGTTGAAAGACTAATATCAATAAATTTCGGATTAAAACCCATCCAAATTATTGAGCTAATGTCTGAACTCCATGTAAAAGGAGGAACTATGACATCTCCTCCATTAGGGAATTTTTCCTTTAAAAGTGCTAAACAAAGAAGATTTGCTGAAGATCCACTATTAATAAAAACGCTATACTTAACCCCCAACCATTCTGACCATAAGTCTTCGAATTTTTTAACGTTTGGACCAGAAGTTAGTTTTGGATCCTTTTCTTTTAGTAAACTGATCACTGGTGATAAGTCAGTATCTAAAATATTATTTTTCATTAAAGGGAATTTCATTAGGTTCTAATTGTTCACATATAGAATGATATATCACTTGGGTAACAGTTTGTATGGTAGCTGTATCTTTACTTGGTACTTTAATAACATAATCATATTCATCTAAGGAAAATTCATTTTCGCCTGTAATCAAGCAAGTTGATATATCATTTTCTTTAGCATATTTCATTGCATTTATGACATTCTTTGATTTACCTGATGTTGATAAGCCAATCGCAAAACCTGCTGATTTCCCAAAAGCCTCTAGTTGACGCTTAAAAATTGACTCATATTCAAAATCGTTTGCCCATGCACTAATGATTGAGGTATCTGTAGTTAAAGCAATAGCCTTATAGGGATTTCTTTGTCTACTTTTATATGTACACACAAGTTCCGCTGCAAAATGTTGAGCATCTGCTGCTGAACCTCCATTACCAAAAATTAAAGAGAATTTACCTAGTTGGCTATTGTTAATGATTTCTTCTGAAATATCTACAATTTTCTTTTGTATTTGATTATCATGTGATATTTCTCTTAAAGCTTCAATAACATTATTAGCTGCTAATTTTAATGACATTTATTCAGAAAAGATAACTTGACTGCCTGTTGAACTTATTTTAACTTTAACCCATGTTTTAACATTAATCTTACTTTTTATAGCCTCATGTTTATACTCCGGTGCCCAGCACAAGAAAAAACCTCCTCCTCCCGCTCCCATTATACGAGTGCATAATGAACCTGCCTTCTCAGATTCTTCGATTAATTCCATGAGCATAGGGTCACCATAATCTTGGTTAAGAGCTAACTTTATATTTCGACACTCTTTTGTCAGAAGAGCATTTTCTTGAATATCGGCCTCATTCCCAAATGCTTCGATACCTTTCTGAGATATTTCATGAAGCTCTTCTAACTTTTTGATATTGCTTTCTGTTTTAAGCGCAACATCTACTTTTTTTGAAGCTACTGATGAAAATCTACTTCGACCTGTAAAGCCCATTAAAAGTGATGACTCGATATATTTTTGATATTCTTTTCTGATTAAAAACCTTTTTGGTTTTATACCTTCTTTATCTGCAGTGATGTGAACTAATCCTCCAAAAGCAGATGCGCATTGATCTTGTACTCCTATTGTTTCTCCAATATCATTTTGTTCAATATCAATTGCTAATCTGGCTAATTTTGTTCTTCCAAGGAATTCACTTTTTACTAGAGCTGATAGAGATGTTATCAACCCAACTGTAAAAGCTGATGAGCTACCAATCCCACTTCTTGACGGTAAATCACCAACATGGGTAATTTCAAGGTTTTTACCTTGTCCAAATTTTCTGATAACTTCTCTAGCTGTCGGATGATTAATTTGATCCACTTCTTTTACACTTTCAATTTTTGAATAAGCAACTCTATATCTATGTTCAAAAAAAGGAGGGAGTTCTCTAACAGTCTGATAACAATAATAATCTAGACCGGCACATAAAATTTGAGTTTCTTTTTTTTTATACCAAGCAGGATAATCTAACCCCCCACCGTATAGGGAGAGTCTGTAAGGAGTCCTACTTATCAACATTTATAAACTTTTTTTGGAATATAACACTTCATCATTGTTAATTAAACATTGCATTATTATATTTATATCTTTTGTATAAATTTATTCAATATTTTGTAAGCGAATTTGAGGCTATAAAGTAGGTTTATTATCATTCTAAAAAAAATGTTTTTATTGTAACTCAAGCCAATTTTTCTTTCCTCTCTTAATCCAACTTTCCAGTTGAGTGAACTTCTTCCAGTTTTTAAATGGAAATATCTACAGGGTACATATTTAAAATAATAATTTTGTTTTTTGCAGTTGAGCAAGAATTCGTAATCACTAGCGATTTCAAAACTCTCATTAAAAAGGGGAAAATCTCCTTTTTTACTATATATACCCCACCCAATACCTCTGCAAATTCCTATAAAATCAAGAAAAAATAAAGGCACTGGAAAATCGAGTTTTAAAAAGTTTGATCCTATATTTTTATAAAACTTTGGAATCAAGATAAATTTGTTTATTCCTTTTTTTAATAACTTGTCAGCTTCTTTTTTGAAGGTTAAAAGATATTCTTCCGACAGCCAATCATCAGATCCTACTAAAATTTTTAAATTCGATATTGGTTCGAATTTTAATAATTTATTTATTCCCTCTTCAGGTGAATTATCTGCGTATGAAATAATTTTGCAGAAACTAAATTTGCTTAAATATTCAATCGTCCTATCGGATGATGATCCATCTGCGACAATAAATCTTGAATTTATTTGTTTTACTTGTGCATTTACAGATTGTAAAAGTTTTGGCAAAGTATTAACACTATTTTTTGTGGCAACGCATATATCAACATTCATAAAAAAACTTATATTTACACGATAATGTTATGATAAAAAATTATTTATTGCAATTTCCTTATATTTCTTACTTTTATAATGAAATACGAACTTTATATTGAGAATCATAAATATAAAGTAGGGATTAAAGATTATATTTTCTCTATAAAAAAAATATTTGCTAAAAATAAATTAAATATTAATGTAGTAAATAAGATTTCAAAAGACGTTGATGTTTTATTTGTAATTGAAAACTTTGTAGGTATTCCAAAAGAACTTCTAAATTTTTTAAAAAGTCCAAAATCAAAAAAAGTTAAAATATGTTTAATACATTCTGAGTTTATTACTAAATCCTTCTTCTTAAATATTTTTTCTACAAGAGAAAAATTTTTTAGGAAATTTCTATTTGTACAAATACTTTCTTATTTATATCAACTTAATAAATATGATTTTAAAAAAATATTGTTCCATATTCTTGCATTTTTATACTTAATAGTTGGTTACTCATTAGGATTTAAATTCATTGATATAAAAAAAAGAATTTATTTTGCAATAAGGGATTACAATTTATCAAAATATGTAAACTTATTTAATTATCATATAGCCTTAAGCGATGATGTCTATAGTTGCCTTATAGAAAATACAGGACTAAAGAATATATTTTATTTGCAGGAATATTTTGATATAAGATCAATTGAAGAATTCAGAAAAAAGACCTTAAACAATAATTTATTATATCTTACTGGATATAAAACACCTTTTCGAAAAAATATTATCAAAAGACAATTAAGATATAAATTCAATAATTTTATAATGAGAAATAATTTAGATTTTCGAAATTATAATTTTGCCAAAAGAAATAAAATTGATTTTAATTTATTATTAACTGATGAATCTTCGATATCAAAACTAACAAAAATTTATGAAGAAGAATATTATATTAATATAAATAAATTTGAAATTTATATATCACAAAGAAAAAATTGGCCTTATTTAAGTCCAATGCGAATAGTAAGAGCTTTTAGGAATAATTCGATTCCAATTAATATTGGACTTTATAAAAAATCAAATTTTGATAGTTTATGTATAAATGTTCTTACGATTGATGAATTTATCGATAATTACAACCAAATAATTAATGATTATTTTGAAAATATTGAAAATAATATCAAAAAATTTAATTGTGAATCTGATAATTATTTTAAATCTTTTATATCAAAAATATAAAGACTTAATCTATTAATAAACTAAAAATTGTCTTTAAAACGCTTACCTGATCCTTCATATCCAAGTCCAAATATATTAAAGTTAAATCCAGAAATCTGCCTGTCAGGAATTGTATAAATTTCAAAATTATATGCTCTTCTATTAAAGGAAATAGTATATGTAGGGTTAACAAATTTATTATATTCGCTTGAATTCTTATCCAAATTCCAATGAGTCTTTGCTTCAAACATCAATGGGCCATATATTTGTTGCTTTAATTCGAAATAAATCCTCTCACTCTCATTGACATTATCAAATTTGAATGGAGTCTTTCCACTTTTCTCAAAAAAGCCCATAGATGCTTTGAAGTTTGTATAGTCAAATAATTTTTTCTTTTGTTCTCCTAATTGAAGTTCAGGACCAAGTTCTAATTTAATCATATTTTGACTTTCATGGTTTTCATACATTGAAGATGTCAATGTTAGTCTAGTTACCCAATCTAAGGATTGATTTATTAATAGAGGTGTATATTTGTAACTCTCATTTATGAAGGAATTTGGGTTCTTCTTTTTCCAAAGATTGTATCTATTTTCAAGAAAAGCTTCAGTACTGATTCTATTTTTGGATACTAAATTCTTACCATTACGTTCCTCTGATTTGAAGTTTCCAATTTGGAATCTAAAATTTGAATATAAGTCTAAATTATAAATTTTAAAGTTCTTATTTTTTTCAATATTTGTTCCTAATGCGTTATATATTTCTTTTATACCTTCAAATCCTGTATCTATTTTATTCCTATAAATGAAAAAGATATTGTGATTAATATTTTTAAAATTGTTAATATTTAGTTCCCTTGAAAGAATAGCTTTATGCCTTAATGCTTCACTTAATCTATTTGCATTAAGAGAATTTAAACCTGTTAAAGTATTTAATTCATAACCAAGAAAACTTGAATTAGTTAAGAATTTCAATCCAAAATAATCGCCTATATTAATTTTATTTTCAACAGCTTTACTTGTAATACTTTGGTCTTTTGCTCTAAAAACTTTTGTTTTATCTTCAAGAATTCTTTGCAAATAAAATTCATTAATAAATTTGTACTCAATATCATAGATTTTAAATTGATCACTGTTTCTATATAAATAAAAACCATCTTTGTCTTCATAATCAAATCCAAAACCCCATTTTTGCAGTCTCTCTTGATCTGCCTTGATAGTTCTTCTTGCAAGAGGGAAAGTAACTTTATCATCCAAATTAAGATTCGTCCAAGAACTAATTAGTATTAATTTCCCATCTCTTCTTTCTGACCTCAATTTATAGCTTTCAAGAGTAAGTTGTGCAGGATTAAAAGGATCATTTGTGAAACTTGCTCTTTCAGCGCTTAAAAGTTGATCATTTACTAAAACTTCTGGAGACTGAAATCTCCATTTTTTTAAATTGTTGATGCTAATTTTTGAATCTGAATTTTCTTCTGTTATGTCTTGTCCAAGTGATAGAGCTATAATATTATTTGATTCAAATTTAGCTTTTGTGACCTTAGATGGAATATTTTGTTTGTCAGCAATATTTGATGATTCCCAATTCAAATCTTCAGCAAGTGTGACAATGTCTATAAGACCATAAACATTTTTAATTGATCCTTCCCTCTTATTGAGATCATAAAAAAATGAATCAGCTTCAAGAAATTGGTTATTATTTTGGTAACTAATATTCCCTTCAGAGATAATAGTATTTTCAATTTTTGAGTATTTTATAAAATCTGTTTTTAACTTTGCTCCATTCAATTTGATTACTACATTCCCTTTTGCTATGAACGAATTCTGATTCTCAATTTGTTCATCAGATTCAATTAAAAGTTTTTTATTCTCTTTAAGAGTATTATTGCCATCTTCAAAAGCAAGGAAAATAGATAATGGATTAATTTTCTTCTTATTAAAGAAGTTTTCACTTCTGCGTTTTAATTCTAATTGTTTCGCCCTCTTTTTAGGTAATTCATTTTCTTCGTTGAAAACATAATTAGGCTGATATGGCTTTACATCTTGAAATGAAAATATTGAATTTATATATATAAAAATAAGTACTTTTAGATAAAAAATTATCTTCATTAATTTTTAAACTTAATAACCTTAACATATTAAAAAAAAAACAATTTATAAAAATATAATTAATAAACTTAATAATAAAAATTTAAAAAATTTCTGATGCTGCTAATATTATTTGAAATCATTTAAATCAGAAAATTAAAATATTGATGTCTAATGAAAAGATAATTTTAGTAACTGGCTGTGCTGGTTTTGTTGGCTCAGCATTATGTAAAAGATATTTAAGAGAAGGGCATAAGGTATTTGGAATTGACAATTTAAATAGTTACTATGATTTAAAATTAAAAAAAGATAGGTTAGAAGATATTAACGATTTTGTTGCAGAAAATAATTGCAAATGGTCTTTTTATGAAACCTTACTTGAAGATCTAGATTCATGTGAAAAACTATTTATCAAAATCAAACCACAAATTGTTGTTAATTTAGCCGCACAGGCAGGTGTGAGATATTCAATTTCAAATCCAAAAGCATATTTCAAAAGTAATATGGAAGGGTTCTTTAATATACTCGAACTATGTAGATCTAATAATATCGAACATTTAGTTTATGCATCAAGTAGTTCAATATATGGATCCAGTTTGGAGTATCCTTTTTCTGAAAATCAATGCGCAAACGAGCCTCTGAGCTTTTATGCAGCTACAAAAAAGTCAAATGAAATGATGGCGCATGCTTTTAGTAATATATATAAAATCCCAATGACGGGCTTAAGATATTTTACAGTTTATGGGCCATGGGGACGACCTGATATGGCGCCAATGATTTTTGCTAAAAATTTAATTTCCAAAAAGCCAATTTCTGTTTTTAATAATGGAGAAATGAGCAGAGACTTTACTTACATTGATGATATTGTTGAGGGAACTTATTTATGTTCGCTTAAAATTCCATCTGAAAATAAAAATGAATCTGATCTTTTCGATAAGGCTCCTCATAAGGTTTTTAACATTGGTTTCGGAAAGCCAGTAAATTTACTTGAATTTATAAGTTTGCTTGAGAGTGCTTTAAAAGTGAAGGCTATTAAAAAGTATGAACCTATGCAAAAAGGTGACGTAATTAAAACATATGCAAATATTGACAAATTAAAGCAGTGGATAAAATTTGAACCAAAGACATCCATTGATGAGGGAGTTAAGAAATTTGCGAAATGGTATTTAGATTATTATTTTTAGAATTTTTTATAAAAATATATAAGAGTTTTTATTTTTGATTAATTCTTGAAATATAATCTAGTATTACAATTAAATTCTTTCCTAGATGAGAACTATTTTGGTAACTGGTGGATGTGGATTTATTGGTAGTCATACTTGTATCTCTTTGCTAGAAAATGGCTATAAAGTAGTTGTTATAGATTCTCTCACTAATAGTTTACCCATAGATTGCAATATAATTTCGAAAATAGTAGGTATAAAAAATCTAGATTTAGGTAAAAGATTTTTTCTTTATCAAGGTGATATTAGGGATGAGGATTTTCTTAGCAAAATCTTTAAAGAATTCAAAAAAAATCATAAAGGAATTGATGCTGTTATTCACTTCGCTGGTTTAAAAGCAGTAAATGAATCAATTTTAAAACCTTTGGAATATTGGAGCGCAAACGTAGGCGGAACTCTTTCTCTCTTAAGAGTAATGAGTAAATATAATTGTTCTAAGATGATCTTTAGTAGTAGTGCAGCTGTATATGATACTTTTTTTGAGGGAATTTTAAATGAGCAGGCACCTTTAAAACCTCAAAACCCTTATGGAAGAAACAAGTTGACAATTGAAAATATCCTAAATGATTTATATCAAAGTCAGCCAGATTTTTGGAAAATAGCAATTCTCAGATATTTTAATCCGATTGGATCTCATCCCTCAGGAATGATGGGTGAAGCCCAAATTGAGAAAACCTCTAATTTATTTCCATTAATTTCTCAGGTTGCTGCCCGTAAAAGGGAGAAACTTCAGATTTATGGTAAAGATTGGCCCACCCATGATGGTACTGGCATGAGAGACTTTATACACGTTATGGATTTAGCTGAAGCACATTTGGCGTCTTTGAAATATATAGATAATACTGGAAGTGATATATTTACTTTTAATGTAGGCACAGGCACGGGTACGACAGTTTTAGAGCTAATAAGAATTTTTGAGAAAGTAAATAAATGTAAAATACCTATTGAATTTATAGAAAGGCGAAAAGGAGATGTTTCATCTAGTGTGGCTAATATAAGCTTTACATTAAAAGTTCTTGATTGGTCCCCCAGTAGATCAATACAAGATGCCTGTTTAGATGGGTGGAAATGGCAGTTGAATAATTAATAAAAAAACTTAAAATAATAATTTTAAACTATAAATATTTTTATAAATTAAGTATTGGGTTTATGCCCTTTACCTGTAAAAACAACTTTAATGGTTTTGAATAAAATCAATAAATCCAAAAGTAGTGAAAAATTGCTTATATAATAAATGTCAAAACTCAGTTTATTAAATGTATCAGATACACTTGCTCCATATGGATAATTAACCTGTGCCCAACCACTAATTCCAGGTCTTACAAGATTTCTGAATTCATAATATGGGATTTTTTTTATTAGATCCTTTTCAATTTCTGGTCTCTCTGGTCTTGGTCCTATTAAACTCATTGAACCTTGAATTACGCAAAATAATTGTGGTAACTCATCTATTCTTGTCGCTCTTAAAATTCTTCCAATTTTTGTGATTCTTGGATCCCTCCTTTGAGACCATTGAATACCATCTTTTTCTGCATCAATTTTCATGCTTCTAAATTTAATAACTTTAAAATCAATATTTCTTAAACCTGAACGGTTTTGAAAATATAATATTGGCCCCCTATCTTCAATAAATATGAGTATGGAAACTACTAAAAATATTGGGGAACATAAAATTAATAAGAATAGACTTACTATTATGTCACCCACTCTTTTAATCCGAATTTGATAATTGTCTTCAATAGATTGAAATTTGTCTAAAAGTTGATATTTATTTCTTATTATTTTTGTAGGAATTCTGTGAAATTCTTTTTCAAACCAGCTTAAAACGCTAATAACTTTCTGTCCCTTCAATTTTAGATTAAAAATTGTATTTAAATTTGACGAATTTATTTTCCTAAAATTAGCTACAATGATTCCTTCATAATTTTTAAATTCAATGTTTTTAAGATTTTCATCATAAGAAAGTCTTTTAATATTTACTTTTTTTGAATTGTTATAATTTTCATTTTGTAACTCTAAAAATCTAGATTTACTCCCAAAGAAGATCCAATCTTTTGGAGTATCATAAATATTGTAAGTTATTAAACTAAAAAAATATTGAGTTAAAAAACTAACTATAGAATATTTCAATGAGGATTGAATAAAAAAGTTGCTTAACTCTTTTTCAGTTTCTGTAAAAAAATATATCTCATTTGTCAAAAAGATACCAACACTATAACCCCAGTTAATTAATAGATATATAATATTGCATAGCAAAAATAAAATTAATACTCGTAATCCACTATTAAATAAAGATGAAAAATTTAGTTTTTTTATTCTCATATATCTACCAAGTATGTAACTCATAATTATCCAAAAAATTGCAAGACTATATGAAACTAATAAATTTGGATAAGAATTAAATTGGATATTATAATTTATTTGATAAAAGCAAATTACAATAAAAAAATCTATAGTCGTAGCAAGTATTTTTCTTCTTCTGCTTATTATCCACGGAGCTCTAAAAATAATTTCTTATCAATTAATTTATTGATTATACAATGTTGATATTATTATCATTTTTTTGATAATTATTTAAGTTGTCATTAAGCATATTCTTTGATCCTGATAATAATATCCAGCCTAAAAGACTAATCCTTCCATCAAAATATTGTACATCCACTAATTGTGAAATTATTAGGATAATGAGTGAAACTATCCATGCTTTATCAAAAATTAAATTATTTTTTATATTTGATATATTGAAGATCTTTCTTGTTGAAAGAATTAATAATATTGTTACTGGGATTAAAATTAGTAATGCTGCAGGAACTCCATAACTCACCATTAGTTCGAGAGGCAAATTATGGGCATGTCCCTTCCATAAGCCAGTCTCTAATTTAAAAATTTCTGTAAATGAACCAGAGCCATATCCAAATATTGGATTATTAAAAATATAAGTGAATGCAGACTCCCATATCTTTAATCTTGTGTATTGAAAGTCACTAAATTCAAGCCAAATTGATTCGGGAATAATACCTTTTAGAAAGTTGTGAATGCTACCGCCAAAAATTGTAAATTTTACAACTAAAAAAATAAAGACAGTTATAAAAAACAAGTACCGTAAATATTTCAAACTTTTTTTTCCATATAATAATATGCTGCTTAAAATTATCCCGATCCATGCAGCCCTAGAATTAGTCAAAATTATTGATAAAGATATTCCAAATATAAAAAAATATGTTGAAACTCTTTTAAAATTATTTTTCTTTAAAGTTATTAAAGATGCCAAACAAAATGGCCAAATAGAATTTAACCAAGATCCTGCATAGTTAGGATTATTAAATAATCCCGTTAATCCGAAAATATCATCAATAGGCCTTTGATACCAAGTTATAAATCCAAAGAGAGTCTGAAAAGGACCATCCCAATTGAAGAAGGATTGCCCAAGTCCTGAAATAATTACAGGAAAACTACCGGCAATTAATATTAATCCACAAATCCTTCTTTTTTCTGGACTATCTACATATGATTGAAAACCCCAGAAGCACCAAAAAAAAGGAAGCCAGTTGCCTAGCCCAATCCATGTTAAAGATGGATTTAAATCATAATTTAAAAGGTGATTATTGAAAAAAGTATTGACTAATGAGCTCAAAATTATGAAAAAGCCACTTAATGCAAAAGGTATATTCCAGTGGTCATGAAGGTAATTTTTTCTAAGCTTGATAGTACTTATTATTAAAGAGCTTAATAGAAATATGATAGATATTGATAATGCTGAAGGCAGTAGAAATAAGCCAATGTAAAATATAAGTAAACTATAGCTTTGTTTACTTTTGAGTAATTTTTTAATATAAAGGACTTCCAAATCTAAAATGAAGTTTCTCTACATTAGTACAAAAAAATACCTTATTCAAATAAATTATCCTCGTTTTTACTATTTATTTCGAATTAATGATTTTACAATTTCGAAAAAAAATTTTTTAATTTAATGAATTATCAAAGGTCAAATTACTATATAATTCTTTTAGTTGAACCTAAAAAATTAAAATTTTATTTCCAATAAAAAAAATTTGTTGTATTGGTGCTGGTTACGTTGGTGGTCCAACAATGGCAGTGATTTCAGACCATTGCCAAGAAATAAAAGTCACTCTTGTTGACACTGACATTCAAAAAATTAAAGCATGGAATAGTGATAATCCTTCAAGACTTCCTATCTACGAGCCTGGGTTAGAAGAGGTTGTGTTAAGAAATAGAGGAAAAAATCTATTCTTCTCTACTGATATTAAAAACTCCATAAGAGAAGCCGATATGATTTTTATTTCTGTTAACACTCCAACTAAGATAAAAGGTCTTGGAGCAGGTTATGCAAGTGATCTTAAGTGGGTAGAATCTAGTGCAAGACAAGTTGCTAAATATGCCGATGGCCATACAATTATTGTGGAGAAAAGTACCGTACCAGTAAGAACTGCTGAATTGATTGAAAATATACTAAATGAATCTCAAAAAATGAATCAAGATTTAGATAAAAAAACTTTTTCGGTTCTATCAAGCCCTGAATTTTTAGCCGAGGGTACTGCAATTAAGGATCTTGAAAATCCTGATAGAGTTTTAATTGGCGGATCTGATAAAAAAGCAATGAATTTATTAAGTTCTATTTATAAAAGATGGATTCCTGAGGAAAAAATATTACTTACGAACGTATGGAGTAGTGAACTATCTAAGTTGATTGCAAATGCATTTTTAGCTCAGAGGGTTAGCTCCATAAATTCAATTTCAGCTTTGTGCGAATCGACTGGAGCTGATATTAAAGAAGTTGTAAAAGCAATTGGTTCTGATAAAAGGATAGGAGAAAAGTTTCTTTCTCCAGGCCCTGGATTTGGGGGAAGTTGCTTTAAAAAAGACATCTTAAATTTAGTATATATTTGTCGTTTTTATGGTCTTGAAACCGTAGCAAATTATTGGGAACAAATTTTGTATATAAATGTATGGCAAAAGAAACGAATTTCTACATTGATTATTGAAAAGTTTTTTGGAACTGTTTCTAACAAAAAAATTGTTATTCTTGGTTTTGCTTTTAAATCTTTTACTAACGATACAAGAGAATCTCCCGCAATTGAAATTGTAAAAGATTTAATCGAAAATGGAGCTAATTTATTTATAAATGATCCAAAAGTATCTGCTTTGCAAATTGAAAAAGAAATAGGGCTAAAAGAGCTTGAGATTGATCAATTTTCTTCAGGCAGCTGGCAATTTTCGCATGATGTTATATCTTCTGCTAAAGATTCAGATGCCATAGTTTTAGTTACTGAGTGGAATGAGTATAAAGAGATAAATTGGAAAGAATTAACTGCAACAATGAGAAAACCTGCTTGGATTTTCGATACAAGAATTATTTTTTCAAAAGAGGAATTGAATTGTTTGGATATAAATTACTGGCAACTTGGAACAATAAAAGATTAAATTAACGCTTCCTGCAGGATTCGAACCTGCGGCCCACTGCTTAGAAGGCAGTTGCTCTATCCAGCTGAGCTAAGGA
>MDTE01188289.1_pt1 | contig 14148 bp, 17 predicted proteins | sample 811231 | NCBI WGS metagenome assembly MDTE01 (sample SAMN05326651, study PRJNA326480) | marine metagenome | isolation source: seawater | place: Indian Ocean: Red Sea | collected 2010 | reverse complement strand
TTGATAATTTTCATGCGAATGAAGCAGGAGATGATGACGACGATGATGACGACGATGATGACGATGATGACGACGATGATGATGGTGATGATGAGGAAGACATTGATGTCGGCTCTCATGTTGGTGTTGATTACGAAGATGAAGAATGGTACGGAGTCATCGTCAAATTTGATGAAGATGATGATGAAGTCCTAGTGAAATCTGATGATGATGATGAGGAGTATTGGGTTCCATTCGATGCACTATTTGTGGACTAGATTATATGACAAATGAACTAGATTATTTCATCAATTTGGAATATTGCCCAGATTGTGGCTCATTTAGCATGAAAGGTTCATTGCGATGTCCTGAATGTGGTTTATTTCATTATGATTTAACTAATTTGCCTGAACGGGATGAACCCCCCCCACAACCAGTAATAATAGAAAAAAAAGATCTAGATCCTACATTATACAGCTTAAATCCTAACGCCATCCTACCTAATGAGATAGAAGATTCCGAAGAAGAATTGCCAGACCCTACAGTTAATTGGGATGAGTCTAATACTGACTTCAGATTCATTGATGAAGGTGAGTAATTGACACACACATTACAAATTAATCAACACCCTGGGCTTAATCCACCTTCTTTCAGTTGCCAGATTATCAATAACCATGTTATAGATGGAAATTATTGGGTTGAATTAGATAAAACATATTATTATCCCAATGGAGGAGGTCAACCATCCGACCATGGATTATTGATTAGTGATGATTTACAAACCCGAATTCCAATTTTAGATGTTAGAAAAAAAAGAGATACTATATTACATAATATCGGTCCTCTTAGTTCACCTCCACAAGACATACATTATCAGGCTTCAATAGATATTGAAAGGCGGTCTATTTTGACTAGGATGCATACTGCTCAACACCTTATTTCAGCTGTTGCAGATGAGTTATATGGTGGTTCAACTGTAGGTAATCAAATTAATACAGAAAAGACAAGAATAGACATCGGATTTGAATCAAGAGAAAAATTTTCTAGGGATGAATTAGAATCAGTTGTAAATAACTATATCGACTCTGCTATACCAGTTGAAATGTCATTCCAAAAACGCTCAGAATTATTATCGGACCCCTTAGTCAGAGTCAATCTTGAATTACTTCCTAAAAATATAGACGAATTGAGAGTAATAACGATTGTTGATGTAGACATTTGTCCATGTGCGGGAACACATGTAGGTAACACCAGCCAAATAGGGCACATCAGTATATCCAAAGTCAAGTCGAAAGGTTCAGGTAAATTAAGAGTAGAATATTCACTAATTGAATAAACGATATTAATACTTACGATTAAACTTGTACCATTAATTCAAATGGGCCCGGGCGGAATTGAACCGCCGATCTTCGCCATGTCAAGGCGACGTCATAGCCCCTAGACCACGAGCCCTCTGATTAACTGATAATTTTGGAGATTTTACCGGTGCATCCGTCTTCTGAGCAAACTCCAGCAACACGAGTACGACCATTGCTCATTTTGATCTGTTGTCCGTCCTTGATGACCCCATATGTCTTGCACTTGAGACAGAATCCCTGATAGTCCGCCATATCAACCAGTATCAGCAGAGGCCTATCTAATATGAATCCTCCGCGTAATCAATATTTATTCGATGCTCAACTAATAACAATTAGAGCTTCATTTTTTTTCATGCCCAACCCCTAGGCTCTAAGCCCATAATTTCCATTTCTTTGGATTGAATAATCAAAAACGTTGTACTGCTAGCCTGTGACGAATATTATATTTGATTAAAATATATTCAAGGCCGGATAATCATGCTTATCCGTCCTTACGTACTCCATTATTCCATTCAATTTGTTTGATATCAAAAAATCTGGATATATATTATGCCTAAACCATGAATGAACGTGACAAGTAAAATTAATGCTATTTGTCTTATCTATTCACCCATTCACCATTACAAAGTGTTTCAATGAATTGAGATTGATTCGTACTGCACCACGAATCGATAACATCGTTAGATAGTATATTGAGTGAGGCTGGAGATCCAACAGCAATCTGACCTAATCCTGTCCCCCTTCCTTCAATCATGGATTCAGCACTATTTCTTGTCACAGCAACTAACGCTTCTAATGGAGATATTTGTGAATGCTTAACGGCAAGCATCCCAGTGAATGGCAAACTGATATGAGGGCAATTAGGGTTGAAGTCCGATGCTAATGACCATGCCCATTCATTTTCAATGCATTCACTGATAGGAGGCCAATGTTCTGAATTTAGGACATAAGGAGTACCCGGCAAGAATCCCTGGATAACACCAGCACGATGGCACTTTTCCCTAGCATTGCTTGAGGACCATGCTGCATGATCAGCTGACATAGCACCTAATTCAGCAGCTAGTTCGGCTCCGCCGCTATCTGAGAATTCATCTACATGTAGTCTAATATCTAGGCCGTGATCTGTTGCAGCATTGCAAATTAATTCTGTTTCTTCGATGTCAAACCAACCTTCTTCGCAAAAAACATCAACATATTTTGCAATGCCTTGCTCTATAACTCTAGGTAACTGTTCATTAACGAGTTGATCAATATAATCTGGTTTATTTAGACCATCGGGAATAGAATGTGCGCCCAACCAAGTATGCGTCATTTTAACATTTGAAATCTCCGACAAATGATTGGATACTTTAAGTAGTTTTAATTCGTCTTCTACTGTTAATCCATAGCCGCTTTTCGATTCGATGAAAGTTGTACCATTCAATGCCGCTGATTGAAGGCGCTTTAATCCAAGTTTTGTCAACTCTTCAATACTAGATGCCCGAGTCTCCCTTACGGTCAATGAAATACCACCCCCCATTTCAGATATCTGGCGATATGAATATCCCTTTTCCCTCAATTCAGCCTCATGGGAACGATCACCAGCCCAAATAATATGCGAATGAGAATCAATTAAACCTGGTACTACAGCTTTACCTGCTAAATCCCATATTTTCATTTCCCCGACTTTTACAACTTCAGGTATCTTTGAGCTTAATTTCAATTCTGGCAAATATTCTGACTGTAATTCTTCAGAGTCCCCAATTTCCAATATTGATGATTTATCTAGCAAAATCGCTTGACCTGGATCATAAATTAATGATTGAGCATCAGACATTTCGGCACCTACTAAGGGGCCTTTCTTACCTCTAGGGTTCATGTGCGCTATAGGTCCCGCATTGAGCAATAGGTGTCGCATCAATACCTCCGAAGACATGTAGGCTTGAAATGATGTGGCCTTGTCCGTGTGTTGATTGTTATGTCTGGCGGAGTCATAATTGGGATTGAATCAACTGCACATACTTTGTCTATCGGGTCAGTAAATAGCTCTGGGGAACCATCCTCATCTCACTCTTCTTTCTTTAGACCTGAAAGTGGAGGAATTCATCCTAGAGAAGCCGCAGACCATCATGCTGAAAATGCAGGTAGATTAGTAAAAGAATTTCTACAATCAGGTATCGACAGCAATTCGATTGAAGCAATCGCCTTCAGCCAAGGTCCTGGTCTAGGCCCATGTCTTAGAGTCGGAGCCAGTGTAGCCCGTGCATTAGGCACAAAGTGGGATGTGCCTATTGTTGGTGTAAATCACTGTGTTGCTCATATTGAAATTGGTAGGCAACAGTGTCAAATGGATGACCCTGTATTACTGTATGTATCTGGCGGAAATACTCAAGTTATTACTAGAATGTCTGGACGATATCGGGTACTCGGAGAAACCCTAGACATAGGAATAGGTAATATGCTTGACAAATTTGCTAGACAACAAGATTTGCCATTCCCTGGGGGCCCTAAGATTGAGATGCTTGCTAAAGATTGGTTAATGCAAAACCCTGATGCGGATTTAGATGATTATCAGTTGCCTTATGCGGTACAAGGAATGGACCTCGCATTCTCTGGATTATTCACTGCTGCTTGCCGATTAGTCGATAGAGGGGCCGATTTAGGGGCTGTTTGTTGGAGTTTACAAGAACATTCATTCGCTGCATCAATAGAAGTTGCAGAAAGAGCGATGGCCCATACAGGTAAAGACGAGTTGCTTCTAGGTGGGGGCGTAGCATGTAATCAAAGACTTCGCGACATGTCATCTATTATGTGTGATGAACGTGAAGGGTCTTTGGGAGTGCCTGCTCGTGAATTCTGTGTAGATAATGGTTCTATGATTGCCACATTAGGTCAATTGCAACTACAAAATACAGGGCCCACTAAAATACAATTATCAGGTATTAACCAGTCATTGAGAACTGATGAAACTAATATCACTTGGGAATAAATTACATTCAAACTAGTATATACTGCAAGTTTATGAGGGGTGGGCGTCGCCCAATATATTAGGGTGGAAAAACTTGGCTAGGAAAAAACCTAAACCTTTCAATCCATTTGCCCCTGGCGCTGCTAAAAAGAAGATGAATCGTCCAACTACTGGCATGAAGGCTGAACCCAAAGCCGTGGCTTACAAGGCTCCAGCAATACCATCTAAACCTGCAGTAATTGAACCTTCTAAGCCAAAACCAGCCATACCTGTTTCACACCTTCCAACTTCTGAGCCCAAAACTAAGCCCGAAGAAAATGACATAACTCAAAAAGAAGAAGTTGTTGACGATGTTCAAGAGGAAAAACCTAAACCATCAGGCCCTGCTCTCGCTTCTGGTAAAGTCCGTAGTGTTGGTTTGCGTAAAACTCCAGTAGAAAAAGACAAGAAAACTGTTATCAAATCTGATGATGATCGTGTATCTGATTTGATCGCAGAGAGTAAATCATTAGCAATTGATTCAGGAATTAATGATGAAAATGAACTAGAATTAACTCGTGTTCAAAAAATCACCACGGAACAAGAGATATCTGAGGTGAAAAAATCTGCTAGTGAACAAGCACATGAAAAACGTAGGAAAATGTTGGCTAAAAAACGTAAAGCACGCGCTGTAGCGCCGCCTACAAAACGTGTACAAAAATTGAATCGTCGTAAATACATGGAATTCAAAGTTGATATTCGTGAAATATTAGAGGAGGAAAATGTCCCTGAAGAATATCGTGCCAATCTACTTGGTTCGACATGGGCCAAAGGGGAGAGGCAAGGGATTGAAGATGCAATTACATTCATCAATGAAAAATTTGATGATGGTATGATTTCAGAAACCGTGGCTCAAAGAATTATTAAAGTCCTAAAAGGATATAGAAAGGTGAGATAATGAAAACAATAGAAAATGATAAAGTTGTAAAAGTACACTATAGAGGTGTATTCCCCGAGGATGATCAGGAATTTGATTCTAGCCATGGTTCTGAACCATTAGCATTTTTAGTAGGTCATAAACAAATGATTCCTGGTTTTGAACGTGAGATGATGGGTGCTGAAGTAGGTGAGAAAAGAGAATTCACCTTGATGGCGAAAGATGCTTATGGCGAGCAGACTGATGAAGCGATAATGGACATCCCAAAAAGTGAATTCCCAGAAGAAGTTATACAGGAAGGATTGGAGCTAGGCATGACTCTAATGTCGGCAATGGGGCCATTCCGAATCGTAGGTTTAACCGATGACATTGTTAAATGTGATTTCAATCACATGCTTGCAGGACGAGCACTAAAATTCGAGGTGGAAGTCGTTGAAGTTCGCGATGCAACTGATGAAGAATTGACTCATGGCCATGCACATGGACCTGGTGGGCATGAACATGAAAAGAAGGATGGCTGTGGCGACAGCAATTGTTGCTAATCGCTTATGGGATAGAAATTTCATCTCAATCACCAATAATAACCAAAAATAATGACACCCACTAGCCCCTCCGAGACATGGGGAGCCACATGGCGGATAAAGAGGAATATTCTACAAGAGCGGGTATCCCCATCCCAATTTTACCAAATGACGAATTTTCTGGGCCTCATCCCCACACCCTTCCAGGAGAACCGCCATACACTCGCGGGATTCATGGCTCAATGTATCGTGGTAAAGTATGGACTATGCGCCAATATGCTGGTTTTAGTAGTGCTAAAGAAACTAATTTGAGATTCAGATCTTTATTGGAAAAGGGACAGTCTGGCCTTTCAGTTGCATTCGATTTGCCAACACAATTAGGACTCGATTCTGATGACCCCATGTCATTAGGAGAAGTTGGGAAAGTGGGAGTAGCTATTGATTCCATTCACGATATGCGAATATTATTTGACCAAATAGATCCTTCTAAAGTTTCAACTTCCATGACTATCAATTCACCTGCTTCTATATTATTAGCAATGTATGTAGCGGTAGCTGAAGAAAAGGGTATTGACATTTCTCAAATTAGGGGAACTATACAGAATGATATTTTGAAGGAATATATCGCACGCGGCACATACGTTTTCCCACCAAAACAATCTATGAGATTAATCACAGACGTAATGAGTTGGTGTAACTTAAATACACCTAAATGGAACACCATTAGTATTTCTGGATATCATATTAGAGAAGCAGGAGCAACTGCCGTTGAGGAATTGGCATTTACATTATCCAATGCTCTAGCTTATGTCAATGCTGCTATCTCTGCAGGATTGAATGTAGATGATTTTGCCCCTAGATTATCTTTTTTCTTCGGTTGCCATAATGATTTCTTCGAAGAAGTATCTAAATTTAGAGCTGCTAGAAAATTATGGTATGATTTAATGGATGATAGATTCTCACCTAAAAACCCTAAATCAACTATGCTAAGATTCCACACACAAACTGCTGGAGTCACATTAACGGCCCAACAACCTTTGAATAATATTGTCAGAGTTTCTTATCAAGCACTCTCTTCTGTTTTAGGTGGTACCCAATCACTACACACCAATTCATATGATGAAGCAATAGGGCTGCCAACTGAAGATTCATCTACAATTGCGCTAAGGACACAACAAATTTTAGCTAATGAAACAGGTGTCCCAGATGTAGTTGATCCTTTAGGTGGGTCATGGTATGTTGAAGGTTTGACTAAGGAATTATACAGTCGCGCTTTAGATTTAATATCCGAAATCGATTCAATGGGGGGTGCCCTTGCTGCTATTGAAACTGGTTTCCAACAACGCCATTTACACGAATCAGCTTGGGCAGAACAAGTTGCCCAAGACAGAGGCGAATTGAAGGTAATAGGGGTTAACCATGCCATTCATGACAAAGATATTACAAATATGAAAGGTCAAACAGTAAATCCCAAACTTGCCCAAGAGCAATGCACTAAGTTGGCTAAAATAAAATCCAATAGGGATAATGATGCTGTTAATCATGCACTAGATAATCTATCTCAAACGGCACTAGGTCAAGCCAACACAATGGAAGCCATTCTAATTGCAGTCAAGGCTGAATGTACAATTGGAGAAATAATGAATTCACTAAAAGATTCATTTGGCACTTGGATGGCTCCGAGCGGATTTTGAGGGATATACATGAGCAAAATTAGGTTGGATCACATCGGGATTGCAGTTAATAATCTAGAAGAAGGCGCCAAGTTTTGGCAATTATTAGGTCTAGTCCCTGATGACAAAAGCCTACAAAACATAGAACAAGGAGTCAATATTATGTTTTTTTCTACTAAAGAAGGGGATCCAACTCAAATTGAATTACTCGAACCTTTAGATTCTGATTCACCAATTGCTAAATTCATTAACAAAAGGGGCACCGGGGTACAACAATTAGCCTTTGAAGTTGAAAACATATCAGAAATGATTGCACATTTGATAGATAATAATATACAAATGATTGACAATATTGCTAAATCTGGCTCCCATGGCTCAAAAATAGCCTTTGTTCATCCTAAATCGACAGGAGGAGTCCTTGTTGAACTTGTCCAAAAGCAGAAAACGGATTCGTAATGGTCAAAACAACAACGCTCGTCGCATGCCTATGCAGAACTGTATTGACTACATCATTTCTAGCAAAAATATCAATGCAGAGTTGATTAGACAAGAAGTTTCATTCTTACAAGAAACGCTTGACAACTTGAGAAACCGCGGTATAATTTCTAATGATTCTTACCTTGACGCAGGGGCCATCGAGGGAGGATTAGGTATGCTTGCCAACCTCATTGAATTAGGAATCCCTATTGAAGAAGTTCATGAACACCTAAGACAATTACGCGAGAGAGCCAGTAGGATTGATGAGGCTCATCCATCCCTAGGACCAGCAGTGGCAGCCAGCCGCTAGTGATTTTACCATGACTTCAGCTCTACTTTCTATTCGTAATGTGAGCAAGAGTTTCGCTGATGTCGATGCACTACAATCAGTCACTCTTGATTTAAACAGAGGAGATATCGTTGGATTAGTAGGTGGGAATGGAGCCGGTAAAACTACATTGCTAAGATTACTTTGTGGTTTATATCAACCAACGGATGGGGAAGTTACATATATTGATGAAAATCAAGTTGAACACCCCATCCACAAGGTTCGATCTAATCTTGGAGTTGTACCTGAAGCTACTGGACTTTATTCAAGATTAACTGCTTGGGAAAATATTCGTTACCACTCTAGATTGAATAATGTACCAGATAAAAAATCTTGGAATAGAGCATTAAGGTTGGCTAGGGCGTTGGATATTGAAGATGATCTACAACGACCAACTAGAGGTTTTTCAAGAGGGATGAGGCAAAAAACAGCTTTAATCAGAGCACTTGCACACGACCCAGAGATATTACTTCTTGACGAGCCAACGGGTGGACTCGATGTCACTTCTGCTCGTAGAGTAAGGGACCTCGTTAGAAAATTAGGCGAAGAGGGAAGGACTGTGATATACAGTACTCATCAATTAAATGAGGCAGAACAAGTTTGTGACCGTATTATTATCATCCACAATGGGACTTTGAGGGCCGATGGTAGCCCCAAAGTATTGATGGAACTAACAAATACCGATAGTCTTGAAGATGCCTTTGTCAATCTAACTCAAGACGATAGTAGAGAAGTAGATGTGGCTGAACCAGATTCTAAATTACAACGATTTTGGACTAGGATTACTACTCGTAATAATCCACCTAAAGGGGGTGGTAATGATTCCTGATTCATTAAGACGTATTTGGTCAGTAGCAACAAAGGAACTACTTGACTTTGTAAGAGATTGGAGGACCTTGATTGCGCTAGTTCTTATACCAATCCTAATCTTCCCCTTGTTCTTCATAGCCTTACCTATATTTCTACAAGGTGAAATGGCCGAATTAGATCAATATGAATTAAATCTTGAAGTCCAAATTAATGATTCAGAAATACCAATAGAACTTATTGAACCGTTTAATACATCTAAGCTAAATTATACTATCGCACCACTTGACTTAGAATTAAACAACTTATCATCTGCAAACTCAGATGCCTTGCGTATTAGAGATGGAAATGGGCAGCCACATGTTATATTAAGATTGGAAGAAACTGAATCTAATTCATCTGAATCCTGGAATTATGCAATTCTTTACGATTCTACTTCTGAATTATCAAATGAAGGAAGAAGTCGTGTCATGATAGTAATGCAAAATTGGGAATCAGATATAATTAATCATACTTTATCCCAGTATAACCTAACTAGAGATGAAGCCTTAGACCCAATACATTGGGATGGAGATTCAGGCGAAGCAAATGTTGCCACATCAGCACAATCTGCTGGATTAGCCTTATCTATGTTCATCCCCATGATTGTTGCAATCTGGACCGCTTCTTCAGCCATACAACCATCCATTGACTTGACTGCTGGAGAAAGGGAAAGAGGAACAATGGAAGCATTGCTATGCACTCCTGCTAATCGCGTTGAATTGTTATATGGGAAATGGTTGGCAGTAGGGGTTGTTGCAGCAACTAGTGTTATTTTCCAATTAGTTGGTTTGCTATTTGCTATAATTTTCATTTTACCATCAGACACTCTAGGAATGCCAAGTCTTTCATCCTGGTCAATCATAAGTTTACTACTTTCTGTGTTATTATTTGCTATATTCGTTGTTGCTATAGAATTGGCCTTAGCAGTACGTGCCCATTCAGTAAAAGAAGCAGGCACAGTTCTAGGACCTATTGTAATCGCTTTCATCGTACCTGCAATGTTTGCCCAATTTGTGAACCTAGAGGGAATCGAATGGTGGTGGTTTGTAGCACCTATTTTCAATGTATGTTTGGCAATGAGAGAAGCATTGCTTAACATTAATGATCTCTCACATATTTCACTTTGGCTATTTTCATCCCTTTTGTATGCATTCTTAGCCGTCACATGGGCCGCCAAACAATTCAAGAGAGAAGATTTAGTTGAAAGCATATCATGATATTACTATAGTAATACCCCAGTAATACTTATTAGTGAACCTTCATGCCCTAATTTATGCCTAAAATTAGTTTGGACATGCCTAACGAACTACTCGAAGATTTACGATTACATGTTGGAGATACAAAAAAATTCGTTAGTGTAGCGGATGCCATAAGGACAGCTTGCAGGAAAATGCTAGATCAATTGGACGATATTGACAAACGACATGGTAGAATAGGTGGTGAATAATTTGATTACTAGAAAGGAAGCAGAAGATGCAATTGAGACCATAATTCGCTATATTGAAAATAATAATGGCGAACTAAGAGAGGGTGTCATGAAATCACCTTGTAGGGTTATTGATTCATATGATGAGATTTTTTCAGGATATTCAGAAGACCCAAATGAGGTATTAGATGCCACATTCAATGCAGAGGGTTATGACGGAATTGTACTTCTTCGTGACATTGAATTTACTTCTACTTGTGAGCATCATTTACTACCATTCAGTGGCAGAGGTCATGTTGCATATATTCCGACCGATCGTATCGTTGGGATTAGTAAGTTAGCACGTATTCTTGAAATGCATGCTAGAAGATTACAAAATCAAGAACGAATTACTAAATCAGTTGCTGATGATTTGGAGAATAATTTATCGCCATTGGGTTGTGCAGTAATTCTTGAAGCAAGCCATGGTTGTATGCAATGCAGAGGGGTAAAAAAACAAAATTCAATTATGACAACTAGTGCCATGAGGGGTGTGTTTTTTGATAAATCTGAAGCTCGTAGTGAACTAATGCAACTTATTCGTAGTAATCCTCTATCATAATTAAGGTGATTTTCATGGACACTGAAACTCCTGAACTTGTAGCTTTACCATTAGTCCCTATTATTGATGAATCTATTATACCCGATAAATACCCCAATGATGATGATGACCCTCTAAATAATAAATTTCCAGTAGTTGAAATCTTTCATTCCGTTCAAGGAGAGGGGTACCATGTAGGAACCCCATCAATTTTCATCAGATTCGGAGGATGTAATCTAGCATGTGAATGGTGTGATACAGAATTCGATAAGTGGGAAAATCTAAAACTTAGACAAATTATTGATGTGTTACAACAATGGAATTGTAATCGTATTGTTCTTACTGGCGGAGAACCTGCTCTTCAGGATTTGGCAACTATTTACAATATTTTACATCCAATGGGTTACAACATAGCCATCGAAACAAATGGTACAATTGAAATCCCCGAAGGTGTTGTTGATTGGATATGTGTTTCACCTAAAAATCAGATATACCCTACAGTTAAAATCAGACAAAAATCCGGTGATGAATTAAAAGTTGTATATTGTGGACAGGACCTAGGTATGTATGATGAACTAAAAAGTGGTTTTGACCATCACTTCCTACAACCATGTTACATTGAAAACGAAACAGTCGAGGTAAACGGCTCCAACTTCAAGGCAGTCGAGAGTGTGGTAAAGGCAAACCCTGGTTGGAGGCTCAGTCTACAGACTCATAAATGGATGGGGGTGCTATAATCCGTTCTGTAATGGCGTTCTCAGGTGGAATGGATAGCACCGGACTACTGTTGCGTCTACTGTCAGATGGACACACTGTTAGTTGTATATCCTACGACTATGGACAGAAGCATAGAATAGAGATTGAAAGGGCAGAAAAAAACATCGCTTATCTTTCATCACATGGGATATCAGTTGAGCACAGAGTCGTTAATCTAAGTTCAGCTGTTGGACTATTACATTCTGCACTAACCACTGAAGATTATCAAGTACCTCAAGGACACTACGAAGAGGAACAGATGAAGGCCACAGTTGTACCTAACAGAAACGCAATATTCACATCAATACTGTATGGATACGCACTTAGTATCTCAATTAGGGAGGATACTGACGTAGAGATCGCACTGGGAGTCCATTCAGGAGACCACACTATTTATCCGGATTGCAGACCAGAATTCTATGATTCAATAACAGAATCATTCGCATTGGGCAACTGGGGCTCAGAAAGAATTTCCATGAATCTCCCATATATTGACCTCGATAAGGAGGCTATTCTAAGAGACTCACTTAAGTCATGCGAAAGTTTAGGATTAGACTTCGACACCGTATTCACAAACACTAACACTTCATACAACCCTGATTCAGAAGGCAGATCATCAGGTAATAGCGGTGCTGACGTCGAAAGGATACTAGCATTCCATGCAATTGGACGCAAAGACCCTGTTCAATATGTTGATTCATGGAGTGAGGTTCTAAGAGGTGCATTAAAATCACAATTAAGGTTTCATGTTATGAAGGAAAACGGGACAGAGAGACCATTCACAGGAGAATATGACAGCCACTATGAAGATGGTAAATATTACTGCGCTGGATGCGGTAGGAAACTATTCGTGTCTGATGACAAATTCGACTCTGGTTGTGGCTGGCCTGCATTTTCTCGAGAAGCAGATGAGGCACAGATTATCCAAATTAAGGACACATCCCATGGAATGAATAGAATAGAGGTACGATGTAGTGGGTGCGACTCACACTTAGGCCACCTTTTCCACGAGAGCAGAGGTCCTAGATACTGTATCAACTCAATTTGCTTGAATTTTGAGAGGGATTAATATGACTACTAGAATTAGAAGATGGGTAGAAACCGATACCGGACACAGAGTCCCTAATCACAAGAGTAAGTGTAGGCACATACATGGCCACAGATATCGTTGGGAAGCAGAAATAGAGGGCGAGGTAGTTACTGAAAGAGGAGTGTCAGAAGAAGGAATGTTAATCGATTTTTCAGATATTTCAAGAATCCTAAAAGAATATATCCACGATATTGTAGACCATTCATTCCTTGTTTATGAGGGTGATTTAGAAGCCATCGCTGCATTGGATGCAATGGGACCTGAACACAGAACAGTTGTACTGCCATTTATCCCCACTGCTGAAAACCTTGCCAAGTGGGCATTTGAAATTGTAGAACCTCACATTTCAACCTCATATGGTAACACTCTAAGATTAACTGCAATGCATGTGCGTGAAACCCCAAAATCATGGGCCACTTGGAAAATATAATCACTCTTCTTCATTGTAAGTTTGCCTTAATGAATCTCTAGATTGCTTCATCACTCCAAGTATTCTATGAGCTTCATCGTTTAGTGGCATACCCCTCATTATGACTCTTTTTAACGTCTCAGATATACCCTTTCTTTTGTGCTCCTGAACATTTACTACTTCAGAAATGTCATCACTAAATGCATGTATCATCCTCCTTAGTTCAGGATCTAATAATCTATTAGCATGGGTTGTTTTAGGCAAACCAGATTGTTTTCCTAACTCACTTACACATAATGCCTTATGCAATTCATAAAGTATCAATGAAACTGCATGGCTTAAGTTTAGAATCGGATATCCCTCCCAAGTTGGTATAGTCACTAGTATATCGCACAATTGTAATTCCTCTGTGAGAATACCAACCCCTTCCCTACCAAAAATCAATGCAACTTTTCCTGAAACATCAAGTAGGCGGATCCCTAATTCCTCTGGCATCACAAAATGACGGAATGAGACCTTCTCGCCATATTCCCTTTTTCCAGAGGTCCCAATTACTAATGATATATCATGCATACATGAATCCCAATTAGTATAAATTTCTGAATTTAATAGTACATTTTTTGCATGCTTAGAACGTGCCAGTGCATCATCTTCAAATTCATAACCATTAGGAGCAATGATTCTTAATTTATCAAATCCAAAGTTAAGCATGGCTCTCGCAACAGCCCCAACATTGCCTTGGATTTCAGGTTCTATTAATACAACAATGACCTCGCAATCACGCTCAGGTAACGGAATTGGGAGGTTTTTACCCATTCTTATTCCTCATTAATAGGAGA
>MDTE01153156.1_pt1 | contig 14148 bp, 14 predicted proteins | sample 811231 | NCBI WGS metagenome assembly MDTE01 (sample SAMN05326651, study PRJNA326480) | marine metagenome | isolation source: seawater | place: Indian Ocean: Red Sea | collected 2010 | reverse complement strand
GTCTCTCCGTAGCCAATGGACTTTGAACACTCATTAGCTTCCGGCTTGAGGCCCGGATGAACAACCTACTGACAGATCACACTTAGCCCGTCATGGCGCTCGGCCAGCATCGCCCGGGCGGCCAGCCGCCCTGCACTTCGCGCGCTCCGTCCGGCGCTCCAGTGTCCTGCGGGCCGGGAACCCGCAAGACCGAGCAACGAAGAGGCGAAGCCGTTCAGCGACGAAACAGGCCAGCGAATAGGCAACGAACTGGCAACTCAGGACACTAGTGATGCACCGGCTTCTTGAGGTAGTCGGTCCGATCGGCCGACCGCACCAAGCACTTCAGCACCTGCTCTTCCCGCTCGATGCTGAGCGGCACGTCGACCCCGGCAGGCCCCAACCCCCAGATCGCCCGCAACATCTCCGGCAGGGTTTCGACCGGGTTGCCGTCCACTTCGAGTATCTGATCGCCGGGCCGAATACCGGCTGCAGCCGCCGGCCCCGAGTTCGAGAGTCCGGTCACCACACGAGGCTCCTCGTCGTCGCCCGTGAACATGCCGAGCCAGGGACGCGGCGGCATACCTGACGTGCTGGTGTTCAGCAGCGACTCCAGAATGGGCTCCAGCAGGTCAATGGGGACAAACATGTTGCCCTGCAGCTCCTGACCCTCGAGGACTTGCTGCACGAGCAGGGAGCCAATGCCGACGAGGCACCCGTCTTCGTTGACGAGACCTGCCCCACCCCACTCCGGGTGCGCGGGTGCGGTAAGCAGCGCCTCATCCAGCAGATACTCCCAGTAGCCGGCGAACTCCCGTTTGTCGATGAGCGTCGCCTTCAGGCAGTGTGGTCTGCCGCCGTGCCCCATGACGTAGACCGTGTCGGCACGCCCGAGGGTGGCGGCGCTGCCGCGTGGCACAACCTCGGCATTCAGCTGGCCAAGTGCCCGGACGAGGCCAAAGCCCGTGGCCTGGTCGTAGGCCACCGGATACGCTTCGACAACCGATCCGTCGTTCGCGTGGAGCCAGACGCTGCTGGCCTCGGTAATGAGGTAGCCGATTGTGAGGACGAGACCGGGTTCGATGACCATGCCGTTGCCGGCTCGTTCAGTCCCGAGTCCGGCAGCCGTGAACGCATCCGTCGGAATAATCGCCCGCACGGAGACAGCCGCACGCTGCACAGCTTCGAGGTCGAATCCCACTTCATCACGATTCGGCTGCAACGCCTCGGGGAACGCCCATTCTTCAGATTCGGACAACGCAACTCTCCACCTGACCACGCGGCAGCATAGTGTTTCCACCTGTGACTTGCAGCCACTGACAGAACGACCGAGCAATGAAAGCCTCGCCGGTGGCCCATTGCGGCGGTCCGGCCAGAGAGCCAGCACTGGCCTCGTCATGCGCGGCAGACCGGCCCAGCCGAGCGTAGCCCGTGTCCCGTCGGCGGACTGCCTCTGTCTTGTTGGGAGAGGCCGGAGGCCAGCCCGCCGGTCAGCGACTCAGCGCGGAACGTTGTGCAGTTCGACAAGGCGCGTACCCGGGCCGAGCTGCGCTTCGATCTGCGTAACAAGATCAGGTTCGAGATAGGGCGCGCGAATCTCCAGCCAGTATTCCGGTACGCCATCACGCGCGTTGACCAGGGTCTCGACACCGAGGGTGCGAACCTCATCTGACCGGGCCTCGGCGAAGCGTCTCTGGGCGAACACGCCGACCGAGACGCGCGCTGCCCAGGGCCCGTTCGGCACGTACCAGGTATCCATGAAGCCAGACTCGGCGAGCACCGCCATCGTCCTGCGCGCGGAGGATTCATCCAGTACCGGGGTCGTCACGATGAAGCCACGGCCGGGCGTCGCCGCTTGCCCCCTGTCCCGCACCGAGACTTCCGTCTCGAGCAGCAGGCTCGCAACCCGGTTCGCGTCGTCGGGGTCGTTGAACGGACCAACCCGATAGGGACCTTCCCAGCCCTGCCCCGCATCAGCCGTGGCCCGGGATACAACGAGCGCCCACGCGAGCGCCGCGCGCATCAACTGCGTTGCCGTTTGCGTTTCTTGTCGTTCCGTTTGACGTGACGGATCATGCGCTTGCGCTTGTTCTGCTGCCGCTCGGTCAATTTGTTCTTCCGCCCTTTGAAAGGATTGTCACCCTTTCTGAAGAGTAGACGAACGGGCGTACCCTCGAGCTTCAGCGCGTCGATGAAGCAGTGCTCGAGATAGCGTCGATAGGAATCGGGGACAGCGTCGGCCTGACTGCCGTGGATCACGATGGTCGGCGGATGGTGGCCGCCCGCATGCGCGTAACGCAACTTGATCCGACGGCCACTCGACAGAGGCGGGGGGTGGCGGGTCATCGCCACTTCCAGAATCTGGTTCAGCTCCGCCGTCTTGAGTTCACGGGCACCGCTCGCGTGGACCCGTGCGATCGTTCCGAACAGATCACCCACGCCGCTACCATGGAGCGCGGAGATGAAGTGAATATAGGGGTTAACGAGAAAGCCCAGTTTCCGATCGAGTTGGGTCCGGACATCGTCCCGCCACTCGTGTTCCAGGCCATCCCATTTGTTGACCAGCAGAATCAGCGCCCGACCGGCATCCAGCACGTGTGAGAGCAAGTGCAGGTCCTGATCGACCAGTCCCTCCGAGCCATCCAGCAGCAGGAGAACGACATGGGCATCACCGATCGCCTCGAGCGTCTTCACAACCGAAAACTTCTCGATCTTCTCCGATATGCGTCCGCGTCGGCGGACACCCGCCGTGTCGATGACCGTGTACTCGTGACCGTCGCGCTCGAACGGAATGTAGATGCTGTCCCGCGTCGTGCCCGCCTGATCGAAGACGACGACACGCTCCTCGCCAAGCATGCGGTTGACGAGCGTGGACTTGCCCACGTTGGGTCGACCGACCACGGCAAACCGGATGCCCGGATACTCATCCGCATCATCGTCCTGGTCCGCGTCGGGAACATGCTCTTCGATCAGCTGCCTGACACCGTGTCCATTCGTCGCAGAGATACAGACCGGGTCGCCGAGGCCGAGTCCGGCAAACTCAGAGAGCGCAAAGTCCGGGTTTTGACCGTCTACCTTATTGACGATCGGCAACACGCTCTTGCCGGCCTCGCGCAACATCTGGGCGATGACCTCATCCCCACCCGTCCGGCCCGATTGCGCGTCGAGCATGAACCAGACGACGTCGGCCTCAGCGACAGCCGCCCGCGCCTGTTCGGCCATCGGACCATCGATCCCTTCTTCGTTCCCCGAAAGCCCGCCGGTATCGACCACGAGCGCGGACTTGCCCTGCACGGTGCAGCGTCCGTATTGGCGATCACGCGTCAGGCCCGGATACGAGGCCACCAGCGCATCCCGCGAACGGGTCAGGCGGTTGAACAGGGTGGATTTGCCGACGTTCGGTCGACCGACGAGTGCGATGACATTGGCCACAGGCGGGCTTCAGCGAATCTCGAAAGCGTTGAGCCTGCCGCTGTTACCGATGATATACAAGCGCGATCCGTCCACAGCCGCTGTTGCCTGGATACCTTTCCGGTCGACCCGGCGGCGCCCGACGAACCTGCCGTCGGACTGCGCAAGGACGTGCAGGTAACCTTCGAAGTCGCCCATGAGGACAAAGCTGCCTGACGTAAACGGCGTGCTGACCTCGCGGTACTCGAGCGCATCCGACGACCAGACTTCATTGGCATTCTGGGTGTCGAACGCCTTGACGTGACCGTTGTCCTCGACCGCGTACACGTTGCCAAAGCCGCTCGCGAGACCCGCGGTTGACGAGAGTTCCTTGACCCACCGGGGGACACCCTCCTGCAGATCGTACGCTGCGATGTTGCCCTGATAGCTTGCGGCAATGAGCGTCGACCCGTCGACGACAAGCTGGCCGTCAACGTCGACGAGGCGCTCGAGGTCGGACTTGCCTTTCGCAACCGCTATCTTCGTGTCGAGTCGCGGGATGCCGTTCTGCAGATCGAGCACGGCGATCCGACCGTTGGCGAACCCTGAAACGACAAACCCACTGCGCACGAGCGGTGTGGTTGTCCCTCTGAGCGTGAGTGCGGGTACGGAAGTCGTGTACGACCACTGCTGCTCGCCGTCCAGCACGTCGAGCGCGGCAATGCTTCCGTCGATGGTCTGGACAATCACTTTGTCACCCCCGACCTGCGGCGGCGCCAGCACTTCGCTTGTCATCTGCACCTGCCACGACAGCGAGCCGTCGTTCTGACTCAGCGCAACAACGGAACCGTCAGTCAGGCCGACGAAAATCAGATCCGCACCCGCACCGACCCCGCCCGATACGACGTGATTGACGCTTCGGAAACGGAACCAGCGACCGCCGGTTTGTTCACCGACGTTCACCCGCCAGATCTCTCTGCCGTCGGCCGCGTCAAGCGCGTAGGCATTGCCGTCCACCGAGACCGCAAAAACCCGGCTGCCCACGAGCGCGGGCACGAGGCGTGCTTCCCGCCCGTCGGTATCCTTACCAAGGTTCCGGTCCCAGAGCTTCTCGAGTTCGATCTCTGCGTCAATACGCTTGAGCGCCTTCGGTTCGAGCTTGATCGACGCTTCCTCTTCGTTGCCAAAGAAGTCGTTCCAGACGGAACAGCCGCCGAACGCAAGCGCAAACGTCAGAACCGCGATACGGGCAACGATGCGACGCATGGTCAGCTCCCGGCCTCCGCGCCGTCATCGGTCGCGGGCGCGTCTGTGCCCGCATCCGCAGCGGAGTCGACGGCCTGCGTGCCTGCCGAGGCCATTGCAGGGACGTCCCGCAGTTTCATTTCCAGAATGGGCTTCACGGCGCCGTCCGTCATCGCGTCGAGCGCAGCCTGATAGGCCGCACCCGCGTCCTCATGACGTTCCTGAGCGAGATAGATGTCCCCCAGGGCCTCCTGACGCGACGATTCGTGGGCGCCCGCATCGAGTGACTCGACCTGGGCCAGGGCTTCGTCCCGTTTCTGGGATGCAAGGAGGACCCGTGCGAGACGCACGCGTGTGATCACTTCGATCGACTCTTGTGGCCCGTGATCGAGCACCCACTGCAGCTCTTTGGTCGCAAGCTCCAGATCGTTCTCCTCGACCGCGAGCCTCGCCATCAGCAGTGCGGCGAACTGCGCATAGGTTGTGTCGCCGTGATCGGTCTTCAGCGTGTCTGCAATGAAGCGGCTGCTTTGCAAGGTCTCTTCGTCCAGAGTGACCGTCGGCGCAACAACGGCCGCGTCAGTGAGGCTTTGGAACAGCGCGGCCGCCGCCTCGCCCGCCTCGCGCGTGCTGTTCTGCCAGCTCTGGAAGCCAAAGACGCCTGCAACCGCGACAACGATCCCTACCACGAGCGACGTGCCGTTCTCGTCTAGCCACTTCTTGATCGCTTCTACTTGTTCTTCGTCTGTATCCGCCAAGGTTGATCCCTAGTCTGCAATGCGGGCCGCCGCGCGCGATTTCCCCACGCGGCCTTGCCCGACGTTGTGTTCAGTTTGCTTCCGCCCCGAGCGCCGCCATCAGTTTCCCGACGACATCACCCGCAGGCACGGATTCCTGGGGCAGATCGCGGCGCAGGTGTTTGAATCCCACTTCACCGCGTGCCACCTCGTCCTCGCCGAGAATCAGCGCAACCCGCGCGCCGCTTGCATCGGCCTTCTTCAACTGCGCCTTGAACTTGCCGTCCCCACAATGGACCACCAAACGCAGCGCAGGTTCACGGCCGCGTATGCTCTCAGCCAGAATCATGGCCTCACCGCGTGCGGCCGCACCGAAACTTGCGAGATACACGTCGGCCACCGCCTGTTCCGGCTGCGTACCGATGGTCTCAACCAGCATCGCAAGTCGGTCGAGCCCCATGGCGAAACCAACGCCCGGCGTCGGGCGCCCGCCAAGTTCCTCGATGAGGCCGTCATACCGCCCTCCGCCGCAGACAGTACCCTGTGCTCCGAGCGCGTCCGTCGTCCACTCGAAGACCGTCTTGTTGTAGTAATCGAGTCCGCGGACGATGCCGCGATTGACGATGTAGGGCACCTGCGCCCGATCGAGCACGGCGCGGATCGCGTCGAAGTGCGCAACCGACGCTTCGTCGAGGTAGTCCTCGAGGGATGGCGCATCAACGAGAATGGCCTGGGTCCGTTCGTCTTTCGAATCCAAAATCCGCATCGGGTTCGTCGTGAGCCGGCGCTGACTGTCCGCATCGAGTTCGCGCTCGAAGCCGCGAAGGTATCCGACCAGCGCGTCCTTGAACTGACCCCTGGCCTCGGTGCTGCCGATGGAGTTGAGTTCGAGCTTCACCGCCGAGTCGATCCCGAGCGCTTTCCACACCCGAGACAGCATCAGGAGCAGTTCGCAGTCGACGTCCGGGCCGGGCATCCCGTAACACTCGACGCCAATCTGCTCGAACTGACGGTACCGCCCTTTCTGGGGACGCTCGTAGCGAAACATGGGCCCGGAGTACCAGAGCCGCTGCACCTGGTTGAACACCATGCCCGCGCCCAGTGCCGCCCGCGCACACCCGGCCGTCCCTTCCGGCCGCAGCGTGATCGAGTCGCCGCTGCGGTCGTCGAACGTGTACATCTCTTTCTCGACGATGTCCGTCGCCTCACCCACCAGACGCTGAAACAGATGCGTGCTCTCAATCACGGGCAGCCCAATCTCCCGGTACCCGTAGGTGCCGAGCGTCTCGCGGACGACGTCCTCGATGTAGCGGAACAGCTCACGCCGATCCGGCACGAGGTCCTGCATGCCTCTGACGGCTTGTATCTTCATTGGAGCGCGGAGTTTCGTGGGTTGTTGCCCGCACCTCCTGGCGCGGGACGGCGCATTTTATCGGGAATCACCCGGGAGTGGCAGTGGGGATTGTCGGGCCGGGTGATTCCGCCTGGCCAACGCTCAGGCGTCGCGGGCAATCACGTCGGGGTCATTGTCCTTCGCGAGCTTGTCGGCGACGCGTCGGCGAATCATCGCTTCGAGTTCATCGACCAGTTCCGCGTTCTGAACCTTGTGATCGGGTGCGCCGTCCGAATAGATGAGGTTGTTCGGCGACGCGCCGGTCAGACCGATCTCCGCCTCCTTCGCTTCCCCGGGGCCATTGACGATGCACCCGATGATCGCGACGTCGATGGGCGTGGTGATGTCCTCCACCCTGCGCTCCAGCTCATTGACTGTCGCGATCACGTCGAAGTTCTGCCGCGAACAGCTCGGACACGCTGTGAAGTTGACCCCTTTGCTGCGCAGATGCAGCGCCTTCAGCAGGTCGAACCCAACCTTGATCTCTTCGACCGGATCGGCGGCGAGCGAAATGCGAATCGTGTCGCCGATTCCCAGCATCAGCAGCATGCCCAGTCCCGCCGCACTTTTGACTGTCCCCGAGCGGAGACCGCCCGCCTCGGTGATGCCCAGGTGCAGGGGCGCGTCGATCTGATCGGCGATCTGCCGGTAGGCGTCGATTGCCATGAAGACGTCCGACGACTTCATCGAGAGCTTGTAGTCGTGGAAGTTCTCTGCATCGAGCATGTCGATGTTGCGCATGGCGGACTCGATCATCGCCTCGCTGCACGGCTCGGGGTACTTCCGCATGAGGTCCTTGCCGAGAGAGCCCGCGTTGACGCCGATGCGGATGGGAATGTTGTGGTGTTTGGCCGCGTCGACGACGGCCCGGGTACGCTCCTGACTCCCGATGTTCCCCGGGTTGATCCGCAGGCAGTCGACACCAAGGTCCGCAACCCGCAGGGCAATGCGGTAGTCGAAATGGATGTCCGCCACCAGCGGCACCGATACCGCCTTGCGGATCTGCCCGAACGCTTCCGCGGCGTCCATGCTGGGCACGGACACGCGGACTATATCGGCACCCACGGCCTCGAGCCGGCGAATCTGCGCGACAGTCGCCTCAACGTCCGTCGTTTCGGTATTCGTCATGCTCTGCACCGAAATCGGCGCGTCGCCCCCAATCGGGACGTTCCCAACCCAGATCTGCCGGCTCTTGCGCCGTTGGATGTTGGATTCCTGTTTCATACCATGTGCCCCGGCATCACTGCGTGCGGACTTTCGCGGTTTCGTCAGACATCGTGTAGGGAGAGAGATCGAACCGCGCGCCGTTGTAGCGCATCCGGACCGCCGGCGCTTTGCCGAGCAGCACCGTAAACGGCCCCGAACCCGTGACACTCATCACGTCGCCGCCACGGTTGAGATCAGCGTAGATCACCTTGTCGACGGTGTCCTCGATCTGCACCCAGCAATCGTCCGTGAAGGAGAACTCGAGCACGTCGGACCCGTCCGCGGTCACGGTGATGCGTCGTTCTTCCCCTGCACGCTCACGCTCGATGCTGACGCCCGGGTCTTCGAACTCATCCATCGCGTCGCCGGAGCCTTCCGGTACGAGCGTCGAAGGCGCAGGGATGTCCTCGTGCGCCGCCTCCGGTCCCGTCGGTTCCCCGAACCCGACCGCCGTTGCCGAATCGTCCGTCGCCACAAGCGCATCGGTCAGGCCGGAGGCTTCCGCCTCGGCCTCGGCCTCGCCCACCAACTCCGCCGGATCGGAGGTGGCGGCAACCAGATCCGGCTCACTCCCGAACAGGGCGTCCTGACTTGGGAGCTCCTGCTGCTGACGAGGCGCCCCTGGCGTCATCGCTGCCCTCGGTTCCGGTGCCGCCCTCGTGCCGGAATCCGGCTCAGGCGAGTCCGCGCCGGCGAAGTACCAGACGAGCGCAATCACGATGACAAGCCCGCCAAGTGCCATGAGCCCGGTCTGCAGAACCGGCCCCGTGAACGTGACCGGCCCGACCGTCTCCTCGGTCACATCCCGGATCGGCGCGACATCGTCGGAACCTGGGAGCGCGGACTCGTACTTCTGAACGATGGCGTCCCCGTCCAGACCAACCTCTCGCGCGTACGCACGCAGGTAGCCCTTGATAAACGCGGTCCCTTTCGGAATCTTGTGGAAGTCCCCCTCGTCGATGTAGCGGATGAAGGTGTGCGTCAGGTACAGCTTCGCCGCAACGTCTGCCTGGGAGAGGCCCGCAGCCTCGCGCGCCTCGATCAGCAATTCTGAAACGGACGCTGCCGCTTCGTCGTCGACAGCTTCTGTCTGTGCCTGCTCACTCACCGGCAGTCTCACGATACTGCGCGTATTCGTCCGAGGCCGGGAAGATGTTCCTCAGCATCAGGCCATAGCTTGCTTCCTGATCCGACTCACCAAAGATCCGTGCCAGACGGATTCCCAGCCAAAGGCTCCGGGACGTCTGGTCAGATCCCTGCAGAAATCTGCTGAAGAGTTCCCGGGCACCGACGTAATTGCGATTCCCGAACCGGATGTCCGCCAGCTCGATCAACGCCCGCGGTTGTGAAGGATTCAGATCGATCGCACGCTCGAACGCGCGGCTCGCCTCATCCGCACGATCAAGGTGCAGATAGCTCACGCCGAGGTTCTCGAACACCTGTGACCGCCCCGGGGAATAAAGGTCGTCCGCCGCGGTCTCCAGATGCTCGACTGCCTCGGCGTAGCGACCTTCGTCGAAGAGAAAGGCGCCAAAGTTGTTCCTGGTGCGGGTCGAATCGGAGTCGTAGCGCAACGCCTGCCGAAAGTGGTCTTCCGCGAGCCCGGTCTCGCCTTCGAGTTGGAAGAGCAGCCCGAACAGGCCATGCACCTGGGGCGAACGGGGCTCGAGTTCCTGCGCACGATTCAGGTTGGTCTTTGCACGCTGGTACTCGCCGGCGCGCATGTAGGCAGCGCCGAGCGCGAGATAGTCCTGATAGACCTGATCCTCGTCGACCTTTGGGCGGCTCGCGGAGTCACAACCGGCGAGCAGCGTCAGAGCGATCAGCACGGGCAGCAGACGTGTCACGATGCACTCGCCAGCCTGCGGTACCGGGCCTGGCGCCGTGTGCGGTCAGCAACGCTGCCGACGAGTTGCCCACACGCCGCGTCAATGTCCTCACCCCGGGTCGTCCGCACCGTCACGGACAAACCGGCGCTCGCCAGCCGATGCTGGAACGCTCTGACTGACGTGACGGTGGGTCGTTCGAAGCCGCTCCCCGGAAAGGGATTGAATGGGATGAGGTTGATCTTGCACGGGAAGTCCCGCAGCAACTCCGCCATCTGGGCGGCGTGCTCGGGCTGATCGTTCACGCCGTTCAGCAGCGTGTACTCGACTGTGACGGTCCGTTTCTCACCGAGATTTCCAGCATAGCTGCGGCATGCCTTCAGCAGTTCGGCAATCGGGTACTTCCTGTTGATCGGTACCAGTTCGTCGCGCAGTGCGTCGTTGGGCGCGTGCAGCGAGATGGCGAGCGACGCGTCAGTGCGTTCGGCAAGTCGGTAGATGCCCGGCACGACGCCCGCCGTGGAAATGGTCACGCGGCGCTTGGAGATGCCGTATCCAAGGTCGTCCATCATCAGGTCAACGGCGGGCGCCACCGCGTCGAAGTTGAGCAACGGCTCGCCCATCCCCATGAGCACGACGTTCGTCACGACACGTTCGCGCTCCGGATAGGCGTCGGCGAGTGTCTGCACCGCTATCCGCACCTGGCCCACAATTTCCGCCGCGGTGAGATTACTGTTGAAGCCTTGTTTGCCAGTCGCGCAGAACTTGCAGTCAAGCGCGCAGCCCACCTGCGATGACACGCACAACGTGCCTCGGTTGGGCTCGGGTATGAACACCATCTCCACCGCACTGCCGCCCGCCGCACGAATCAGCCACTTGCGCGTGCCGTCCGTTGACAGGTGTTCGCTGACAATCTCCGGTTCGCGTATCTCGCGCCGCTCTGCAAGCTCGGTGCGCAGCTTCTTGGAGATGTCGGTCATGTCGGCAAAGTCGGCGACGAACCGATGGTGCAGCCATTTCAGTATCTGCTCGACACGGTAAGGCTTCTCACCCAACTCCTCGAGCAACGCCGCCCAGGCTTCCCGGTCCATGCCAAGCGCGTTCAGGCGCCGCCGGCTCTGGCCCTGCAGGCCGGTTCCGCTCGTCGTCTGTGCTGCGTTGCTGTCCTGCATGGTTGTTACCGGACCGGGCGAGCCTTGCTGTCAGTCACGCGGGCAGATGCCGCCGTCAGCGAAGAAAAACCCGATCTCGCGCTCGGCCGAGGTGGGAGAATCCGAACCGTGTACGGCATTCGCATCGATCGACTCCGCGTAGTCGGCCCGAATCGTGCCCGGCGCTGCCTCAGCCGGATTCGTCGCGCCCATGAGTTCCCGGTTGCGCGCAATGGCGTTTTCGCCTTCGAGCACCTGCACAATCACCGGACCAGAGGTCATGTATTCGACAAGCGGCGGGTAGAAGGGTTTCCCTTCGTGTTCGGCGTAGAAGCCCTGGGCCTGCTCCTGAGACAGCCGTATCATCCTGGACGCAACGATACGCAGACCCGCGCTCTCGAAACGCGAGGTGATTTCCCCGATCACGTTCTTTGCGACTGCGTCGGGTTTGATAATTGAGAACGTACGTTCGACGGCCATGCGATGAATCTCCGGAAACAGCTGAAAAAGCGCTGCGGATTATACGCTTCTGTCTGCCGTAATCACTCGAAACCTTGCCGGCGGGCCAGGAACCTTCAGTCCTGTTCGTCGATCCAGGCCATCTGGATGGCCTCCAGGATCCGCTCGCCGCAGCGCTCCGGGTCGTCGTCGAATTCGGGCAACGCCTCTACCCACTGTTTCAGGTCCGTGAACCGGACGGTGAGCGGGTCAACATCCGGATAGCGCTCTGCCAGTTCGATCGCGATATCGATCGTATCCACCCATTTGATTGCCATCGGCTGACTCCCCGCGACACGTCGTCCGCTCAGTGGTTCTCCGAAACCTGGTTGATGGTGTACTTGGGGATCTCGATCACAAGATCCTCGTCGCCTACTTCCACCTGGCAGGACAGCCTGGAATCCGGTTCCAGCCCCCAGGCTTTGTCCAGCAGGTCGTCTTCTTCTTCCTCCGACTCCTCGATCGAGTCGAAACCCTCACGGACAACCACGTGGCAGGTCGTGCACGCACAGGCCATCTCACAGGCATGCTCGATGTTGATCCCGTGCTCGAGCGCAACCCTGATCAGGTTGTCGCCTGGATTCGCCTGCACGACCGCCCCTTCAGGACACCGCTCGGCATGCGGCAGGAACACCAGCTGCGGCATCAGGAAGACTCCTCTCTTGCGCCATCAAACTCGTCGATGTCGTGGCCGGCAAGCGCCTTGCGGACTGCCTGATCCATTCGCAGTCCGGCAAATGTCTCGCTTGCATGTCCCAGTTGCTCGGTTGCCGCGGAAATGGCGAGGTGGTCGTCCCGGCCCGCGGTCTCGCGCAGCGCCTCGATGCCCGCCCTCAGCGCCGAGACCTCAGCGTCCGCAAGGAGCGCGCCGTCCAGATCGAGCGCCGCCGACAGTGCGTCCATCACCCGATCAGCCTCGACCCTCGCCTCGGACAGCGAACGGGCCTGCGCATCACCTTCGGCATGATCGAAGCCCGCCTTCAGCATGTCCGTGATCTCGGCCTCTTCGAGCCCGTAGGTCGGCTTGACCGTTACCTCTGCAGCGACACCGGTACTCTCTTCGGTTGCCGACACCGACAGCAGTCCGTCGGCATCGACCTGAAAGACCACCTGGATGCGGGCCGCTCCCGCAACCATCGGCGGAATGCCGCGCAGTTCAAACTGCGCGAGCGAGCGACAGTCGGCAACAAGCTCACGTTCGCCCTGCACCACGTGAACCAGCATGGCGGTCTGCCCATCCTTGAAGGTCGTGAACGACTGGGCACGCGCCACCGGAATTGCGGTATTGCGGTGGATCACCTTTTCCGCGAGCCCGCCCATCGTCTCGAGCCCCAGCGAAAGCGGCAGTACGTCGAGAAGCAGCACCTCATCCGAAGAGCGATTGCCCGCAAGCACGTTGGCCTGCACGGCGGCACCCAACGCGACGACCCGGTCCGGGTCGAGACTGGTCAGGGGTTCACGCCCGAAGTAGCTGGCCACGGCAGCCCGTACCGCGGGAACGCGTGTCGACCCGCCTACAAGTACGACATTGGTCAGTTCGTCCAGCGCCACGCCGGCATCGCGCACGGCGCGACGACAGGCACGCACTGTCCGTTCGATCAACGGTGCCACGAGCCTGTCGAACGTCTCGCGGGTGAGTTCGGTATCGAGCACGAGAGGCGTCGCGCCCGGTAGGTCGAGTTGCACCGCAACGGACTCCGACGCCGTCAGCGCTTCCTTCACGCTCCTCGCTGCGAGGCTCAGCTTGCGCCGCTGACCCAAGTCGAGTGGGTCCGTCACGCCCGCCTGCTCCCGCAGCCAGGCGGCAAGCGCCGCGTCGAAATCGTCGCCGCCCAGCGCCGAGTCGCCCCCCGTCGACAGCACTTCGAACAACCCTTTGCGTAACCGTAGGATGGAGATGTCGAACGTGCCGCCGCCAAGGTCGTAGACGGCGACGACACCTTCAGCGCCCGAATCGAGACCGTAGGCCACCGCGGCCGCCGTCGGTTCGTTGAGGAGGCGCAGCACGTTGAGGCCCGCGAGCCGCGCGGCATCCTTGGTGGCCTGCCGCTGCGCGTCGTCGAAGTAGGCGGGAACGGTCACAACGACCCCTTCGAGTTCGCCTCCAAGGGTCTCTTCAGCGCGGGCGCCGAGCGTCCGCAGAATCTGGGCCGACACCTCGACCGCGCTGACGTCGCCGCCTGCGGTCCTGAGGCGTGGCACCGCGGCGTCACCCACAACCTCATAGGCGAGATCCGCGACATCCTCATCGCCACGCCCCATCATGCGCTTCACGGAAACGATCGTGTTGAGCGGATCATCCCCTGCGGCCGCCAGCGCGGCTGCGCCAACCTCCACCGCATCCGCCCGGTACCTGACCGCGGACGGAAGCAGGTGTCGGCCCTCCTCGTCCGCAAGCGTCTCGGTGACTCCGGCTCGCACGGTCGCAACCAGCGAGTTGGTGGTTCCAAGGTCGATGCCCGCCGCACGTTTGCGCGCGTGCGGATCAACGGCCTCGCCGGGTTCAGTGATTTGCAGAAGTGCCATGTTCGATCGTCGATTCAGTAGCCAAGCAGCCGCTCTTCGACGGCGGATGCTTCGGCGCGAAGCTTGTGCATAAACTGGAGTTTGTAGACGCTCTGTTCGGCGGCATCGAGGGCCGTGTCGCCGCCCTCCGGCGCGGCGCCCTCCAGCGCGGCCCCCGACATTGCGCCGCTGAACTCGACCTCGAGTGCCGCGATGCC
>MDTE01127475.1_pt1 | contig 14148 bp, 11 predicted proteins | sample 811231 | NCBI WGS metagenome assembly MDTE01 (sample SAMN05326651, study PRJNA326480) | marine metagenome | isolation source: seawater | place: Indian Ocean: Red Sea | collected 2010 | reverse complement strand
TGCCTGAGCGCCCAACTCAAGAGCTTAGGATAGGCCCGCTGGACCAATCCGAAACCTCGTTCGAAGAGAAAAAGCAGCGGCAGAAAGAGCGGCATCAACACTAGGACAAGGAGCAACAACGCCGTCACCAACACCAACCCGACCAGCATCATTCCCACATGTAAAACGATACCTACCAAGCGCAATAGAGTTCTAATTACCAGGTGTACCACGAGCAGATAGACCAGAACCAGAGGGAAAACCAGTCCTTTGCAAACCTTCACTACCCAGCGTTCGGATCGACCGACCCAATTCGCATAGCGCTGCATCGTCTCGCCGAGAGCCCGGGCCGAACCAAAACCCAGAATGCCCGGCCAAACCCGCTCGAAGAACGTCCACCTGCCGATCCGGCTCTCATCCGCCCAAATACCGATCCAGGATTGAAAGGTCCGTTCGCACCGCAGCCACCGCCGTTCAACCGGATGAATGATCCACCACAGCGCTTCGGCCAGTACGATAAACACCCCCTTGAGCACCGCCGCCACCAGCGTCGCCAACGCCAGGAGCATCCGCAATACCACCTCGTAGATCAGGTACGGCAATGTCAGAGCGAGCACCGGCACTTTGCGCCAAAAACTCCGCCCCTCGCCGAGCACCGTCCGTGCCCTGCCCAGGGCCTCTAAACGGAGAAAATCGCCGTTCAATCCGGCCCTGTAGTCAATCTGACGCGAAGCCAGCATCGGGATAAAGAAGAGCGCAACCCCCAGTGAAGCCAGCAGCGAAAATACGACCGTCAGAGCCATATCGCCGAAAATCTGACCGGCCATACCCTCGACGAAGACGATTGGAAAGAATACGGTGATCGTCGTCAGTGTCGAAGTAAAAACTGCACTGCCGACCTCGGAGGTACCGCGGATCGTAGCACTGACCAGATCGTCGCCTTCCTCGCGACAACGAAAAATACTTTCCAAAACCACAATCGAATTATCGACCAGCATCCCGATGCCCAGAGCCAGCCCACCGAGCGACATCATATTGAGCGATACATCGTAGATGAACATCGGTGCAAAAGTGGCCACGATCGATACTGGAATCGTCAGGCCGATGATCAGCGTATGGACCACATTACGCAAAAAGACGAAGAGCACCAGTACGGCCATTGCTCCACCGAGAATCGCACTGGTCTGGGCCTCGGCAATCGAATCTTCGATAAAGCCCGACTGATCGGAGAGCAGTTCCAACCGGGCTCCCTCGGGCAGACGATAGCCGATGAAGTCGATCATCCGCAGGTGTTCGATCGCCTTGCGGGCCGCCGCCTGCTTCTCTGCCTCCAGATCTGAACCCTCACCCCGTCGTTCCCCGGATCCCCAGTCTTCCTCCTCTAGTTCCTCCTCTGGTTCCTCTTGCCGTTTTTGCAATTGCTCTACGTACTGGCGCTGCTGCGGCAATCCGTAGAGCGCGTTGCGCACCCGTTCGGCCACGGCGACGATATTGGCGTCGGCCTCCTTGTAAATCTCGATCTCAACACTGACCTTGCCGTTGACCCGGGTGATGATCTCGCGATCCTTATGCGAGCGAGTTACGCTAGCGATATCGCGCAGGTGAATATCGGCATCGCCCTGGCGAGCCACGATCAGATCGGCAATCTCGTCGACGGTCGCGAACTCGTTGAGAGTGCGGATCAGGTACTCGACCTGTCCCTCGCGCAGATTGCCGCCGGGCATATTGACATTATTCTGGGCCAGACGCTGGTTGATCTGCTGGATATCCAGCCCCATCACCGATACCTGACGCTCGTTGAGCGCGACGTGGATCTCCTCCTCCAGACCGCCCTTAACCTTAACCGCAGCCACTCCGGACAGCGCCTCGAGTTCGCGTTTGATCTCGTGCTCGGCCACGTAGCGCAGTGCGTAGAGATCCTGAGGCCCGTGCAAACCGACGCGCATAATCGGGTCGAACGAGGGATCGTAGCGGAGCAGCAGTGGCTTCCTCGCCGCTTCGGGTAACCATACCCGATCGGCCTTTTCCCGGACCTCCTGGGACATCAAATTCATGTCGGTGTCCCATCCGAACTCGAGAATGATATCGGACTGCCCGGCCCTGGAAATCGAAGAGATATTGACCAGGTTGGGTACAATGCCCAGTTCTTGCTCCAGGGGGCGGGAGAGCAACGTCTCGACTTCCTCCGGTGCAGTACCCGGATATTCGGTGCGAACGGTCAGTGTCGGGTAGGAGATATCGGGCATCAAATTCAGCGCGAGACGCTGGTAGGAGACCCAACCAAAAACACAGATCGCCAGTACCACCATCAAGATGGCGACCGGCCGACGGGTGGTTATCGCAAAACGAGAACTGTTGGCGGGAAATTCCATAGGGCTTTAGCCCTCGTCTGGAGCGGACTCGATACCCGTCTTGGAGGCAGGTTGATCATTGATGACGCGAACTCGAGCCTGGTCCTTGAGGCCGTTCTGACCGACGATGATGATCGGAGTCCCTGGGTCGACATCGGCCAGCGCCTCGATAAAATCGGCGTTTTCGAATCCCTGTACGAGCTGCACTTTCTCGGCGATGGTATCGCGAACAGCGAATACGTACTTGTCCCCCCCATCGTAGACCACCGCTTGCTTGGGGATCAGTACTGCCTCTTGATGCGTATCGGTAATGATCTGGACGCTGACGGAAAGACCTGGACGTAGGTATTCGAAACGATCGCGGAGTCCGACCGTAACTTTGAAGGTCCCACTGCGAGGATCGACCACTGGGCTGATGCGCTTGACCCACCCTTTAAAGAATTTGTCGGGTAGGAATTCCGAAGTGATGGATGCCCGCTGTTGATTGCGAATGGCCGTCAGGTACTGTCCCGGCACGAAGACCCGGGCGATCATATCGTCGAGCTTGATCAGGTCGTAGAGTTTGCTGCCCGATCCGACCCGAGCGCCGACCTGCACATTACGCCCGGTAATCATCCCGGAGAACGGTGCCAGAATCGCCGCGTGCTCCAATTCGAGTTGCGCCCGCTCGCAACGCAGGCGCGCCTGCGCCAACTCGTATTTCTTGGTCTCGAACTCCTGGTCGCTGATCAGCTTGCGCTTGAACATCTCCTCGGTGCGCTGGTAGCTGGTCTGCTGATAATCCAGATTGACCCGGGCTTCCCGATCCGCGATGCGCAACTGGTCGTCTTCTATATGCAATAACGTATCCCCAACTTCAACCCGGTCGCCCTCTTCCACCGCTACTCGTTCGACCATGCCGCTGATCTGTGGATAAATTTCTACCGCTGCTTCTGTTTCGATCGTCGAGTTGAAAAGCAGGTACGAGGAAATCTCGCCGATATGGGTGTGCGCAATCTCGACCGGAACCGCTTCGATCTCCTCCGCCAGCGTATCGGCCTCGGCACTATCGATCTGCGCGCTTTCGGCAACCTCCTCCTCAACGCCGCCTTCGTCGCCGTTTTTGTCCTCCTGCTGACCACAGGACAGGAGCACGACGAGGATAAAAAAACCCCATACACCATGCCGGAAACACACGGTCATAACACCCTCCTACCAGATCTCCGGACTTGTCTATCTATCTGAAAATAATAAATTAGTATATACACTATATACGAAACAACCTCGCAAAGTGGACACTGTCAAGTGCCGATCCAACTCTTCGCAATTCTGGCCACTATCGCCTTTGTAGCATTTGCCACTCGCTTACTGCGGCACTCGCCATTGACAGCGGGACTGCGCCAGCGCATTGAGGAACGTTCACCTTGGGGTGCCAAACTCTTCAAATGCCCGCACTGCCTGGGTTTTTGGCTTTCACTGCCCTGCGCCGGGCTCCTTGCACACACCATACTCAATTTCGCCGTCATCGTCTTATTGGGCTGGCGAGGCAGCTACTATCTAAACCGCCTCATCGACAACTTATTCGTCCAGAACAAAATCCCGGCTGCAGACCGCCAATGCTACATCTGTGCCAAACCCTATGATAAAACTTTCCTCCAACGAATCAACCGCGACTTTTGTTCGCACCGATGTTGGTTCGATCATCTCAGAGACCAATATCGCAGCGAAAAACCTCTTATCAATTCATCCGGAGAATTCATCCGTCAGGAGCTATACCCAATGAGCTACCAGAACATCAACCCGAGCGAAGCCAAAGCCCTTATTGAGAGCGATGCAAAAACCGTCTATATCGATGTTCGATCGATGCCCGAATACGAAAACGGCCACCCGGCCGGGGCCTTAAATATCCCCATCATGCACCGCGAAGCCGCAGGTATGGTACCCAACCCGGACTTCGTCCGGGTCGTTCAATCCCACTTCGCAACCGACACCAAGCTCTTGATCGGCTGCCAATCCGGTGCCCGCTCGATCCGCGCTTCCGAAGCCCTTATCAACAGCGGTTTCACCGATGTCTACAACGTCACCGGTGGCTTCGGCGGAGCCCGCAACGAAACCGGCGCAATCATCGAACGCGGCTGGCTGGAATTGGGGTTTTCGGTCGAATACGGCGCCGAAGACGACAAGAGCTATCCGGCGCTGACAACCGGAGCGAATTAAATGGGCAAATCCATTAGCTGCGCGGTACTCGTCGTCGGCGACGAGCGCCAGGCGCAGAGCGGCCAAATACTGGTCAAACTCTTGCAAGAAGCCGGCCACAAGGTCGCCCAGGACCGCACGATCAAAGCCGATGGCCTGCAGATCAAAGGCGAGTTGGCCATGCTGACCCAGGCATCCTCCTCTGAGGCAATCTTCTTTACCGGCCGCACCGGAAATGCCCTGCGCGATCCGATCGGCGACGCAGTGCGCCAGCAACTCGACCGACGCCTGGACGGCTTTGGCGACCTACTGCGCTCGCTCATCTACGCAGAAGAGGGCTCGCGGGCACTCCTCGTACAGGGAGTGGCCGGCTCGCTCAAACGGCGGCTGGTCTTCTGCCTGCCCGGCGATCCCAAAACCATCGAAGTAGCGATGAGTAAACTGGTTCTGCCCGAGCTGGACCAGCTCTTAGATCAGCTCATTCCACGCGCATGAATCCCCAGCTCAACCCCTATTTCCAGGCCGGACTCGACCTGATGGCCAAACCCTGTCTGGTCATCGGTGGGGGAAACGAGGCCGAAGAAAAATCCGGACGTCTCTTAGCAGCCGGAGCCCGCCTCACGGTAATTAGCCCCGACCTGACGCCGACACTCAGTGGGTGGGCCGATGCCGGCCGTCTCACCCACCACCGGCGTCCATTCGAAGAACGAGATCTCGACGGAATCGTCGTCGCCCTCAATACCGTGCGCAACAACGACGCGCTGACCGCCAGAGTCTACGAACTGGCCCTGGCACAAAAAATTCTCATCAATTCCTACGACAATCCCGCCTATTCCAATTTCGGCATGGTCGCCCTAGTGCAACCAGGGCATCTGCGGCTGAGCATCTCGACTTCCAACGCCAGCCCCGCGCTATCGAGTCGCCTGCGCAAAGACCTGCAGGCTATCTTTGATGAGGAGTTCGTCGAATATCTCGATCGATTAGCCCAAATCCGCCAGCGGGTTCGCGCTAAAGTCGCCGATCGCCAAATCCGCTTCGCCCTACTCCGCGCCGTGGTCCGCGACTTCCGCCTAGCGGGCGCTCTTCACTACCCAGCCGACTGGCAACGACACGCAGATGCCCTGCTCACCTGCGACCTAGCATCCTGCGGCAGCGAAACGCAGTGCATCGATTGTCCGCTCGGCTCGGCGTAGTTGATAAGTGATAAGAGCCTGCGCATTGCTCCCGCAGGACTCAACCAATCACCCCGACGACTAGAAGCCAAAAGCACCTCAGCGTAAAACCGCGATCTTGTCCTTCACCAGCAAAGCGCCCTCACGAGAGTGAATCGTATACATATAGACGCCGCTGCCCACCAAACTCGGACTGAAATCGCCAGGCTCCGTGCGATTCACCCCGCGCCAGAGCACTTCATTGGCCTTGGCCCCCAAACGACGCTGTAGCGCATTGTCCTCACTCGCCTCCCACACCAATTCGCCACCAGGAGCAAAAAGCTGTACCCGAGCCTTGAGCGGCAAACCGCTAAAACGCAGAAAACCACCACTTGCGGGTCGGAAAGGGTTGGGAAAAACCACTATCTTCGACTGCGGCGCCAGCCGCACGGACTGGAAAGCGCGATTGTCTACTTCACTCATCTCTGCAATCTGATCTTCGATATCCACCTCGACGAGAAAAACCATCTCGCCAAAACGCTGCCAGGGGATGCTAAGATCCATACCTGTTCCAGGACCCAGTTCAGCTTGGGTCTCTTCGTCGTAGATCACTTCGCAACCACTCGAATCAGACCGACAATGCGAAACCCGCACCCGGAAGCCACCGGTTGCAGCACCCAACCCAATATTGCTGATCCGCACTCGCAGATCGTCCTCCTGGTCACTGCGAAGATCCCCGGTGAAAACCGCCAAATTTGGCTCGCCTTGTCCTAACCCATACTGTGCTAAGGTGGCCACTGCCAGCTGCGTGGTACGGCGCATCAGCTCCCAGTTGATACTGTCGGGCAGGTCGACGACCGAGTGGTACTGTGAGTTGACGCGATAGATGCCCTCGCGAACTCCGTAGGTCGTCGAATCGGTAGGTAGATAGTTTTCGATCCCGAGGATCGCATCGTAACCCCGCGCCCAAAACGGAGCGTGATCGCTCAATCGAGCTCCTCCATCCACCAGAAGATCGATATCGAGGTCGATCGAGTAGCGCTCCCCGACAGCCCCCATCTCATCTGCCAACCATCTCGAACCCGGATTGGTCACCAATTCGAGGCGCTGCTTGAACGGATTGAATCCGATCATGTCGAAATTGAATACTCCGAGTATTTTCTCATCGCGTTCAGCCGCGATATTGGCGTACTCCTGACTGCCCAGTAACCCTAATTCCTCACCCGACCAGGCAATGAATCGGATCGACCAGGGAAAGCGCTGACCTGCCAAGAGCCGTGCGCTTTCCAGTACTAGGGCTACACCGCTGGCATTGTCGTCCGCTCCGGGTGCCGGATCGCGCATCCAATCCCAGCCCCCTGACGAACGAATTCCGGTCGCATCGTAGTGAGCACAGATGATATAGTAGCCCGCCTCGGGGTCGCTACCCTCAAGAGTGCCGATAACATTGTGGGCCATCGTATCAACCGGGGCCATGCCCTCGACACCTCGGCGCGAAGTATAGGACACGACACGACGCGACCCGATGGGGAAAGAATGCAACTCGACTGATTCATCGCCGAGTGCCGCAGCCAACTCCGAACGGATATATTCGGTCGACTCGGCCATCTCGGGATGTACTGCAAAACGGCTGCGCAGATTGCCCTCAGTACTGCCCGCCGAAGGATCTTTAAGCGTCAGTGCTTCAACATCGGTCTGCAGGCGTGCTGCCTGGGCCTTCTCGATGAGCGCTGCCACGGCCGGAGAAGCGGTCTGCAAGGCCTTTTGCGCACCCCTCGATTCACCCAACCATCCCCGTATGCTGAACTGGTCGGGCAGAGGCCAAAAGAAGTGCATCTCCCCATAGACGCTCTCCAGTGCACTTTCTGAGATCCGCAAAAGAGCCCATTCACCTCCACTATCGAAGACCAGTTCGATACCCGGAGGCAGAGGAAAATCCAGGTGATCAGTGACAAAATAGCGATCACCCACCTCCGAGTTATCGACACAGAGCACCTCGAAATCGCCCATCGACAACTGGTCCCAGACCTGCTCTTCGAAGTGGACAAAAGCCACTCCCCGCGCCACGTAGCGCACCTGCCCGTCCAGCGCGGATATCTCTTGCAACTCCTGAGCAGTGGTCCAAGCTAGCCCAGCCAGTGTCTCGTCAGCCAGAGAGGAACCACAAAAAAAAAGAGAGGCGTATAACACCATCCTGAATTGATTAATTACCATCTCAACTATCCATTTTATAGCGCACTCTGATCATCGCGCTTAGGCGAAATAACGCGCGATTCCACTTCAAGCGCAGCGGCTTCCTCAGCCTGGAGATCGCGAGTCTGGTGCAAAACCCCTTTGAGTCGTCGCCCTAGTTTAAAGTGCGTCTTGCGCCGAGCGGGGACATAGATAATTTCACCGGTGCGCGGATTACGGGCCGCAGCCTTGGGACGAGTAGCTTTGCTCTGAAATACCCCGAAGCCACGAATCTCGATGCGGTGGTCTTCGATAAACCGTTCGCGCATCGCATTAAAGAGGCTGTCCACCATCTTGGCAGCCAGGGTCTTTTTGCCACTGACCTGGCAACTAACCATGAGGGTCCATTCTTTTTTAGTGATCGTGCGGCACGCACTACGCCTCGGTAACCGAACTAGCCGTCATTCGTATTTCCAAGACAGAAAACAACCTCTTAGTCATTGGTAAATATGATGTTATGAACAAACGTAGCTCGTGCATATAGTCCTGTCAAGAAAAAATTTCACTATCCATATTATCCAGTCCCAACGCAGAAAAACAGCTTTGGATTCGATTCGTTCCGTTTATTATATGAGAGATATGTGAGTTTTACCACTACCCTGATTACAAGAGAACTCTTTGTCGCAATTAACCGCATTATTCCTGCTACCGCGGCCACTCAACGGCTTGATTACCGCCCTTTCCGTCTGTATCGGCGCATTGACGGCAGACCAGCCTCTAACCTGGCTCCCGGCCCTACTCGCGGCTTGTTCTGCCGCCTTTATCAACGGAGCTGGCAATACCTTTAACGATTTAATCGACTTAGATATCGACCGCATTAACCGTCCGGACCGCCCTCTTGCCTCTGGACGTCTTAGTCCGAGGATCGCCAAGATCCAGACACTGCTCCTAACACTGGCTGGCTGCGCATTCGGATTCTGGCTGAGCCCCTGGCACGGGCTGATCGCAACAACGATCGCCCTGCTGCTCGTATGCTACAGCGTCTTTTTAAAAAATAGTACTCTGTGGGGCAATATCCTCGTCGCCTTAATCGGCGCCATAGCCTTTCCCTACGGCGCCCTGGCTGTCGGCGATATCGGACGCTCGTGGATTCCGGCCCTCTTCGCTTTCTGCTTTCACGTCGGCCGAGAAATCGTCAAAGACATCGAAGATATCGCCGGAGATCGGATCCGCGGCGAGCACCCCCTTCCCCTGCGTTGGGGGTGTGTCCAAGCCGCCGCGCTGGCAAGTCTCGTCTATCTTTTATTGCTCTTATTCACTTGGATTCCATTTTTCTCCGGCCTCTACGGCATGAGCTATGCGCTGGCCCTGCTGCCAATCAACGCATTGGTGCTCTACGTTCTCTGGCAATTGTATCACCTGCGCGCAACCCTGACCGACAATCGTCTTGGAAACTTGCTCAAAATCGGCATGTTTCTCGGCCTCTTGGCCATCGTCCTCGGCGAACTCTTTTGATCGGATTCGAACTTGGCCTGATATTAAAGGCCTAGCGATTTCCACCAGGGAGTTGAAAATGAAAATCACCGACATCAAAACTTTTCCGATTTTTTACGGTTCGCGTAACTATCTTTTCGTCAAGGTCGAAACCGATAGCGGGCTCTATGGGGTCGGCGAATTCGGCATCACCTGGAAAGAGCAGGCCGGAATCGGCGCGATCGAACACATGAAGCGCCATATCATCGGCCTCGATCCGCTCAACACCGAATACATCTGGCAACTACTCTTCCGCGTCGACTTTTTTCCCGGGGGTCGAATCAACACCGCCGCGCTCTCGGCGATCGATATCGCGCTCTGGGACATCAAGGGCAAGGCCCTCGACCAACCCGTCTACATGCTCCTTGGTGGCAAGATGCGAGATCGCGTCTTCTGCTATACCGGCATCGGCGGCAAAACTCCCGCAGACACTGCCCGTGCAGCCCGGGAACGGGTTGATGAAGGCTGGAAATACCTGCGGATGTCGGTCTTTGACCGCGACGGAATCCTCGAGCCCCGCACCGCTGTCCGCGACTCCATTGCCCATTTCGCCGCCGCGCGCGAAGCCGTCGGATCAGAAGTAGAACTCTGTATAGACGTCCATACCCGCCTCGACCCACCGGATACCATCCGTCTCGGTCGCGAACTCGAGCAGTACGACCCCTTCTTCATCGAGGATCCGCTGCGCTGCGAAAACCCCCAGAGTTATCGCCAGGTGCGTCAACACGTCAGCGTCCCGCTCGCCGTGGGTGAGCACTATGCCACCAAGTGGGAATTCCGCCAGATGATCGAAGAAGAGCTGCTCGACTACGCGCGAATCGATCTCTGTATCGTCGGCGGTCTTACCGAGGCGCGCAAAGTCGCCAACTGGTGCGAAACACACTATATAAAAATCGTGCCGCACAATCCCCTTGGCCCGGTCTCAGCCGCCGCCTGCGCCCACCTCGATATCGCCTGTGACAATTTCGCCGTCCAGGAAGGCGGACTGGTCGGCCAATCGGTCCTGCAAGATCTCTTCCCGGTGCAACTGCCCTACGAGGCCGGCTGCCTCTTGCCACCCACAAGCCCTGGTCTGGGCATGGAATTCGACGAGAATGCAGCACAACACTACGAGTTCAAATGGCTCGGCGGCCCAACTCTGCGCCGCGAGGATGGCTCGTTCACCAACTGGTAAACCATGTCTGACAAAAAAAAATTGATCCAGCCACGCACCCTCAAAGGGTTTCGCGACTTCCCCCCCACTCTGGCGATGCCGCGCGAAAAAATGATTGACAAAGTCCGCGCCGTATTCCGCTCCTACGGTTTCGCCCCCATAGACACTCCCGCGCTCGAATACAGCGAGATCCTAGCCGGCAAGGGCGGCGACGAAAGCGACAAGCAAATGTATCGCTTTGCAGACCACGGCGGTCGCGATGTCGCCCTGCGCTTCGACCTGACCGTCCCCTTCGCCCGATTCGCCGCTCAGCACATCGGCCAACTCGGCACCCCTTTCAAACGCTACCATGTCGGTCCGGTCTGGCGCGGCGAAAATACTCAGCACGGCCGCTACCGCGAATTCTACCAGTGCGACTTCGACACCATCGGCACCAATGCCAACGCCGCCGATATCGAAACCGCGCTGGTCATCCACGATATTCTCCAAAGCCTGGGCTTTGAGCGCTTCGCCATCCACGTCAACAATCGACTGGTGCTCAACGGCCTGCTCGAATCGCTCGGTTTGGCCGAGTGCGCAGACGCCATCCTCCGCGCACTCGACAAATTGCAGAAAATCGGGGCAGAAAAAGTCGTCGCCGAAATCGCGGCAACGGCTTCGGTCCCAGCCGACCAGGCTCGACACATCCTCGACATCGTCCAGGTCCAAGGCACCAATACCACCATCCTCGACCAGCTCGAAGCACAACTCGGGCAACACCAACTCGCTGCTCAGGGGATTTCCAACCTGCGCCAGCTCCTCTCAGCCTTCTCGGCCGCAGAAATCGCCGAAGACCGTCTGGTAATCGACCCCTCTATCGCCCGCGGTCTCGACTACTACACGGGCACGGTCTACGAGACCATACTCGACGACCTGCCCGGCATCGGATCGATCTGCAGCGGTGGCCGCTACGACGATCTGGCCGGACTCTACACCAAGCAGGACCTGCCCGGTGTCGGTGCCTCACTCGGTCTAGACCGGCTGATGGCCGCGAGCGAGGAATTGGGGCTTTTAGCCGACTCTAGCGCCCCCGCCGATGTCTTTATCGTCCAGTTCTCAGAGCAAGATCTCGATAGCTATATCGCCCTCGCCCGCCGGCTGCGCGAATCCGGTCTCCGCACCGAAATGTACCCGGAGGCCAAAGGCCTAGGCAAACAGCTCAAATACGCCGATCGCAAGGGTATCCCCCTGGCCATAATCGGCGGTCCCGACGAGTTGACCAAGGGCATCTGGCAGGTGAAAGACTTGCGCGTGGGATCGAGTACCGAGCTAGCGGACGGGGAGTTGACAGCCTACCTGGCGACCGCGCTTTAGCCCCTGCTCGGCAAATTATCCGAATGCCGGGGGGCGCTGGTGTGGGCAGGGAGCAAATGGTATAGAAAACAACAGTGATTTGCGAAAGGGCCGGGAAGGCCTTGGCCCATTTTGCAAACCTACGGATGAAGGACTTCCATGAAAATCGGACTCTGCGCCTGGAGCTTTACCGGCGCCCATCAAGAAGCAGGGCGGGAAATTGATCCACACACACCCGCAGGTCTTATACACCTGGCCCAAGCCAAGGATCTAGCGAGCGTAGAATTTGCCGCCACTAGCCTCGCAGCTCACTCCGAGGAAGAGCTGGCCGTCTTCGCGACCTCGCACCAAGGCCTCGACCTCTTCCTCGATACCGGCGGCCACAACTACGCCGAAGACATCTCGCCCCTGCGCGAGGCGATCGAAACCGCCCATCGCGCCTCAGCGCGTGCCGTCCGCACCACCGTCAGCAACATGGTCGAAGGCAATCGCAGTGAGCGCGGCGTTAACGGCATGCGCGACTATATCGATGCTCTGGTCCAGCCCCTCAAGGAGGTCATGCCCCTGGCCGAGGAATACGGCATCCCCGTAGGTATCGAGAATCACCAGGATCTCTGCTCATGGGAACTGCTGGAGTTGAGCGAAAAAGTCGGCAGCCCCAATCTGGGCGTTACCATGGATGTCGGCAACGCCCTGGCCGTCGGCGAGCATCCCCAGGCCTTCGCCGAACGCGTTTTGCCCATACTCAAACACGTCCATATCAAAGACTACACCGTCCACCCAACCCCGTCCGGCTTCCGCCTCAAGCGCTGCCCGATCGGTCATGGCGTCGTCGATTGGCCCGCAGTCATTGCGCTATTCGATCGCGAAGTCCCGCAGGTCCAGGGATGCATAGAACTCGGCGCCAGTGTCGCTCGCCATATCCGAGTACTCGAAGAAGAGTGGTGGGCCACCTTTCCCGAACGACCTCTGGCCGGAACGATCGAAGCCATCCGCACACTGCACCAGGCGGCTCAGGCGCCCGAGGACTGGCAAACCCCGCACGAACGCGGGGAAAACGCCGAGGCCTGCGTCACGTACGAAGTGGATCAGTTTGAAAAGTCGGTGACCTATCTGAAGGGGATCCTTTGAGCCGAACCTTTCTGATCTTCGGCGGTCTGCTCGGATCCCTGGCCGTGGCCGCAGGTGCCTTCGGCACTCATATTCTCAAAGAAAATCTCTCGGTCGAACTCTTCGCTATTTTCGAAGTCGCCGCCCGCTACCACATGTATCACGCCCTGGCGCTCTTGGGCACTGCCTGGGCCTCCACCCAATGGCCCGGCCCATGGACCACTGCCGCCGGCTACTGTTTTTTGATCGGCAGCACCTTTTTCTCCGGCAGTCTCTATCTGCTCAGCCTGAGTGATACGAGATGGCTCGGCGCAATCACGCCTTTGGGTGGAGTGATCTTGATCGCAGGTTGGCTCTGCCTAGCCATCGCCGCCTGGAAGCGCTAAACACAAGAGATAATGCGGAGCAACGTGTCCGGCCCCCTGGCGACTATCGTTAGTGATTAGTTACCAGACTATATTCACCCCTGCTGTAAGCCCGCTAATTGTCCCGTCTCTTCCAGTGCCACCACCGGATTCTCCAAAGTCCCAATCCCCCCCGAGAACTTCAGGCGCATCACATCTCCGACCTGAATCCCATCGGCAAAATCGGTTTCGGCAAATACGATCGGAGTCCCCCAGTAAAATGCCAATAGCATCCGCGGTTCGAGCGGAATCCGAGTGAATAAATGCCGCTCAAGATGTAAGAGTCTCTCGGGCATATTGAGATTGTCCTGCCCTGTCGGCCCTTCTTTGTACGCCACCCGTTTACCTTGCCGTAGAATTTCGCACGAGACCTCAACCTGCGAATCATCGTACTCGTCTGCACTAATCAGCATCGGTCCCAACGAAGCACAGCCCCCGGCCCAGTTCTTGGCCTGGGGCAGATTGAGTGGATTGGCCGCCTCAATACCGTTGTCGGTCGCATCATTACCACCGGTGTACCCCAATCGTTCCAATTGACCTTGCTTATTTAAGCCATATACCGAAACGAGCTCGGTTTCGGGCACCATCCGCACCGTATCTGAGGGACGAGTTATAGGCTGTCCGTGCCCCACCACCGCATCGGGTTCGCCTTTGGAAAAAAGCTCGGGCCGCCCACCTGCAGAGACCTCGCGATATTTTTGATCGTATACATTACCCGCATCGCCGGTCGCTTGCCGAGCCTCGATCTCACGCAATTTCGCGCTTACTTCATGCGTTACCCCGGCCAG
>MDTE01078757.1_pt1 | contig 14150 bp, 11 predicted proteins | sample 811231 | NCBI WGS metagenome assembly MDTE01 (sample SAMN05326651, study PRJNA326480) | marine metagenome | isolation source: seawater | place: Indian Ocean: Red Sea | collected 2010 | reverse complement strand
GCCCGTGTGTGAGAATGACGCGTCATGCGCGAATTTCATCCTCTTATTCCGGAGAGACCCCGGTGATCCGGCCTGTCGACGGACTTGATGAGGGCGATTGGCCTGTTTTGTTACCGTTCCTGCCTTGGCACGGAATAAGCGACGTTTAGGAGAACTCGAACATTGGGTTTGAGTGAGCCGGTGTGAAGGGTTCACATCGCATCGCAACGTTTCCGGTGGCATGAATGGCCGCGACAACGGACGGGGTTCAACGGTCGTCTGACTCGACACCGCTGGCCGTCGAGTCGGACCGTTGGCAGTCGTGCCACCGGATTCTGTGTGGGAGACCGGAAGCCTCGTTCGGCTCCCATCGGGAGGAGGAGAGGATTCGTCCATGGTCGCGTTTCGGCCGAGAGGGGACACGGATTGGAGCGACTGCCGCTCTCGATTCGATGGGCTCGGTGGCCGAAGGGCCCGGGAAGGTTCCGCGTTCCCCCTCCGGTGATCTCTTGTCACGAGGTCAGTCGGATGCGCGGATCGATCCATCGATAGGAGAAATCGACGATTAGGTTGAGTAAGCTCAGGATCAAGGCGTAGACGAGAACCAGACCGACGATCATTGGATAATCTCGGCTGAGCGAGCTTTGGATCAGGAAGACACCGATCCCGGGGATCTGGAACAGGTTTTCGACCACGAAGGATCCGGTCAGGAGATCGGCGAGCAGGGGCCCGGAATAGGAAACGAGCGGAAGCAGGGCCATCGGGAGTACGTGCCGGGTCAGGATTCTCCCTTCCGACAATCCCTTTGATCGGGCTGTCAGGACAAACTCGCTTTGAAGTGTCGATTGAATGCCCTGTTGGACCAGGCGCGCTACCCGTCCGGTGTAGTAGAGTCCCAATGTCAATACCGGGAGGACGAAGTGAAGGGGGCTGTTGAGGAGCGCCACGGGAAACCATCTCAAGTGGATGGCGAAGATCATCACGAGAATCGGGCCAATCACCAGGGCCGGGATACAGATTGCCAGTAAGGTGAGTGAGTCGGTGGCGAAGCGCCTGAAGCTGACCTGACTCGTCGCATTGACGCAGCCGAGAAGGATTCCCCAAGTGACGCTGAACAAGAATGCCATGAGGCCGAGGGACAGGGACACGGGAAGTCCCTGGGCGATGATGTCATTGACGGAATGATTTCGGTGCTTCAGGGATTGGCCCAGATCTCCCCGAATGAGGTGGGCCACGTAGTTCAGATACTGTTGCCAAAGCGGGGCGTCGAGGAGGTATTTTTCACGGAGGAGTCGTTCGGCCTCAGGGGAAGTCCACTCCCGCTCCCGATCGAACGGTCCGCCGGGTGCAAGCCGCACGAGGACGAATGCAAGAAGGCTGACGACCAATAGCAGGGGAACAATCCCGATCAGTCGTTTGACGAGAAAATGGATCATCGCGTCGGGGCGGTCGAAGAGTTAGCAGGATTCGGTGAGAGGGACTGGGGGGCTGCCTGTAGCGCATCCTTCTGGACGGCCAGCCGAATCGCCCGGATGGGATGTTCCGCGCGAATATTGGGATGGATTCCCGCCAGCCGCGAGGCATCGAAGTATTCCATCGAGACGTAAAAGTAAAGGGGGATGATGGGAGCCGAACGGGACACCAGGATTTGCTCGGCGCGCGTCAGGACGCTCATCCGTTCCACCGGATCGAGTTGTTTTGCTGCTTGCCTCAGCAAGGCGTCATACTCCGAGTCCTTCCAGCCGGTCCGGTTGTTGCCATTGACCGAGGTGAAGACGTCAAGAAAGGACTGAGGATCGAGATAATCGCCCAGCCAACTGCTCCGCGAAACGCTGTAGTTGAGGCTCCTTTGTTCCTGTAGATAGGCCTTCCACTCCAACTGACGGAGATGGGTCGTCAGGTTGAGGTGTCGCCGCCACATGGACTGAATCTCAACCGCAATCTGCTCGTTGAGTTTCGAACTGTTGAACAAGTAGTCGATGGGAGGGAGATTCTGACCATTGGGGAATCCCGATTCCGTGAGCAGGGCTCGCGCCTGTGCGGGGTCAAACCCAGGTCCTTCGGGCGCGGTGTAGCCAGGGATTCCCGGAGGAACCAGATGGTTGGCGATGGATTCGCCGGCCTGGGTGATTCTCTCGACGATGCGATTCTTATCGATCGCCTGGGCCAGGGCTTGGCGGACGCGCGAATCGTGAAACGGGGGACGGGTGGTGTTGATCCTCAGGAAATAGGTTCCGAGAAAATCGGCGACGTGGAAGTCGGGGCGTTCCTTGAGGATCGGAATGAGTTCCGTGGGGATGAGTTCCTTGTCCCAGACAATATCGGCCTGACCGGTTTGATAGAGATTCAGTGCGGTGCTCGCATTGGACGTGGGAAGAAGATCGACGGTGTTCATTGAGACATTGTCGTGATCCCAGTAGTGAGGATTCTTCATGATCCGGATTCGATCATTGATGCGCCAGGAGTGAAGCTGGTAGGGGCCGCTGGTCGGGATGTCGGACTGAACGAGCCAGCGATCGCCATGAGTCTTGATGAAGCGGGTGGGAACGACCGCCAGCGTGGGAAAGCTGCAACTGTCGAGAAAGTAAGGCACCGGGGCGTTGAGTTTGACTTCAATCAGGGTCGGGGAGAGCGCCCGGATGCCGACCCGCTGGAAGGTTTTTAATCTTCCCTCGGCATAGGCTTGGGCATGGTCGACGGCAAAGAGAAGATTAGCATACTCGCAGGCGCTAGACGGTTCCAGCACCCGCCTCCAGGAGGCCACCAGATCCTCGGCTTGCAATGGCTCTCCGGTGGACCACCGAAGGTTTTCGCGAAGGCGGAATTGGTAGACGCGGCCGTCTTCGGAGAGTGTCCAAGACTCCGCCAGGCCCGGTTCGGGGCCACCCGTGCGGGCGTCGTAACGGGTGAGCCCCTCAAAGAGAGCGCTCACAATCCGTCCGTCCGCCTGACCGCTGATGATAACAGGGTCGAGCGACTCGGGTTCCTTTCCATTGATGATCGTCAGATCGATCCTGGATGGGGACGCGGGTCCGCAGGCACTGGCACCAAGAACCAGGCACAGCACCTTGAGGAGAGACCGGAAGCGGTGTCTGGACTCCATGAGATGACCGGTAGTTGGTCTGAGCATGGAGCCAAAAGGGGAGGATGAGGAGTCAAAAAAAAAAACCCCGGCCATGCCGGAGTTTTGGAAGCGAAACTCAATCCCGGTGAGAATGCCCGTGATGGGCTGCTAGTTGTTGGGGTTGGGCTCGGTTACCGGGGTGGGGGCACCCTGTGAGATCGGTTCGTTCCCGAGAGTCGATTCGGAGGAGTCTGAGATTTCCGGTGTCTGCGAAGCAGGGGGCTCGGCGGGTGCGGCTTCGGCATCGGAGGTGGGCTCCACCTCATCGGATGAAGGCTCGCTGCTCGGATCCGGCATCGGACCCTCGACAATGGGGGGGGCAGGAACCACGCTCTCTGCGGAGGCTCCCTCTGGGGCATCAGTCGGCGCCTCCTCCCCGGAGGCCGGGATGGTGTTGGCGGCCTCTTCCGCCGCCTGATCGATGAGGCGCTCCCCTTGATTGGAACGGTAGGCATTGAGTGCCGAAAGGGTCAGCGCGAGACCGAGAAAGATTCCGGTGCAGTATTTGGTGATCTGGGCGAGGGGTGTCCCTGCCCCTGCTCCAAAAATGGCTTCTGCCGTTCCGGCCCCAAAGGCAAGGCCAGCGCCTGCGTCCTTTTTCGGGAGCTGTGCCAGAATTAAAACCACGAGCATGGCACAGATGACAACCAGAATAAAGGTGAGGATTCCAATGATGAGACCTAACATAATACTACGGATTAAATCGAATTGGTGACAATATCAGAAAAGTTGCGCACATCAAGCGAAGCGCCACCCACCAGCGCTCCGTCCACATCAGGCTGGCTCATGAGTTCGCGGGCGTTGGCTGGTTTGACGCTACCCCCATACTGGATGCGGACCTGTTTGGCGACGGAGGCATCAAAAAGCTGCTCGAGTTTCGATCGGATAAAGGCATGCACTTCTTGAGCCTGATCCGAGCTGGCCGTTTTCCCCGTTCCGATCGCCCAGACCGGTTCGTAGGCAATGATCGTTTCAAGCATCTGATCCGCATTCAGTCCGGCCAAGCTCCCCGTTAACTGACCCTCAACGACGGCCTGGGTGCGATCGGCCTCGCGATCCTCCAACTTTTCTCCGACACAAATAATCGGTTTGAGGCTGGCTGCGTGAGCCGTCGCTGCTTTTTGCGAGATGAGGGCATCGGATTCCTCCTGATACTGGCGTCGTTCCGAATGGCCGAGAATGACGTAGCGAACCAGAAACTCCTTGAGGAACTCAGCGGCGATTTCGCCGGTGTAGGCACCCACACTTTGCTCACTCATATTCTGTGCCCCCAACCGGAGATTGGAGTCAATGATCTCTCTCGAGACGTCGCTCAAGGCGGTGTAGGGCGGGCAGACGACAATATCGACCTCCTTGACTTGGCTGAGGTCCCGTTTGAGGCCCTTGACGAGGTCAAGTGCTTCGGCAACGGTCTTGTTCATCTTCCAGTTGCCGGCGATGATGAGTTTTCGATCTTTATCCATCTTGCAATTCTCTTGGGGCGGTCGTTGGGACAGATTCGTTACGCGGGGCGGTCCATCAGAGCCGCCACTCCGGGAAGGGGTTTTCCTTCCAAGAATTCGAGACTGGCCCCGCCGCCGGTGCTCATGAAGGTGACGGAATCACCCAGGCCCGATCGGTTGAGGGCCTTGACGCTGTCGCCCCCACCGATAATGCTCTTGGCGCCGTTGTTTTGGGTCGCCTCGGCAACGGCTTTGGCCACGGCGAAGGTGCCCACGGCGAACCGTTCATCCTCAAAGATTCCCATCGGGCCATTCCAGAGAATGGTCTTGGCTTTGGCGATTTCCCCGGCATAGGTGCTCGCTGTCTCCGAACCGATATCCACGCCCTCCTCCGTTTCCGGAATGTTGGGATCGGTGTTGTGTCGGGGATTTTGAAATTCAAGGATCGGCTTTCCCTTCTTGTTGAGCCGATCAGTGACCACCGGGGTGACGATGGTGTTGTCGGTTGGAACGAGCAGTTGGATGCCCTTGGCCTTGGCCTTTTCCATCGCGGCTTTTGCCAGCTCAACCTTGTCCGGTTCGACCAACGAATGCCCCACCTGGAGTCCCATGGCGAGCTTGAAGGTGTAGGCCATGGCCCCCCCGATCAGAAGGGTATCGGCCTTCTCCAGGAGTCGGTCGATCACGGCGATCTTGTCAGACACCTTTGCGCCTCCCAGGATGACGACGAAGGGGCGTTTGGGGGAGTCCAGTTCCTCACCGAGAAATTGAAGTTCGCGTTCCATCAGGAGCCCGGCGACGCAGGGTCCTCCTCGTTGGGCGATGACCTTGGCGACCCCAGCCGTCGATGCATGGGCCCGGTGAGCCGCCCCGAAAGCATCATTGACGTAGGCGCTTGCAATCCCCGCCAACTGCTCTGCGAAGTCCGCGTCATTGGCCTCCTCCTCGGAATGGTATCGGACGTTTTCAATCAGGAGAAGGTCGCCCGCCTGGAGTGATTCCGCGGTGTTCCTTACCTTGTCGCCGATGCTCTCGTCAACGAAGGCCACTGGTCGAGCAATGAGGTCGGCCAACCGTTCGGCAACGGGGCGAAGCGACATCGAGGGATCCCGGTTTCCCTTCGGTCGCCCGAGATGGGCGGCGAGGATGATTTTGGCACCCTGGGCGACCAGGTGGTCGAGGGTGGGGAGGGTGGCCTTGATACGGGTATCGTCATTGCTGACCATGGCCCCGTCGGTCTCCTCCATCGGGACATTGTAGTCCACCCGCACGAAGACATGCTGGCCGCTGAGATTAACGTCTTTGATGGTTTGCTTCGCCATAGTCGAAAACAGATCGCGAAGCATAGCGAAGCCCAATCCCGAGTCAAAGGGAATTCCCGGCGTTTTTGGGGCCTGTGAGGCCGTGGACTCTGGCAGGATCCGGCCGTGAATTCTTCAAAAAGTCGTTGATGTTATGGAGAACTTAGTTGATATTCCGGCCTCTTGGTGCGGAGCGTAGCTCAGCTTGGCTAGAGCGCCAGCTTTGGGAGCTGGATGTCGCAGGTTCGAATCCTGTCGCTCCGACCATTCTTCAGCAGAAGGTCCTTTGTGATTGGCCGCAAAGAGGCGTCGGGCAGGGTCGGTCCTCAATCATCCCCAACGCCATTCCCCTAGGGTGCCCCATCTTTGATCAAGAACCGATCAGGCGAGGCCGCGCTCGCTGCGTTGAATGAACCGGACGAGGTGCTGCGCTTCCTCCGACTCCGGAAGATCTTGCTGGAGATGTTCGAGGGCCTTGGTGGTCGCGAGCCCGGACCGAAAGAGAATCTTGTAGGCCTGTCGAAGTGCGGCGAGTTGAGGGGCGGAGAATCCGTGTCGCTCAAGTCCTGTCTTGTTGAGGGTCCGGGTGCGCGCCGGATTGCCGTCGACCGTCATGAACGGGGGCACGTCTTGCACGACCTTGGAACAGCCGCCAATCATGGCGTGCTTTCCGATTTGGCAGAATTGGTGCACGGCAGCCAGACCGCCAATGATCGCATGATCCTCAACTCTCACATGGCCAGCCAGGGTGCCGACGTTGGACATGATGATGTGGTCTCCCAAGCTCACATTGTGAGCAACGTGGGCGCAGGCCAACAATTTGTTGTGGGAGCCTATCCGGGTGACCTCACCATCTCCCGTCGCGCTATGGATGGTGACCGATTCGCGAATGATGTTGTGATCCCCGATCACCGTTCTCGTCAGGCCCCCGTCCCACTTGAGGTCTTGGGTCTTGAGCCCCACGCTGGCAAAGGGAAAAATCTCGTTATGGTCTCCCAGGGTCGTGTGGCCATCAATGACGATGTGGGAGTGAAGTGAACAGCTTTGGCCGAGAACGACGTGTTCTCCGATTACGCAGTAGGGTCCGATTTGGCATCCCTCGCCAATCTTCGCGTTGGGATGGACAACGGCGGTGTCGTGAATCATGGGTTAGGCATCGGTAAGCATGAACATGACGATCCCTTCACTCACGACGTCGGTCCCCACCCGGCAAACCCCTTTTCCCTTCCCCACTTTGCCACGCCCTTTTAAAAGTTCGATGTCGACCGTCAACACATCGCCCGGTTTGACCGGTTTGCGCCATTTCACGCTCTCGGCGGAGAGGAAGTAGGCGATTTTACCCCAGTTCTCGGCCTTGTTCAGGGTGAGAATTCCGGCGGCCTGGGCCATGGCTTCCAGTTGAAGGACGCCTGGCATGATCGGGTGCCCGGGAAAGTGCCCCTGAAAATAAGGCTCATTGATCGAAACATTCTTGAGGCAGGTGATATGGGTTTCGTCCATCTTGATCACACGGTCGATCATCAGAAACGGATATCGATGCGGAAGGATCTTCATGATCTTTTCCGTATCGATGATTGTCCCATCCATGGGGATCTCATGGGCGGGAGCGGAAGGTTTCTTGGCCTTAGGCGCCTTTGTTTCCGGGGGGGGTGAAAAGGTTTGGGTTCGCGCCGAGTTCTTTTTGATATGAGTGGTCAGCTCCCTGGCGAGTTCGCAATTGGCTTGATGACTCGGTTTCACTGCAACGACATGCCCCTTGATCGGGTGACCGACGAGGGAAAGATCCCCGACGATATCCAGAATCTTGTGGCGGACGAATTCCTCCTGATAACGGAGGGGTTCATTGGTCAGGACGACATCGTCGCGAATGATGACTGCGTTCTCCAGGCTGCCTCCCTTGATCAGGCCGTTCTTCATGAGAAACTCAAGTTCCTCGAAGAAACAAAATGTTCGGGCGTTGGAAAGTTCTCGCTCCCAGGTTTCCGGAGTGAGTTCCACACTATAGAACTGGGTGAACCGCCCTTTGTCATCGGAGCTGGTGCAACTGATCTTGAACCCGTCGTGGGGAAAAATCGAGAGGATGGACTCGCCGGAGGTGATGGAAATGGGATCGGTGACGATGAGGGGATCCTTCGCTTCGGCCTGGAGCGTTGTTCCCGAGGCCTTGATCATCCGGCAGTATTCCCTCGCGCTCCCGTCGGCGATCGGCGGCTCGTTGGCGTTGAGTTCCACAATGGCGTTGTCGATCTCGAAGCCGTTAAAGGTGGCCAGGATATGCTCGACCGTGTGGAGCTTGATCTTACCCTTGGAGAGGGTGGTGGAACGGGTGGTGTTGCTGACGTGGTCGACCGAGGCGATGATCTCAGGCTTGCCCTCAAGATCGACCCGACGAAAGCGAATGCCAGAATTTGGCTCCGCCGACCGAAACGTCATGCTGACCTTCTGACCGCTGTGGAGACCGACCCCGTCGTAAGTGACGGGGTCGCCTATGGTCTGCTGCTGAGGCACGACCGAATTAAACCGGTTGATCTCTTCTAACGCAAGCAGCCAGGTTGCGCTGAGTTCGCCGTGACCTGCGCGGCCCGGGATGCCGGGCCACGAAGGTCACGGGGCGGAAATTCTTCCGGGCTATGACTGATCCTCCCCTTGGTCTGGCGACCCCTCTCCATCCTCTGAGGGGGCCTCGTCGGTCGACTTGGTCGACTCGGCGGCCATCTCCTTGTCCCGTTGTTCCATGGCTGCCTTGCGGCTCAGCTTCACCCGGCCTTTGTCATCGATCTCGATGCACTTGACCCAGACCTCATCCCCAATCTTGACAATATCTTCGGTCCGCTTGACTCGAAAATTGGCAAGCTCGCTGATGTGGCAGAGTCCGTCCTGGCCCGGAAACACTTCGACGAAGGCGCCGAACTCCTTCACCGAGACCACTTTGCCTCGATAAACTTTTCCAATTTCGATCTCGGCGGTAATCGCCTCGATTTCAGCCTGGGCGATGCTCAGCCCCTCGGCAGAAACCGAGTAAATCTTCACTTCTCCGTCATCCTCGATGTTGATTTCACAACCTGACTCCTCCACGATCCGCTTGATATTCTTTCCTCCGGGACCAATTAAGGCACCAATCTTTTCGGGGTTGATGCTCAAGGTGGTGATGCGCGGGGCGTAGGGACTGAGATCGTCTCTGGGTTCGGCGATGGTTTTGGCCATCTCCGCGAGAATATCGATCCGGGCTGCCTTCGCCTGCTCCAGCGTTTCGGACATGATTTCGTGGGAAATGCCTTGAAGTTTTAGATCAAGTTGAAACCCCGTGATGCCTTTGCTCGTTCCCGCGATCTTGCAGTCCATGTCACAGAAGGCATCCTCCCAACCCATGATATCGGTGAGGAGTTGGTAGCGACTGACCTTCCCGGCCTCGTCTGATTCCGTGCAGATCCCGATACTGATTCCGGCGACAGGACGGGTGATCGGAACGCCGGCATCCATCAGAGCCAGGGTGCCTCCGCAAACCGTCGCCATGGAGGAGGAGCCGTTGGATTCGGTGATCTCGGAGACGATCCGGATGGCGTAGGGGAATTCGTCGAGCGGAACCACCGGTTCAAGGGAACGCTCCGCAAGGGCGCCGTGACCAATCTCCCTTCGACCCGGGCCCGTGATACGGCCGGTTTCCCCGACCGAGAAATTGGGGAAATTGTAGTGAAGAATAAACTGCTTCTCCTCGATCCCACCTGAGTAGGAGTCAAACCCCTGGGAATCGTCCTGCGTTCCGAGGGTGGCGGATGCCAACGCCTGGGTCTCGCCGCGGGTGAAGACGGAAGACCCATGGGTTCTTGGAAGGAGGCCCACTTGGCTGGAGATGGCGCGAAGGGCACCGAACTCACGGCCGTCCAAACGCTTGCCTTCATCCAGAATGACCGACCGAACGGCCGCCTTCTGGATATGATAGAATGCTTCCTTCAAGACCCCCTCGTTCACCGTTTCCTCCCCATGCTTTTCGATGAGAGCCACGCTAATCTCCTCCTTGAGGGCATCCCAGGCGGCTTCGCGTTCTAGTTTGCCCGGCGTGAGGAGCGCGGGAGCGACGCGGTCGCCGCCGAGCTCTTTTGCGTCGGCGAGGACTTCATCGGGAACCTTCGGGACGACGACTTCCCGTTTCGGCTTGCCGGCCTTCTCAATCAGCTTCTTCTGGGCGTCGATCATCGGCGTGCAGCACTCCTGGCCGAACTTCAGGGCCGCCAGGAAATCGGCTTCGCTAATTTCCTTGGCTGACCCCTCATACATCACCATATCGGATTCGTTTCCGACGTAGATCAAGTCCAGATCGCTGTTTTCCCGGTCGGCGTGGGTGGGATTGGCGACGAATTCGCCGTTGACCCGACCCACTCGAACCGCGCCAAGGGGACCGGCCCAGGGAATGTCACTGACGGAGAGGGCGGCCGAGGCACCCAGAATACTCATGATGTCGGGATCGTTCTCGCCGTCGGCACTCAGCAAAATCGTTTGCACCTGGACTTCATTCAGCCAGCGCTTGGGAAAGAGGGGGCGAATGGGTCGGTCGGTGAGGCGGCAGGTCAAGATCTCCTTCTCGGTGGGCCGGCCCTCTCTTTTGAAGTAGCCCCCCGGGAATCGTCCGGCAGCGGAGGCCTTTTCCCGGTAGTCCACTGTGAGGGGAAAGAATTCCTGCCCTGGTCGTGCCGTGGCGGCGGCCACGGCGGCCACCAGGATAATGGTTTCCCCCAATTGAACGGTCACTGCACCGTCTGCTTGCTTGGCAATGTCCCCGGTTGAGATCTGGATGGGTTTTGCCCCTACATCGATACTAACTGTCTCTGGCATAAGCGGTTTTGGGCCGCACCACCAGGCTTGGAGGAACTTCTTTCAGCTTCGGCTCTTCTGGAATGACGGAGCTGAAAGAAATTTCTCACTGCCCAAATGGGCTGCGGCGTTCTTCTGGCGTGCGAAGGGTTGTTGGGTGAACGAGAGAGGCTGTCGCCCGCCGTTCTCAGTCTCTTCTGCGCACGATCGGTGCGAGATTCCACCCAAAAAATCAGCGTCCCCTCAACCCGGTCAATACGTTGAGGGACGAAATCATGAGAGCCGGGTTCGAATCGGTTTCAACGGCGCAGTTTGAGCCGTTTGGTCAGGTCAACGTAGCGTTTGTTGTCCTTGTCGCTCAAGTAATCGAGGAGCCGCCGACGTTTGCTCACCATGATGAGAAGGCCTCGCCGTGAACTAATGTCCTTGCGGTTGGACTTCAGATGCTCGGTGAGATTATTGATGCGCTTGGTCAACAGCGCCACCTGGATATCGGCAGATCCGGTATCCGTATCGTGCAATCGAAACTGTTCAATCGTGTTCGATTTCGGTTCCATACAACTTTGCTCTCGTGCCACTAAATTCTAAATAATAAGCGGCCGAGTGTATTTTTTTGAATGGTCGTGTAAAGGAATTTCCTCGACTAGTTTTCTAGTTCTAGTTTTGGACGCGGAGGCGGAGGCGGAGGGTGGGTTCAGGACAAGGTTTCTTCCACTCGCATCGATCCCAGGGCAAAGAGGGGAGCGGTGCGGTGTTGGTTTCCATCGGGGATGAAACACGGTCTGGCCTGAAACGCGGGGGGGGTGTTTTGACGCTGCGGACGCCGCTCACTACGCTTCAGAGCTGGCTGCTCGGCGGTTTGATGCCAAAAGTCCTGGGCGGTTCTTCGACTGTGATGAAGCGATTGTTCCTCATTGTGACGGTATTCTTTGGCATCTCGCTGTGGAGCCGTGGCGACGTTCTTATCACCGAAATCTTGGCGAGTAATTTCGAGATTGAAGCCGATGAGTTCGGGGGGCAGTCAGATTGGTTGGAGTTGTATAATTCCTCGGTCCAGTCGGTCAATCTGAAAGGATGGCACCTTCCTGAACGGGTGCTCTCGGGCGGGGAGGTGGTGCGGGTCTGGTGCTCGGGAAAAGACCAGGTGACCCCTTCCGGCGAAATGCACGCGGACTTTCGATTGTCTGCCAAGGGCGAGGTGCTTCGATTGTGGCGGCCCGGCACGGCCGAGCCTGAGGCGGTGTTCGATTATCGGAGTTTTCCCCAGTATGCCGATATCTCCTTCGGCTTTTCCCACCCCTATGAAGCGCTTGATTCGTTGTCGGCCGAGTCCAGGGCCCGGTATCGGGTGATTCAGGATGGCACCCTTCTCAAGGATTGGATGGGGCCATGCGGACCAATACCGATGAGGAGTGGGTGGGGCGGGCCGCCAACCCGAGGGGCTGGATCTGGGGGGGGGCATTCAACTGGGGGAAGCTGTTGATGGATGATCCCGCCTACCAGCGTCAATTTCGGGAACGGGGCCGGGCATTGTTTCGAACCGTGTGGCGGATCGAGAACATTCATCGGGTGATTGATGGACTGGCGGCTGAGATCCAGGAGGCCCAGGTGAGGAACCATCGACGGTGGGGCTATCTGGATCCGGGGGAATGGCGCGATGAGATTGAACGGTTGAAGGAATGGCTTGCCGATCGAATGAGATGGTTGGAGGGCCGTTTCCTACCCCCCCCTCCCCCGGTGATTCAATCGAAAACCGGGGCCTCGGGTCCGCCGCTGGAGTTGGTGATGGCTACCGACGAGCCGGGGGCGAAAATCTATTATACCGAAAACGGGTTGCCCCCCGCCTTTTCGAACAACCGAGCGTCCCCGTTCGCGCGGCTCTACCGCCATCCGTTCAAGGTTGCTGAGGAGGCCAAGATTCGGGCGGCGGTCCCGGTGGATGGCCACTGGAGCGACGAGTCGGTCTTTGCGTGTGTGAGGAGCCAGCCCGCGCTGGCAATCACCGAAATCATGTATCATCCGGGGCGGAATGAGGATCTGGAATACGTTGAAATCCAGAATCTTTCCGACCGACCGGTGGCGATCGAGGCCATGAGTTTATCGGGTGAAATCGAGTGCGAGTTTTTTGACGGAGACGTTTCGGTGCTAGAACCAGGGGAGATCGTGCTGGTGGTGAAGGATATCGGGAGGTTTCGAAAGGTCTATCCGATCGGAGCGATCCGGGTCGCCGGCGAGTTTGACGGCAGTCTCTCCAACAGTGGGGGCACGATTACCATCGAGGGAGAACTCGGGGAATCCCTCGGGGATTTTTATTACACCGACGCCTGGTGGGATTCGACCGACGGTGAGGGCCATTCGTTGGAACTCAGGCGGCCGAGACTGGATCCCCTCAGCTGGCGGGATCCTCGCAGTTGGTTTCCCAGTCCGCAGTCAGGAGGGAACCCCGGAAGGGTCGACGGATCATGAGATTCCGTGGGGATGATTCCGGTATCCCGTCGACGGGGTTGAATCAAGCCGGGATCGGTTTTCTCATCAAAAAGGGACGGAGCGCTTGTGGATTGGACAAATAACGGTCCCTGAAGGGGGTTGATCTGCCGCGGACCGATGGTTCGTGATTCAATGACCTGTGGTGTGGAGGGGAGAAGGATCCGGTGCGGGCCAACCCCAATGTGATTTTGCTGTTCCCGACTTCACCTTGAGTTCACCCGGAACGCTTCGACGTCCAATCCCGCCATGATCGGGTTCCACCCCGGGCAAAGCCTTGCTCCCTGTAACGAGGCGGGGTGGCGTGTTCATCGGCCCCTCCTCTTTTTCGAGTCTGCGTCTGGACCCGTGGATTCTGTATGGGATTCGCAATGGGTTGTTCCGGAGTTCCTGGTTTTGGGGTGCTGTTTCCTGAGGACAACCACTCGGGAGTGGAATGATTGGAATGGGATGTGCTGTGTAAGGAAGTCTCGGAAATAAGAGGCCCGGTCGGCGTGGCCGAATTCAGCTGAAAAGATTGAATGGATTCCACGGAATCGGGTCGAAAGTGAGGAGGAAGGAAGCCGGGGCGGAGCCGTCCCAGAGGAGGCGAGATCTCCCGATGGCGGATTTCCGAACGATGTGCAGAGGAGGATAAAGTGAATCGAATCAACAGGAGTGAAGGAGGTGGCTTAGTCTGGGGAACTTGTCGGAGAACGTTGTTGCCCTCCCAACGGGGTGTGTCTCAATCGAAACCCAAGCGGAAGGCCTCATCCGAGACGCACGCACCGCTGACGCAGATCACCATCGGTCGCGAACCGACCGACGAGACGGTAAAGAAAGAGCCTGTCAGGCATCATTCGCTCTTCGGCCTTTACCTGCGTGAGATCGGCGAAGTAGCCCTCTTGAGCGCGGAGGAAGAGGTGGTCCTGGCCGAGCGGATCAAACAAGGGGATGTCGAGGCTCGGAACCAATTGATCAAGGCCAACCTGAGATTGGTGGTGCGCATTGCCCGGGAGTACGAGGGTTATG
>MDTE01157587.1_pt1 | contig 14152 bp, 10 predicted proteins | sample 811231 | NCBI WGS metagenome assembly MDTE01 (sample SAMN05326651, study PRJNA326480) | marine metagenome | isolation source: seawater | place: Indian Ocean: Red Sea | collected 2010 | reverse complement strand
TTCGATGTTTTTGCCGGTGTCTCCAGTAAGATACGCAAATATCGACTAACTAATACCGCCGTCTTTCCAGAACCAGCTCCAGAGCTAAGGCTGATGTGGCGGCTAAAGTCGTGCGCCTTCTTCTGGTTAGTTGTAAAAAGCATTATAAGCTTCGATTGGTTAAGGCAAGAAGGAATGAAAAGTCAGTAAAAATCATCGGTCTTTTGGTATATAGGAGCAATACGATAATACCAACTAGGTCCGGTCAGTTATGAAGGCTATGAAGAAATACTCAGCTGTAATCAAAAATTAAATACAAGGCTTTGAAGATTTACGCTCAGGCCAAGTATTATTTTCACAGTCAATCAACGGAAACACTTGTATATGCGAAAAATATAACTGAGTAGGTTAACCGTATCTATCTGCTCAAATGTATTGACTATATAAACTTAATTTCTATTTTACATGGTGAAGAGCGTATGACGAGACTCAATGGCTTGCCCCTCAATATTACAAATGACCCACGCTTCAGCCTCTATGCCTTCCATTAGTGGTCGATCCGCTAATCCGTTTAAACCCAAATCTAATTCTTGATACGGCTTCAATTCAGATGGTAGTGTTGTTCCATAAACACTGACTTCTAAAGCGTGTATTTCACTGTTTTCCGTAAAGTAGAGAGTGATTTCTTCTAGTGTAACCACTTTTTGATTGTTATTTTTGACGATTAGGTCTGCATCTACGCTAATGCCATTGATACCAATTTGAACGTTTTGTAAACTCAACCACATCTTTAGCGGTTCCTTGCGCTTTCTATGCTGTTGAGCTACCGTTGGTCCTACTGTTACTATCAGCGCAGCACTGGCGACAACTAAGCAAAATAAGATCACAAAAATTGGAGAATCAGCAAGGTGGTGTGAAGCCACCTTGGCAATCAGTTTAACAGGCATTGGTTTGATTTAATTTATGCTAGTATTGTCATTAACACTAGGATAATTGTTCTTTCGTTCAGCAGTCTGTTTTGCATCCCCGGCTTGGATAAACTTTGTTTTCCCACGGTTTTGTTGTGCTAAGTCCAATAGCCATTTAGCGTGAGGAGTATGCTTGAGATCAATTTCAAGACCAACCAAGAATATGCTCGACTGGTTCTCGTTTTTCTTTTTCACGGTTTGTAAGATTTTACTCGGGTCAGTTTCGATGTATTGACTTTTATTTTTTGATGAAGTAGGTAAACCGTCTGTAACGACGACTACTACAGACGCTCCAAGGTCTAGCCCTTTTTCAATAGCCGCCAACAGGTTTGTTCCAACGTTATCTTGAATTTTATTTGGAGTAAAACGGTCTAAATAAGTCATCGCATCCATAACCTTTTTCATCGAACTCGGAATCATTTCTCTTTCCATCTGAGTTGTATTGGATGAAAAAGTAATCAGATTAAATTCATCATCATCGCCTAGAGCGAGTAGTGCATCCTTAAGTGAGTTAGTGGCTAACTTAATTTTACTTACAGCGCTTTTATCATCAACAAAAATTGGTACTTGCATGCTCGCAGAAATATCGAGGCAAAACGCAACTCGCTGAGGCCCATCCAAATCATTCAGGAAATCAATAATATCAAGAGGATCTGCAATGCCAGGGTTTCCACCTCCTTCAAGCAAGCCATCTGTAGAGTCCCCAAAAGAATCGACCAAGTCTATTCCATCTCTTTGGCCTTTCATTCGGTCTCGTCCCGTGACTTTCCCACGCCCGCCAAATTCACCAGACTTTGTGACCAAGTGCTCCAAATTAGAAGCTTCTGCGTCACGCAACTTAGCTGCTGTCATTAAATTCGGTATTTCATTTGCTCTAGGAGCTCTATTTGGGTCTTTGTTTTCAAAGATAGTCCTATCTTTTAGTTTAACTACCTCGGTCACTTTGTTTTTGGGACTTTCGGCCATTTTCAATTTTGCGAGGTTCGCTAAATCCTGATCCGGTTTTCTTATTCTCTGTACCAGTGTCGGTTTATTGCGAGAGATACGTAGTTTCTCTTTTGGCTGTTCCTTAAACCAATCGATCTGTATAGGATCCACTTGCCTTTCCAGAACTCTTTTTGGGATAAATACCATTATATTGATGATGAGCAAATGAACACTCAAGGAAATCAGAATGGCTGAAAGAGATCGATTACGGTTTCTCTGGAGTTGGCTCTGTCGGTCGGGAAAAATTAAACTGTCGATGACTGACCCCTATCTAAATTAATCAGTTTAGTAACCGAGTTGAATGAATTTATTTTTGGAACAGAGAATGAACAGATATTATATCTTGATCAGGTATAAGTTTGCCAGATGACATGCTGTCTGGTAAGCCAGACTGACAATAGCTTTTGGCTTGATAATCTCAACGGCCAAATGTAGAATAGGCACAGATCCGTGGAGCCTATAAATTGGTTCGAACGATTAGACCCATACTTTCCCACCTGTTTTTTTTTGTTCCAGCCGTTCTGTTTCTGCTAACTTATAATCCGGCTGTAGCTCAGTACTTCGGTAAGAACAAAGTAACTCGTCAGCAGTACGATTGGCAGATACACCGAACCGATCATTTTGACATCTACTACTATGAAGGATCTTCGCGCCTAGTAACTCTCATGGCAAACATCGCTGAAGAAGCCTACGAGCAACATAGCCAAGACCTTCAGCACCAACTCTCCAGCAGAACACCACTGATTTTATATCAGTCTCACGTTGACTTTCGCGATACTAACATCATTCTGGATGAGTTAAGTGAAGGGGTAGGTGGGTTCGCTGAAATATTCAAAAGACGAGTGGTAATCCCTTTTACTGGCTCATTACGAGACTTCCGAGAGGTTATATTCCACGAACTGGTCCACATTTTCCAATATGATATCATTTATCAAAAGCCATTCGCTCGTATTTACAGTGGAGAATTTCTATACAGTGCCCCAATCTGGTTTATTGAAGGAGCTGCTGATTATTTAGCTAATGATGTTGACGCAGTAGGCAAAATGGTCCTTCGAGATGCCTGTGTGAACAATCAAATTCCCTCCCTTACTGATTTGGAAAATTTTTACATTTTAGGCCCGCAGGTTTACTTGGGTTATAAAATCGGGCAATCAGCCGTTGGTTACTTGGTCGATAATTATGGTCGAGAAAAGATTGGTGAATTAATGCATGAACTTCGTCAAAGTCGTACCAAAGACCTGAACCAATCAATGAAAACGGTGATAGGGATATCCCTAGAAGAATTCGACGAGAAATGGCAGAGATCGATTAAAAAACAATATTTCCCTCTGGTACAGAGCAGAGCTTATCCGCAAGATGTGGCTAAGAATTTGACAAAAGATAGCAAGTATTCTCACAGTATCCAGCCGGCTTTTTCACCAAGCGGTGATTTAGTGGCTTGTATAACTGGTAACGCTGGTTTCAGTGAAATTGTTTTATCTTCGACTAAGGATGGGAAACAGCTATTCCGAGTTAGTAGATCTTTCTTTCGTAGCAAATACGAAGAAATCCGAACGGAGGGGCGCGCATTATCTTGGTCCCCAGATGGTAACCGAATTGCATTTTTTGTTAATCATCGGTCTGAGATGTATATTCTGATTATCAATGTGGTTACTAAAAAACTGGAAACTCGTATTCGCTTGGAATTTGATTCAGTTCAGTCTCCTAGCTACAATGCGACAGGCGAAAAGATTGTATTTTCTGCACTTAAAAATGGGCAGACGGACCTTTTTGTATTGGATTTGGTTAAACATAAAATTGATTATCTTACCAAAGACTCCTTTAATGACCAATCACCAGTTTGGCACCCAACTAAGGGATTGATCGCCTACGTCTCAGAGCGGTCTGGGCGAGATCAACTTGTAATCTTGGATATTGAAAGTAAAACAAAGCGATTAGTTGATATTGGGCAGCACAATGTGGCAACACCAAGTTGGTCAATAGAAGGCGAAAAACTACTTTTTTGTGCTGATATAAGTGGTGTATTCGACTTGTTTACACTTGATTTATCTTGCAAAAACGAACAAGCAGCCGAAAGCCCTAAGCTAGTTCGGTTAAGCCAATTACTGGCAGGTTGCTCTACACCTCAGTTCTCATCTGATGAAAAAAAAATTATCTTCTCGGCATACCAAAATGGGAAACGAGATATTTACATGTTGGCTTCGGATAATCCGTTATTACCAGAGAACACAAAACTTGTGGATGATTTGGCCCTACCTGTTATCACTCAAACTCCGACCGGAGAAATATCCCCAACACAAAAAACTAAGCGTGTAGCAAAACGGAAGTACAAAACTAACTTGGCGGTAGATGCAATTTTTAGTGATTTCAATTTGGGCGCTGATGGTATTCTACGAAACACAACTGATATGATTGCTAGTGATATGATGGGGAATCATCGTTTCGCTGTCAGCATGTCTAATCATTCAACAATAAGACAGTCAGTCTATGGTGAAACCCAATTTTATATGCCTGATTTTGTCGCTAATTACGGTTACTTTCCGAGGAAAGCTGATTTTGGTGTTTCCATTTTCAACTATCATCAATATCATCTGTTTGGATCAACTCGCAGCCGAGGTGGTGTATTTCAACGTATCACAGGCTTAGGAAGTTATGTCAGTTACCCATTTAATCGTTATCACCGACTAGATCTACAAAGCCAGATTTATACGACCCCTTTTTCCTACAACTATTACCTCCCTAGACCAAGCTTTAATTCTCACGATCAAGAGAGGGGGTTACTGTTTTTAGGTATTGCATCTCTTGTTAGTGATACTACGATATGGAACTCGGCTGGTCCTTTTACCGGTCATCGGATGAAATTAACTCTAGAGAAATCATTTAACCAAGTTGGTAGCGACCTCGATCTTACAACGATCGTCTTTGATATTCGGAAATACTTTAGGCTAGGTCGTCGTTCTAGTTTTGCCATGCGGACTTTCTTAGGGAGCAGTTTCGGTCAAGATCAATCGCTCTTCTATCTAGGTGGTATCGATACTCTGCGAGGGTATAGTTATGAGGCTTTTATCGGTACTCGAATGGGCTTGATAAACTTTGAGTTGCGCGTCCCTTTAATTGATGAAATACGTTTAGCCTGGCCTTTTTTGTTTTCAATCGGTGGAGTCCGTGGCATGGCTTTTGCCGATTTTGGGACCGTATGGTCTCCGTTCGAATTCAACAAACAGAATACTTATCAACCATTCCAAAAAGGACGGAATGGTTACTACCTCGACGATATTAAAGGCTCGTTAGGATTAGGAATGAGGCTCAGGCTAGGGTATTTTTCACTCGATTTTGCCATTGCTAAACGAACTAACTTGCTGACGGTTCAAGCAAAACCCGTTTACCACTTTGGCTTAGGTCAAACCTTTTAACATTGGATATAGAATATGGAACGAAGTAATTTTAGAAGCCTAATTTTTCTGTGTGCCGCGATATTCCTGATAGGACTAGTCTCGGTTTTGGTCAAAATTTATCCAGATTTGCTCTGGTTCGAAATGGTTGGTTACTCAACTGTTTTTAGTAAAATTCTTTTTACTAAAATCTCGGTTGGTAGTCTGACTACACTTATTTTTCTCATCATCACCTTGGGTAATCTTTACCTAATCTGGCGATTTTCACCAAGTCGATTTAACCCTGAAATCCTAGATGCTATTCCTATAGGTAGCGGAATTGATTTTGATTTACGGAAGTTGGTCTACGGTGTACTGTGTGTTTTTTCCGTAGCTTATAGTCTATTGTCTGGTTATTCTGCTAGTGACCGTTGGGAGATTTTCCTTCGCTATTTTGATGTCAATTCCCTTACTTTTCATTCAGCAACGAAATTAGAAATAGACCCGGATAATCAATCAACGATCATCATTCCTACAAATGACCTTAAGGCTAAAGGAATACAAAGTGGTGATGTCATCAAAATAACCAATGGAACCGACGAACAAACCGCCACCATCGAAGATCTCGATTCATCCACCGATGTGTGTCGTATTGCTCTTGATCGACCAATCGAGAGTATCGACAAACCTGAGCGGACTATTCTATATGCTCCAACTCGAGACCCGGTATTCGGTAAACCAATTAGTTTTTATATCTTTCGTCTTCCATTTCTAAGATATATCTGTGGCAATATACTTGGGTTGTTGATTTTAATGACTTTGGTAACAGGCATAATCTATTTCTTTCATGGTTCACTGTTTAGCGATCGAAACCAGCTGGAACCACCGGCAAAAGTTAAATTCCACTTATTTACTTTGGTTGGCCTAGCACTGGCTGCCTATGCTTGGCAACACCAGTTTATGATGTACGATCTACTCTATTTGGCAAGTAACAAAAACTTTAAAGGTGGTGGCGGATATGCGGATATTCATGCTCGCCTTCCTGTATTGCGGATTATGATGGTGCTGTCAGTAGTCAGTAGCTTAAGTTTCTTTATTAGTCTATTTGTAAAGCTAGGACGGTATGCCTTAATTGGTTTAGCATTTCTGTTAGTTATCGGCTTTCTTGGTAACATGTATCCATCATTTGTACAAGAGTTTCGAGTCAATCCAAATGCTCAAGATTTGGAAACAGAGTATATCAACTACAATATCAAAGCGACACTTCATGCTTACAATTTGGAAGATGATGTTGTTTCTGAACAAGAACGTCCGTTGGAAAGCCGGTTGGGCTACGATCAACTTTATCATTCGGTTAATCGCGAGGTTATGCAAAACATACGCTTGTGGGACTGGCGTCCACTTCGCCGAACCTATCGACAATTGCAAGAACTTCGACCACAATACGATTTCATTAGAGTTGGTGTTGACCGGTACAGAATGGGTGATGGTCTCAAACAAGTGATGCTGTCGGCACGTGAGCTAAATGTCGATGATATGCCTGGTATTGCAACGGATTGGTTCAAGCGGACCTATGTTTATACACATGGGTATGGGTTAGTGATGAGTCCGGTATCAGAAACGGATAGCGATGGAATTAACGACGATGGAAAGCCAAAAATGTATATTCGAGACATGAATCCAATTAACTTTGAATCAGAATGGTCTGATCAATTTTCTACGGATTTTGAACCCAGAATTTACTATGGTGAGGGTGGCTTTTATAACAATAATCTAAATGAACACTACATCATCGTTCATCCAGGTCAGAATGAAGATCTCGAGTTCGATTATCCTCTTGACCAGCAGCGGTACCAAAAATATACCTATCAAGGGGTGGGTGGAGTGGAATTGTCTTCGATCTGGCGACAAGTCATCTACGCGCTCAAATTTGATAATGAAATTAAATTTGTGTTGAAGGGACGAATTGGCCCTAAAAGTCGGGTTTTATACCATCGTAATATTATGGCGCGAGTTCGAAAGATTGCTCCGTTTCTTCACTATGACCAAGACCCGTATTTAGTTATTCATGGCGATCGATTGGTTTGGATGTTAGATGCCTATACTACTACTCATCTTTATCCATATGCAACCCCCATGCAACACCAAATCAGGTCAGCTATTGCTGAACGACAGGGTACTGGTCAAGCGCGTCGGCTACGTACGCCAGCAGGAGAAACCCCTTGGGGTAATTATATTCGGAACTCAGTGAAAGTCACAGTTGACGCTTATGACGGTGTGGTCAGTTTTTATTTAATGGACGATAAAGAGGATCCACTGGCTCTTTGCTATGATCAAATTTTTCCGGATTTGCTGAAACCGATAAGTGAGATGCCGCCCGACTTACAAGAGCACATCCGTTATCCGATGACACTCTTTTCAATCCAAGCAAAAGCCTATTTAGATTATCATATGAAGGATCCTACTACGTTTTATGCGAAAGAAGATCAATGGCAAGTTGGCCAGGAAATTTATAGTCGGACTTCACGTTCACCAAATACACAGCCCCAATTGCCTTCCCAGTTTGGGATTCCAACTATGCCTGTTCAGCCGGTGGCATCCAGCGACACTCAAGAAGTTGCCCCATATTATGTTATAGTCAAAGTGCCAGGAGAAGAGGCAGCAGAGTTTGTTCTAATGTTACCATTTACCCCCAAAGACAAACCGAACTTGACTGCATGGATGGCTGCTCGTTGTGACCAAGAGCATTACGGGCAATTACTTTTGTACCGATTTCCTAAAGGGAAATTAGCTTCTGGTCCCATGCAGGTGGAGAGTTTTATCGATCAAAAAGGTGAAATTTCACAACAGATTAGTTTGTGGAATACACAAGGCTCACGAGTGCTAAGGGGAAATTTACTAGTCATTCCAATTAGTGATGCTCTGTTGTATGTGGAACCAATTTATATTCAATCGGAAAACGAAGAATCAGCAATCCCAGAACTTAGGCAAGTGGTAGTTGGCTACAAAGAAAAAGTAGAATGGGGACAGACATTAGATTTAGCTTTACGAAAATTGTTCAATGTCAATACTGAGGAGTTAGTACGACCAACTCCAGTTTTAGGAGATATATCCACTAAATTAGATAATGATGCGTCAATTTTTGATAACCAATTTCATTTAGTAGAGCGTGCTAATCTGGTTTTCCAAGAGGCTGTGGAAGCTCAGCGGTTGGGGAATTGGTCGACCTACGGGGAAAAATTAAATCAGTTAGAAAAAACATTAAAACAACTTGAAAAATTGTCGGAAACAAGTAGAGTCAAGGAGGAATAATATGTCTTATCTGATTGGAATTGATATTGGAACTACTGGAACAAAAACAATTTTAGTCGACGAGAAAGGGAATCAATTAGCTAGCGCGTTAGAAGAATATCCGTTGTATACCCCTCACCCCAAATGGGCTGAACAAGAGCCGGAAGATTGGTGGAAAGCTACAGTTAACACAATTAGAGAAGTGATAGAAAAGTCTGAAATTAATAACGCAGATATTAAAGGTATTGGTTTGTCCGGTCAAATGCATGGTTTGGTAATTATGGACAAAAAACATCAAGTTTTGAGACCTTCCATACTCTGGTGCGATGTGCGTACAAGTAATCAGTGCAGATACATTAGGGAAACTGTTGGCACCAAGATTCTGACCCAAAGCACTTGTAATCCGGTATTAGAAGGATTTACAGCGCCGAAAATAATTTGGGTAAGAGACCAAGAGCCTGAGATTTACGAGCAAACTACGAATATTCTTCTACCCAAAGATTACGTCCGGTTTCGATTGACTGGGGAAATTTCGATGGAGGTGTCTGATGCAGCCGGAACTTTGTTGTTTGATGTCGCAGAAAGACAATGGTCTCAAGCTGTTTTAGATAAATTAGATCTCAACTCCGATCTCTTACCGCCCACTTACGAGTCAATCGATGTGTGTGGGAAAATCACACCGAGTGTCGCCGAAATTACCGGTTTGCTAGCAGGTACTCCGGTTGTTGGAGGGGGGGCAGATAATGCGTGCAGTGCAGTCGGTAATGGGATTGTCAAGGAAGGACGTGTTTCCGCTAGTTTAGGAACATCGGGAGTAGTGTTAGCTCATAGTGATCAAGTTAGAGTGGATCCTGATTTAAGGCTGCATAGTTTTTGTCATTCCGTTCCGAATAAGTGCTATATAATGGGGGTAATGCTATCCGCTGGTGGTGCATATCGTTGGTTTAGGGATACAATAGCCCAACGAGAGTTGGTCGAAGCTAAAGCAAATGGCACTGATGCTTACGATCTGCTTGGGGCACAAGCAGAAAATGCCCCAGTGGGAAGTGAAGGTCTAATTTTTTTACCCTACTTGACCGGTGAGCGAACACCACATGCGGACGCTAACGCAAAAGCCAATTTTTTTGGTTTGACGCTTCGTCATCAACGCTCACACTTAATTCGATCGGTAATGGAAGGTGTTACCTATGGTATGAGAGACTCACTTGAATTAATTAGAGGTTTGGGAACGACCGTTGACCAAATTTACGCAACTGGCGGTGGTTCGAGGTCCACTCTGTGGCGACAAATGCAAGCCGATATCTATCAAGCGGAGATTGTCACGATTAATATCGAAGAAGGGCCAGCGTTCGGAGCTGCGATTCTCGCCGGTGTTGGTACAGGTGTCTATACCAGTGTAGAATCCGCAACCGACCAAATTGTTAAGATTACTTCTCAGACTGATCCAATTTCAGATCATGTAGAAATCTACGAACAATACTACCGAATCTACCGCGATCTTTATCCTGTTTTGAAGCCAAAATTTGATCAGGTCACGGAGGTTATTGAGCAGTATAATTCTGACTAGATGCAAAATTGTCAAGATGACACAATCAGCAGAAAAAAAAACTAGACAAACAGGTAAGGAATTCTGGTTAGCTTTGGCGGGTATCGAAGGTGTTGGACCAATTCGCATTCGTTACCTCTTGCGACAATTTGAAACCCTTGAAGCCGCGTTCTCGGCTGATTTAACGGAAATTTCTCGATTGCCTCTGTTCGATCCGTTATTAGCAGCCAAAGTACAAAAGGCTCGAATCGGTTTATCCGACTTGCGCCATCATATTGATTGGTATGAATCTCAAGGGATTCGGGTCATCACTTGGCAGGAGGCTGCTTATCCTGAGCAACTCAAACAGATTTCGAATGCTCCGATCGCTTTAGCTTGCCAAGGAGACTTAAAGTCCGTTCAGAAGCCAACAGTAGCTATATTGGGGACCCGTACGCCGACCGCTGAGGGTATTGCTGTCACTTTAGAGTTGACTAACTTACTAGTGCAATCAGGATACACGATTGCAAGTGGTCTAGACAAAGGTGTTGATCTGACTGCTCATACTACTGCTTTGGCTTGCGATGGTCTGACATGCGCTGTTTTACCAACCGACCTCCTATCGGTTTACCCGCCAGAAAATGAGTTCTTATCCCTTCAAATTCAAAGAAGAGGAGTTTTATTTTCAGAGCATATTTTTCCGGCCTCATTATCTACAGCTAATTTATTAGCTCGGCACCGAATGACTACAGGTTTATCAATCGCGACTATCGTTGTTGAATCGTCGGTAGATGACGAGGAGATACTAAGAGCTGCCAGTTTTGCACGTGAGCAAGGACGGTTCGTTTGTGCTGTCGACTGGGGGGACCGGGCCGATTATTTGGCAAAGGGCTGTAGCCAGTTGATCAAATCGGGAGCTATTTCGGTCCCGTTTAACGGGTTAGCAGAATTTGTAGAGTCATTCACTAACTCCGCTACTACTTCCGAATTTCAGGCCACTTATATACAAGGTGAACAGATGGGCTTGTTTTAGTTCATTATGTCGTTGTGGAGCTTTTAATGATTGAAAATACAGAGCTTGTATTTTTTTTCGAAAAAAAACTGAAGTTTTACCTTTACAAAAGAAACTAACCCTGTTAGACTATGCATCGAAATTCTTACGGTGCTTTACAATTGGAGGTTCTCAGAGGCATAGTCCCCGGCTGGTTCCGGTTTGAGAACAGACGTATCAACCTAACGATTTCACTTCTATAACACTATTTGTATTTTTTTGTAAGGAGTATTAGCAAAGATGCAAAAAACTTTGAGAGCTTTGGCATTGATGATGGCGGTTTTGATTGCCGCATTCTCCCTAGGCTGTGGAGACGATGAAGAAGACGAGGGTCCAGCCCCGGCCACGGCCGTTACTGCAACCCCTCCATCTGGTAGCGAAGTTGCTGCTAATGCGACGATCGCTCTAGCGTTCGACCAGCCTGTTGAGTCCGTAGCAGGAGCCACCGGAAGTGGTAAAAACTGGACCATCCCAGTAGCCGCCAGTTTGAATATTACGTGGAAAAATAAAGACGGTTCTGATGGCGGGCCACAAGCTTTGACCTACAAGCTCAAGGCTGCCGACAAGACCGCTCCTAAGGTGTCTGGTGGTAACGTAAAGAATGGCGCAAAAGACGTCGACCCTGCACCGCTTAACGAAAAAGGTATCGTGATCGAGTTTAGTGAAGAAGTTAGTCAGGGTACAGTTGAGTTGAAGCCGGAAGGCGGAGACGTAATTGGAACCGAAGCCGCCTGGGAAGGCAAGAAAGTCTCTCTGACTATGTTGGCTGGAAAGACGTTGGCTAACGAAACTACCTATGTCATTACCATTGGTGGTGTTAAGGATGCTGCTGGTAACGCTCTAGAAGGCGGAACTATCAAGTTTACAACCAAAGGAAAAGAATAAGATAGTTAGTTTACGTACAACGACTTAACTTATTTGTTCAGAAGCGGCATGTCTTCGGATATGCCGCTTTTTTTGTGTCTGAACATACTCAAAAAACAGCACATCAGACAGGCAAGTAGGATTCGGATATTCTGGAATATGCTTTTCTTGACCCATTTCTGACCCTATGTTACCCTGCTCAGGGATAGATCGAAGATAGATGGTTTCCTTCTTAATCGAAATCATACGTTATTGGTATTAATGCAAATTTGGACGATAATTAAACATCTTTTCCGCCCGTTCTTATATTCAATTTATCGCTTTCGGCTAGAGCGGCAAGTAGATAACTGGAAGATACCAGAGCATATCGGAATTATATTAGACGGTAATAGGCGATACGCAAGAGAGTTTGGATTTGCCAACGTTGTTCGTGGCCACTACGACGGAGCCGATAAGCTGGAAGAATTTCTTGGATGGTGTGAAGAATTAGGTGTTAAGATCGTTTCAATTTGGATTTTTTCTTTGGATAATTTCAAACGGGACGGTTCAGAAGTACGGGATATTCTAAATGTAATTGAAGAAAAAATGCGAGAGATGATTCATAGTGATAAAGTCCATCATAATCAAGTCCATATAAGATCAATGGGAAAAATTGATTTACTTCCTGAAAGCTTACAAGAAACTATTCGGAAAGCAGAAGCCATTACTAAAAATTATGACAAATTTATCCTTAATGTCGCTGTTGCCTACGGGGGACGCGAAGAAGTAGTCGAAGCATTCCGTAATTATCTGATTAGCCAAAACGAGAAAAAAAAACCGATTGAGGATTTAATCGAAGAAATCAACGTTACTTCGATAACTGAACACCTCTACACATCAGATTTGCCCGATCCAGACTTAATTATTCGAACTAGTGGTGAGATTCGATTGAGTGGATTTCTGATGTGGCAAAGCGTATATGCTGAATATTATTTTTGCGATACTTTTTGGCCAGCCTTTCGAAAGATTGATTTCCTGAGAGCTATTAGAGATTACAATAAAAGACAGAGGCGATTTGGCCGTTAACCCCAAAAGTTAAATAGGGATTTATGCTAGAGGTTGACGAAATCAAATTGAGAGGGCAAGTTGTTAGAGCTCGAAATAACTTTTACGATGTGCGAGCCTCCACCTCACCGACAGGGAAACCGAAGACTCTTGTTTGTCAATTGAGAGGAAGTCTCAAGCGAGATTTACGATCGGTGGAAGGTAAGCGAATCTACGCTGACCCTGTTTCAGTTGGTGACTGGGTGGAATTAGTACAAATTAATCAGGAACAGGGCGTAATCGAAGGCTTATTGCCACGGGAAACCAAGCTAGCACGTCGACATCCTAATCCAAGTGGTGTTATTGAGCAGGTTATCGTGGCTAACGCTGAGCAAGTGCTGATTGTTGCATCTGCGAAGCAACCTAAACTGAACTATCGCTTTATTGATCGTTTCTTAATTTTGGCTGACTACGGTAATCTTTCTGCTACTATTTGTATAAATAAAATGGATTTATTACGTCCTAGTCGCATGCAACAGATCACAGAAAAGATAGATCATACTTACGTATCACTTGGTTACCAAACACTTTATACTAGTACTCGAAAACCTGAAACTATACATCTACTGCGACAAACACTGGCCAATAAATTTAGCGTAGTCGTTGGTGCTTCTGGTGTTGGGAAATCCAGCCTGTTGAACCTGGTCCAACCTGGATTGGGATTGAAAGTAGGCGAAGTTAGTCAGCAACTCAAGAAGGGAAAACACACAACAACCATGGTTGAATTATACGACTTGAAAAACGGTGGAATTGTTGCAGATACACCAGGTGTTCGGGAAGTAGGATTATGGGGCATCGATGCCAAAGATATAACACTATATTTTCCAGAGATGGAAAAATACTTCGGTCAATGTAAGTTTAGAGATTGCTTACACCTTACTGAACCCGGATGCCAGATTCGGAAAGCTTTGCAATCCGGTCGTATTGAGCAATCCCGATACGATAGTTACTTTGCCTTAATGGAATCCAACGAATCTAGTACAAGTTACTAATACAATTTTCGGGTTCACTAAGACATTATTGGTATTTTTGC
>MDTE01198143.1_pt1 | contig 14153 bp, 9 predicted proteins | sample 811231 | NCBI WGS metagenome assembly MDTE01 (sample SAMN05326651, study PRJNA326480) | marine metagenome | isolation source: seawater | place: Indian Ocean: Red Sea | collected 2010 | reverse complement strand
TCGAACTGCGGACCTACGCATTACGAATGCGTTGCTCTACCAACTGAGCTACATCGGCATGCTTGCGACAGTAAAACGCGACTGGTCGCCGATGAGACCATAGGGCTGATGGAGAAAAGACGCAACAAACAAGCGGACTGATAAGTGCCGAAAAGAACTTCTTTATCTAATCTAAATCACTTTTGATGTGTTAAAATTCCAAAAATTTAACCCAAATGGATGAGACATAAAGATAATTATCGTTCTTTTATGTTTTTAGGGTCTGATCTCTCGCAGGGCTGTTTTCTTTATATCTTCCGAGGTGTCGCGGTTAGCAGGAACCGCTGCGCTTCTTCCAGAAAGATGGGATCCTCAAAGATCTTGTCGCAGCCGTTCTGAATTTGTTTCTCGACCTGTGAACAAAATTCTGAGTTGGTGCCAAGGCGCAAGGCTATATTTGCGAAGTCATCTGCGTCCTTGGCAACGCAATCCATCATGCCCATGTGCTGATATATGGCGAGGCTCAGCCGTCCTCGAAGATAGTCGCCCGGCAGGGTCACGACTGGGGTTCCCATGGCGAGAGCCTGATAGGTCGTATTGCCGCCGCAGAAGGGGAAACTATCAAGACTAACGTCCGACAATGCGAGAAGTCGCATGTAATTTTCGTGTGTTTGCCGGGGGAGAAACCGGATACGCGCCGCATCTTTGCCGATGGTGCGCTCGAATCGATCACGCAATTTGGCGCCCCATTTGCGGTCTTGTCCCTCGAGGAGGAGGATCAGGCCTTTCGGGTCACGCAGCAGTATGGTAGCTAAGGCGCAGTCCATGTTCGGATGAATTTTGAACAGGTTCTGCGCTAAAAAATAGATCGTCGCGTCTTCCGGTAGATTGAAATCGCGGCGCGAGCCGATAGGCTCTGGCCGAGCGGGTCGCCGGTAAGAGAAAGGAAGGCCGCCCAATCGAACGAGCTGCTCTGTATAATGTTTTTCGGCGTCTTCTGGTTCCGCCGCGTCGCAGGAAAGGTAGTAATCGATGGTAGGCATCCCGGTGGTGACGGGATGGCCCCAAGTAGCTGCCTGAATCGGTGCGAGCTTCGACTGGGCCAAAAAATAGGTCACGGGGTCTATGCCGATATCTGGATAGAACAGGACATCAAGTTGTGCGATGGAGATCATCTCCCGCGCCGCCTGTAGATCGCTTGGCAGGGTTGCGACCGTATCCGCGAGAGCGTCTATTTCTCGTCTCAACTCATCGTTTTTTGGTGTAACAACATGAAACAAGAAAATCTGACAATCGCTGCGCTCGTGTAGACATGCGATTAGTCCGATCATCAGTCGACCAATCGAGTGGTCATGCAGGAACCGAGAAGCGATGCCGATACGGCGCACCGTCGTAGCAATGCTTTTCTGGGCGCAATGCGGTGCTGTCCAGCAAAGCGAGGGGCAGGCCGCCCGCATTAGGCGTGCCTGTTTTTCCTGCAATGGGCGATCGTCGAGGCCGTGATATGCGAGAAAAAATCGGTTTCCACCAGCTTCTCGTACGGGGTCATTAACGGGTGGCGGGGCCTCAAGGAGAGCTTCCAGGCGGCGTGTATATTCATCGCGGGCATCGGAATATGATTGGGCTGACTCCGGAATAATAGGAACCTGCAATTGGGCGCGCAGGGTGAACCCGCGAGGTGCGCCGAGGTAGATAGCCCTTTCATAGGCGCGCCGTGCGTCCTTAAATTCACCGCGTGCTTCATGGACGGACCCTTTGTAGAGAAGGGGTTCCGGCCAATCCGGTCTATGAAGTGCGGCCGCGCTGAAATGGGCGATAGCGTGGCTCGCAGCTCCTTGTTTTTCCAATAGCCGGGCAATCGCAAAATGTGCATTTGCGTTTTTTGGTTCAAGCGCCAGAGCGGTCCGGTATGCGGTAATCGCGGCGTCATTTTGACCGACCCGTGACAGAGCTTGGGCTAGACCGAAGCATGGTTCTGCCCATTCAGGAGTAATTTCTGCGGCTCGGGCAAATGCGCGTATTGCTTCTTCGGGAAGATCGTTAGCCGTGACCTGGCCAATGCGGTTCCAAATTTCGGCGTCATCTGGGGTAGCTTCCGCCTGGGCCTTTAGGCGGGCGAAATCGGAATTTCGGTGATTCTCTCCAGAGAGTATCATTGCACTTATCGATACCACTGGAACGGGGAAAATCCTAGCAAAATGCGCATCGTATTATGCTATGAATGGTGTGAGGGTACAACGGAACTCTAGTGCTATTGCTAGAATTTGCCTACCGAATAAAAACTCTGGCATTTGGTTTTTGTTTGAAGTTAGCGTAGATTTTTAATCATTAACATCCCTTAATATGACAGTGTTTTATGTCAAACAGCTATAATTCAGTCTTCGATGGAAAAGTTTTCTATCGCCGATTACTGATTATGAACATAACGCCAATTTGACAGGGAAGTCTCGTATAGTCGGGTCGCTTGTTTCTAATACAGTTAATGTCATTAGGATCGTGCGGATTCAATGTAACATTTCCATCTCGTTTAAACGATACTTGCGATCATAGGTGACGTTACCCTAATCTTGAGCCACAATGTCGAATCCGATATTTGATCATTTTCATCTGAAGTATCGCTTCAACGGGGGGAGTAATTTGCGCCTTTGCGATGCCAGTTGCGTTCCGCTCGATGGCGGCTCTTCTAAGGGATCATTGCCTATCTGGATAACGACGGGTGCATGCTTAAGTATCCAAGAAATTTGCCGATGGTCTGCTATTTCAATCAATAGGCTGATGCCAAGGATAGATGCTAGGTATGGTGAACCAGGTAGACATCGAAGTTAAAGTTTTCGATATATATTTGCATCAAATGATCAACAAATGAACGTGGCTTCACAAAGACTGCGCCTCGCTCTCGTCACGGATATCCATCACGGTGTGCCGGTAAAGACGAAACGGAGTGACATGGCCATGCCGCTGCTGCATCAGTTTGTCGATTTTACCAATGAATGGGGCCCCGATATTGTCGTCGATCTCGGCGACCGAATCAGCGATAAGGACAACGCGACCGATCAAGAGTTGACTGCCGATGTTGCTGGCGCATTCCAGCGGGTTGGAGCTCCTCGCCGCCATATTGTTGGCAATCATGATCAGGAATTCATGAGCCGAACTGAAGGGGAAGTGTTGCTCGGTACTTCGCTCTCCAGCGAGAGCATCGATTTAAAAGGGTATCATCTTGTATTTTGGCAGGCGGACGTCCGTTACGACAGGCAGTTGGGTTTCATCCTCTCGGAAGGCGATATAGATTGGCTGGCCCGAGACCTAGCCGCTGCAGAACTGCCTTCCATTGTGTTCAGTCATGTTCCACTGGATGGAGCGTTGATGACGGGGAACTACTATTTCGAGGCTAATCAGCATTGTGCTCAGTACGACGAGACATCGGAGATCCGCCGAGTGCTGCGTGAAACGGGTAATGTTGTGCTTTGTGTTGCCGGGCACGTTCATTGGAACAAAGCGAATACGGTCGATGGTATTCCTTATCTCTCGCTTCAATCATTGACCGAGAGTTTTACGACTGCGCCAGATCCTGCTGGCGCCTGGTCAACCATAGAAATCGACGAAGACATCCACTGGCGTTGCTACGGTGCCGATCCTGTCGACATGCACTTACCCCTGGGGCGTGCTTGGACAGCGCCTCTGCCGAGCTTCGAGGAGCTGCGCCGTCAACAACAGGCGACGAAATGGGATGAACCGCTTACTGGTCTTAAGGGTGTTTTGTTCGACCTCGATGGTGTTGTGTATCGAGGTGAAGAACCGATAGAAGGCGCCTCTGAACTTTTTGCGTATCTGCGTGAAACGGGCCGAATTGTTGGTGCTATTACCAATAACGCTCTGAAGACTGGTGACGAGTATGCCGAAAAGCTCGCCTCCATGGGTATCGATCTAGCGGGTGAGCGAATTTTTACCTCCGGCTGGGCTGCGGCACGTCATGTCGTTAACTCCAAACGGGGCGCGAAGGTATTTATAGTCGGTGGTGACGCCTTGCGGCGGGAATTACTGAATTCTGGCGCTATAGAAAGCGATGAACCTGATTTTGTGGTCGCGGGTATAGATCTTTCGTTGACGGTGCAGCGACTTTCTGATGCGGCCGTTCACGTACGAAACGGGGCTGGTTTGATTGTCACCAATCCGGATCAGACGGTTCCGATCGAAAACGGAGTGCGTGCTGGAGCGGGGGCCGTGCAGGCATTTATAGAGGCGGCCGGTGGTCGGGCCGCCACTGTGATAGGAAAACCGCAGGCAGGCATCTTTCAACTTGCAGTTGGGAGACTGGAATTGCTGCCGGAAGATACGATCATGGTAGGTGATACTGTGGAGACCGATATTGCTGGCGCTGAGGCGGCGGGTATGCGGTCGGTGCTGGTCGAAAGCGGAAACACCATAGTCGGGACTGCGGGGCCGACCGTGCGCGTCTCCGGCGTAGCCGAGTTGTTAGAAAGGTTTCGTGAGGTGGATGCGGCGTGAACGCGGTTTTCTTCGCTATTGTTTTCATCTCCTTCACTGTCGCTGCCTACCGCGAGGTTTTCATTACGCAAACCGCATCGGATCTCAGCCATCCGATGAAAGCGCTGGCGACCGGTATGGTCGACGCCGCCGCAGATTCAGTTACTTTGGCGATTGGTCTTGTGGGGGTAATGTCGATGTTTCTCGGCCTAATGAAGGTCGCCGAAGCAGGTGGTCTTCTCACCATCATTGCCCGTCTACTAAAGCCGCTGATGGTACGATTGTTCCCGGAGGTTCCGGCAGAACATCCCGCGATGGGAGCAATGATCATGAACCTGTCGGCTAACATCATGGGACTAGGTAATGCTGCTACGCCCTTTGGTATTCGTGCCATGCAAGAGCTGGATAAATTAAATGAACATAAGGGTACGGCGACCAATGCCATGGTGTTGTTCCTTGCCGTAAACACTTCAAGTGTTACACTGTTGCCCACCGGCGTGATAGCCTTGCGTGCGTCTCTGGGTTCCTCTGAGCCGGCAGCAATTCTTCCAACCACGTTATTTGCGACACTTATATCAACCGTGGTGGCCATCTTATCCGCTAAATTTTATCAACGTTATTTTTCGATGGGGCCCTCGGTTGCAGCCCTGGGTAAGATGCCGGAACAGTTGCGAACCATCGCTGAACCACCGGAAGCCATTACGGCATCTGGTGCAAGTGATAGCGGTGATGCCTATCCTGGTTGGATTTCTCTCCTGGCGTTTGCCGTCATACTGGCATTGATACCGCTCACCATTTTTTGCGGTAGTGCAATTGCGCCGTGGATCATACCAGGCTTGATGGTCGGGTTATTGGGTTTCGGGATGTGGCGCCGTGTTCGCGTATACGAAGTGTTTGTCGAGGGTGCAAAAGATGGGTTTCAGGTCGCAATTCGGATCATTCCATATCTCGTAGCAATTCTGGTCGCGGTCGGCATGTTTCGGGCAAGCGGAGCGATGGAACTTCTGATTGAACCCTTGGGTGCTTTGACTCAAATATTTGGCCTGCCGCCGGAGGCTTTGCCGATGGCGTTGCTGCGGCCGCTCTCGGGCTCTGGCGCGTATGGCATTTTAGCCTCTATCTTGACAAATCCAGAGACAGGGCCGGATACGTACGTTGGACTTCTCGTCAGCACGTTCCAGGGGTCGACCGAGACGACGTTCTACGTTCTCGCTGTATATTTCGGAGCGGTAGGTATCCGCCGAATTCGGCATGCATTGGCCGCGGGTATCACTGGTGATATCGCTGGTATTGTGGCTGCTGTTAGCATCTGTTTGATATTATTCGATTAATTATGGATTAGCTACCTGAGTTTGAGGGAATAATAGTATTGGGTCCGTATGCTTCGAGTAACAATTCGTCGGATTTTGTTTGTAGAGTGGATGCTCTCGCTTTGCTATAACTTGTGCTTGATCAAGATCAAAAAGGCATATCTGGTGTTTTTGCTTGGCCGGGCCAATATTTGGCGGTTGTAGGGAATTTTAATGACGGGCGACGAGATTTCTAATGGGCTAAATGAGCTGACGGAAGAAATGCGGCTTTGGGAAAAGGATAGCATCGAACCAGCATTAATGTCCGCCGTCTTCGAGAATTGTTGCGGTATACTTGGGAATAATCCAACAGGACATGAGGTTAGTGAAGCGGTTGCCACTGCCGTTGCCATCACCGAGCAGGTTTGGAGCGATATTGAGAACGAATCATTAGCGCCAGCCTGCGAGAAAGGTTGCGCTTGGTGCTGTCATCAGACGGTGATGGTGATCGCTCCAGAAGTTATTTTCCTAGCAGGCCAAGTAGATCGATTGTTTGACACTGCCAAGCGGAGCGAGCTTAGAGCGCGTCTTGGGCGTCAAAGAAAATTGATAGAGGGGAAGACCACAGCGGATCGCCAAACGAACAGCTTTGCCTGCGGAGTACTCGTTGATGGTGAATGTTCGGTGCATCAAGGCCGCCCGCTGCTCTGCCGAGGAGCATTCTCTTCGGATGCAGGCTTCTGCCGTCACCTTTTCGAAAATTTCGTCGAAGTTATTGCGGCGATCGATAGTGGTGCGCGCGAGGAAAAATTTTTACATACACCAAAAATCCTGTTTGATAGCGCTCAGCTGGGGTTATCGAAGGCATTTCAAAAGCTTGGCTATAAATGTCCTCCACTCGAATTGACAGCAGCACTGGATATTGCCTTGTCGCTGCCGGACGTTGGTGATGTGTGGCTTGGCGAAGAGAGTATTTTTGCCCCTGCGGCTCTAACGAAGATAGGTAATTATTATGTTACTAGTTCGAGCTAAACATTTTACGGATAGTCTCGATGGCCATTTCCAGTTGTTCGTCACCTTCGCGATCTGGGTTCGATTCAACTACGGTGTCGGGTTCAATCCCACCTTCGACGGAATTCCCGGACGGAGTTAGGTAAATCGAAGTCGTTAGGCGCAAAGCGTCATTGCCACCAAGTGGTATTAGCCTCTGGACGGTGCCTTTGCCAAAGCTGCGCTTTCCAATTAACACCGCCCGGCGGTGGTCTCGCAACGATCCTGCGACAATCTCTGATGCAGATGCGGAACCCTCATTAATAATGACTGCCATGGGCAATCCGTTCGCGATGTCGCCGATATTGGCTTCGTGGTGTTCCTCAGTGTGCCGTCCCTTGGTCGAAACGATACGCCCACTGTCTAGGAAGGCGTCCGATAAATAGATGGCTTCGTCGAATGGTCCCCCAGGATTGCTCCGCAGGTCTAATACAAATCCACGCAGCCTTCCTCCGGCTTTGCTGCGTATTTTTTCGACCGCTGCCTCGACCCGCTTACTCACGTCTCGGGTAAAAGCGCTTACGCGGATATAACCAACTTCGCGCACGAGACGCCAATTGACGCCTTTGATTTTAATAATCTCGCGTACAACCATTACGTCAAACGGCTCGGTCCCTTTGCGGACTATCGATAAGGTGATGGGATTGCCGACTTCTCCTCGTAATAGACGAACGGCGGCGGGTAGAGACATTGTGCCAAGCGCTCGGCCGTCAGCGCGCGTGATGACATCCCCTGACTTTATTCCAGCACGAAACGCTGGCGTATCGTCAATTGGAGAGATGACGAGGAGCCCTCGTTCGTGTTTGTTTATTTTGATTCCAAGGCCACCGAATTGTCCTTGAATGCGTTCGCGAATTGCCTTCAATTCGGATGGGTCAAGATAGGTACTGTATTTGTCGAGTGATTGAAGCATTCCCTGTATGGCTGCCATGACGAGTTTTTCGTTAGAGACGCCTTGGGGTTTAGGATAACGTTCGCGCAGGCCTTTGCGTGCGGACGCTAATAAATCGGCGTCTTGGACTGGACGAACATAGTCATTTCGGACCCGATCAAAAACCAAAGCAAAAGTCGAGAGAGCCGCGTCAGACAGGTTGGTGCTAAGATCGGCGTCTGGAAGATGCGAAGTAAGGTCTCTGGCGATACTGTTTGCGGCGGCAATTGAATCCGGACCAGGCCGGCGGTCAATAATTCCGCACGAGGCAAGCGACAGGAAAATCGCAAAAAGACTGGTTACGAAACGCGTTTTAAAAAACATTTGGTTTCGTATTATTTCGATGCCGACCATTTATTATTTTTCATTTTGTATGTTTCAAAATTGATAAAGACCGCGTGTTGCAAATTGAATTAGATCAGTTTCGAGAGCGGTTGGTATGTAGGTACCTAGGCGTTACAGGTGTGGCGCGTCAAACTGTGTCTGTACCGCAACAGTAATTATTTTATGTCGAAAAGAGCAACAGTGCCCTTTAAGGCCACTAGATAATAGCGGATCGATTTAATTTTTGACTGGGAGGCGCTAAGATAAGCAAGGCTTGTTGGATTCCTGATAGATTTGAGAAAGTATATCCGTATCAGGTTGCGGGCTTGAGCGAGAAATATCTCGTAGGTACAGAAATTCCTGTCGCCAAACGCCCTGATGACGCAATGTAGCTTTAATATTGCTCGACTGGTTTCATGCCCAAACTCAGCTCATTCGCCATTCAGACTTCTCTAGCCCGCCGCGTGCCATTTTTTTATGGGTGGATCGTGATCGGTGTAGCTTTCGTAACCATGGCGATTGCTGTAAATTCCCGAACCGCTTTCTCACTCCTCTATCCACCGATCCTAGATGAGTTTGGTTGGAGCCGAGGCGATACGGCCGCAATTTTCTCTATTGGGTTTATTGCTTCGAGCATTGGAACGCCGCTCGTCGGATTACTAATGGGGCACTTGGGTCCTCGCCTAGTGATGCCGCTCGGCGCTTTGCTTGTCGCTAGCGGCCTTTTGTTGGGGACCTTCGCGAGTGCGCTGTGGCAATTTTATCTGACACTCGGCGTTCTTGTTATAGGTGGCAGCATCTTCATCAGCTACATTGGGCATTCGATGTTTCTAGCTAATTGGTTTAATCGGCAACGCGGGCTCGCGGTGGGTATAGCATTTTCGGGTGTCGGATTTGGTGGCATCGTTATGTTCCTATGGATTCAGCAGATCATCGTCGATATCGGTTGGAGGGTGTCATGCTGGGTTATGGCGATATTGTTGGTTGTCATTGTCGTTCCATTAAATTTTCTATTGCAATGTCAGAAACCGAGTGAGTTGGATTTGGAGCCGGACGGCCACGCCGGCGATATGTCGGGAAGCATGATTTCCCAATCGCTCGTTGTTGATCGCGAATGGGTTGAAACGGAATGGACGCTGCGGCGTGCAATGTTGACGTCGCGCTTTTGGTGGTTAGCACTGACAATGGGGACCGGATTATTCGCTTGGTATGCGGTGCAGGTCCACCAAAGCCAATACCTGCTGCAGCTTGGTTTTGGTGAAACGCAGGTTGCCTTGGCACTTGGTGTTGTCGTGATGAGTGGTGTGGTAGGTCAGATCGGGCTGGGCCATTTGTCGGACCGGCTGGGCCGTGAATGGGCCTGGACCCTAAGCCTTTCGGGTTACGTACTTTGCTATTCGGCACTCTTGTTACTGCAGCAGTATCCTTTGGTTCTACTTGTTTATGTGATGGCGGCTGCGCAAGGCATTTTGGGCTATGGATTAGCCTCAATGTTCGGTGCGATGCCCGCCGATTTGTTTCAAGGGCCTAATTTTGCGGCCATCATCGGCGTGGTTAGTGTGGCCGCGAATTTTGGGGCCGGGGTCGGGCCTTGGCTAACTGGATATCTCTATGACGTTACCGGAAGTTACGATGACGCGTGGTGGCTCGCCATTGCTGTTTCGCTCGTTTCAATTGGTGCTGTTTGGATGGCTGCACCGCGTAAGGTTCGCTTAGTCGCAGGTCAAGCGTCGAGATAGCGGTGAATGACAATCTCGCGCGTTCTCTCGTTGCGGGTCTTTAGATAGTTAGAGTTCCATATGTAGATATTTGGTTCTTAACCAGCCGGATATTTCTCATATGATTCCCAGGCGATACCCGAGATTACAGCACGAACAATTGTTAAGCTGATAAGTGTCTGTGCTTTAGTGGTTTTGCTATTGTCGACCCTGAATACTCATTCGAGCAATATCCTGACCCGCGCCTTTGTGGTCGTTCCGGTTTAGCTGAGCAATTTTTTTCATGCAGGGTCGTTTCCGTTCATAGTCCAAGCACGCTATTCGTTTTTTTCACGCCAAGGGGGCCGCTCGGAGTCGAGTTTTGGGGAGGACACGTGCTTGTGAAAAAAGCTCTTAACAGTCTCTAGGAACGAACGCGACTTTCTCGCTGTGTATGGCGCGACTGTCATTTCTTTTGGCAACCTGCGGGCTGTTTGTCGACTTGAAGAGCGGGTAGCGAAATCTTGCCAAATCGAGGCTGGAAGTTGGCCTCCCGTAACACTTTTCGTTGGTTTATTGTCATCATTACCAAGCCAAACACCGGCCACAAAATTAGCCGAATATCCTATGAACCACCCATCACGATAACCCTGGCTGGTTCCGGTTTTGCCGGCGACTTCGCGATCTTTTAGGCGGGCGCGATGACCGCTTCCATGTCGCACGGCCGCGATAAGCATTCGGTTCATCCAGCCTACATGGCGTGAGTCGATGACTTGTCCTAGTGTATCTCCGGTCCGAACAAAAAGTGATCTACCATCAGTTGTTCGGATCCGTTTGATCCCATAAGGAAATACACCGAACCCACCGTTCGCAAATGGGAGATAGGCCGCGGTCATTTCGAATAAACTGACCTCCGACGCACCAAGCGCCAGTGAGAGGTCAGGTGACAAATCCGCCGTAATTCCAAGACGCCGCGCAGTTGCCATAATCTTTTTAGGGCCGGCCTCTTTTGCGACTTTGACAGCGACGGTATTGATTGATTTGGCAAGGGCGTGTTCGACTGTGACAAGACCGGTGAATTTACCGTCGAAATTACGGGGACGCCAACCATCGATTTCGACAGGCGCATCGCGAAATTTGCTCTCCGGTCTCAATCCGCCTTCAAGCCCGGCGAGAAATACAATCGGCTTAAATGCGGATCCGGGTTGGCGGCGTGCTTGAACTGCCCGATTATATTGGCTTGTCTTGTAAGAACGGCCGCCGATCATCGCACGAATGGCGCCGTCCGGAGCGAAGGCAATAAGAGCTCCTTGCCCAACAGACCGTTTTTTGCCGTGCCTAGCCAAAGCCTGATTGAGGGCGACCTCTGCCGAAGTTTGCATTTTTGGGTCGAGTGTTGTTTCCACGATGATATCTCCGTCGATACGGCCGACGAAGAAGGGTATTTGCGTTACAACCCAATCGATAAAATAGCCTTCAGCCGATGTTTGGGTAACCGGTTTTGCAAGCCGTATCGGTGTCCGCTTGGCTGCTTCGGCCTGTCGCCGTGATAGATATCCGGCTGCTACCATATTGTCGAGGACATCGGCGGCCCTTTGCTTGGCGCGGCGGAGGTTGTTTGTGGGAGCATAACGTGATGGTGCCTTCAGTAATCCGGCAAGCAGCGCCGCCTCGCTGAGATTTATCGAACGTGCTGATTTTCCGAAATAGCGGCGCGATGCTGCCTCGACACCGTAACTGCCGGCACCGAGATAGACACGGTTGAGATAGAGGGTGAGTATCTGGCGTTTTTTAAGCCGAGCTTCCAGCCAAACGGCTAGTATTAGTTCCTTTAACTTTCGAACAATCGAACGTTCGGGCGTAAGCCACAAGTTTTTGGCCAATTGCTGGGTAATTGTGCTGCCGCCCTGCACTACTCGTCCGGCGCGAAGATTGGCGATTAAAGCCCGCGCGAAACCGATTACATCCATGCCGAAATGTTTGTAGAAACGGCGATCCTCGGTAGCCAGAACGGCCTGCGGCAGGTGGGCAGGCATTTTTTCAATCGCCACTAGACGGGCACTGGTCCCGGTTTGCGCCAATGCGCTTCCGTCGCGCGCAAGGATAATGATCTCATTACTCCTCGTGCTGCTAAACAGGTTGTTAGTATCGGGCATGTCAGGTGCGAGAATTAGGAAGAGAATTGCGCAAGCGAGGGCCAGTAGCAGTAATCCGCTGACGCTGAATTTCATCAGTAGCATCAAGATTCGAGCGATGCGCAGCATGTTCGTGGCCCTATTGATGAGCTTTGACGGAACATGGAGCCTAGTGCATTGCGATGCAACCAAACTTGTGCTCGCTTAAGAGGCTAACTTGGGTCACACTGCCACTCTAGGTCCAATTATGGTTTATGCAGATAGAAATTTAGGCTCTCTGCGGTAGAGCTTCTGGAGGAGAGAAATTTGGCTGAACGCCTGAAAGGCAAATCGATTTTAGTAACCGCTGCTGCTCGTGGCATCGGGTTAGCCATCGCCAAGCGATTTGCGGGTGAGGGGGCCTCTGTGATGGCGACAGATCTCGATAGCGATGAACTGTCCCGGCTTACTGGCACAGATGGGATAACGACGCGTGTCCTCGACGTCACTGACGGAGCAGCGGTTAACGATCTCTCAGTTGCTATGGGACGTTTAGATGTCTTGTGCAATATTGCTGGGTATGTGCACCATGGTAGCATTTTGGAACTTGAGGAAGAGGAGTGGGATTTTTCATTCGAATTGAACGTCAAATCGATGTACCGGACGATCCGTGCCTTTTTGCCGGCAATGTTGGAAGGCGGCGGTGGTTCGATTATCAATATGTCGTCGGTTGCCTCTTCACTTCGAGGATTACCCTTCAGATGTGTTTATGGCGCTAGCAAGGCGGCAGTGATAGGTCTAACGAAATCGGTAGCAGCGGATTATATCGCAAACGGTATTCGTTGCAATTGTATTTGTCCTGGTACCGTGGAAAGCCCTTCTCTTGAAGCACGCATTGCGGCGTTCGATGATCCGGATTTGGCGCGTCGCAATTTCATCGCTCGACAGCCGATGGGCAGGCTCGGCACGGCAGAAGAGATCGCTGCGATGGCGGTTTACCTTGCTAGTGATGAATCTGCCTACGCGACTGGTACCGCCTTTGTGGTGGATGGCGGGGTTACTTTATGAGGGTAACCAGGCAATTTTAGTGTTGTTTCACTGCGCTCAGCGAGCAGATAATTTTGATTGAGCGTGGATCGGTTGATTTGTAGACCCAGACTACTGATTGCGAAAGCATGGGTTTGTAGTATCGTTATCTCAGATAGTGATGACGTTTATTTCGCAGTATTTTGGTACGATAAATTTTAATTATTTTCTAAGCGCTGGCCATACGTATTGTGACGGCGGGATCATGGCGTCGAACAAGACTAAACGCAGAGCCCCCAAAAATTGTGCGAAATCGCATAATAGCGTCCGATACAGTGTCCAAGAGTAGCGCGGCGGTGATCAAGAGATCTACTAATTTGCATGGCCATATTGCGCCCGTCGTCATGCGTTACTGATTAGCCAATTTGCCGGGGCTGTCTTAAGCCGTCAACCGGGCCGAATTATATTTGCTATTGTGAGATGAACCTGAACGCTTGCAGCAGGATAAGGGCGAAAATTTGCTAAGTTTCTCGGCGACATGGGTGGCCTATTCAGCTAATTTTTTTAACGCTTTCAGTTCGGTTTCCGCCAGAAAAAGTTCTAGACAGGGCGCGTCTATTTCCTTGCAAGCCAAGAAGTTTCGGCGTGCTGCTTCGATCTCTCCCCTGCTAAGATTCGCTGCACCGGCATAATAAGTGGCTTGGCATTTTTGGACTTTCGGTATGTTCTCTGAGATGAAATTGTCCAGGCTGCTCTTGCCGACGGCGAGAGCTATTAAATCGGCGCTCCAAGGATCAGATGGTTTAATTCGGTCAATCGCAATCTGTGCCAGCCAATATGCCTTTGCGAAGTCACCCAGTCGGCAAAGGCTGATCAGTGTGAGTTGCAGACCCTGTATTGCGCCCTTTTGGGAAGTTATAGCCTCTGCATAAGAGGCGAGTTTGGAAAAATTCCGTGCTAGGAAGGCCTCGACAAGTTCGTCGAACTTCGGAGTTTCCTTGGACACTAAAACCAGTTCGCCGGGCATGGCTGGTATCTTCGGTCGATGCTGCTTATCCGAATAAGCCTAAGACCGCTCGTTCGTTATCCGTTGAGATTCTTAAAGCGTTTGCGCCAAGTGCTTGGCGCGTCTGTAAGGACAGGAGACTGGCCGCTTCTTCGTTGAGGTCTGTTTGCGTCAGATGTGCAGCACCTTGCTCCAGCGTAATAGCTAGATTCTCAGTGAAATTGACGCGGCTCTCCAACAGGCGAGTGTTTG
>MDTE01170339.1_pt1 | contig 14153 bp, 8 predicted proteins | sample 811231 | NCBI WGS metagenome assembly MDTE01 (sample SAMN05326651, study PRJNA326480) | marine metagenome | isolation source: seawater | place: Indian Ocean: Red Sea | collected 2010 | reverse complement strand
CCCTTGTCCGTGCCCACGCTCGCGGGCGGGGGCCGCGAGGACATCTTCGGAGGCGGCGCGGACGCATCGCAGGTTGAGCGCCAGGTGGAGGGCGAGGTGAAGGATGCGCTCGTGTCGGCGCTCTACGTGGCCAAGGAGATCCTCGTCGCGAACCGCAAGGTTCTCGACGACGTCACCGGGGAGTTGAGCGATAAGGAGAAGGTCATGGGCGATGAGTTGCAGGTGTGGCTGGACGACGTCAAGGCGGTGCCCACGTTGGAGAGGTTCCTCAGGGGCGAGAACGTGCTGCCGCCGGAGGATTCGCCGCTGTGGCACATGCTGCCGCTGCCGACGGTCGCGGGCAAGGACAAGCGGGGCGGGAACGGTCCCGCCGCGGGCGCGAGGTAGGTTGAGTCGAGTTCACGACGTTGCGGAGTGAGTGAGGGAGGGGCAACGCACGCTTGTTTGGCGACCGTCCGCCTGCGGGGGAGGTCGCAAGTGTACGAGTAAACCATTGATTGAGAGTTAGTTTTTCGATTCGTGAAGAAACCCATTTTTTTTGGACCTTTTTGGAATCGCGTTCCCTCGGGGGTTGCCCACGTAGAATCGAAAAGCGGATCCCGAACCAGGCATTCGCGGTCTGGAAAGTTCCGCCACCGTGGCAATGCAATTTTTGGAAATACCCTGATCCGGTGCAATGATATCCTTTCACGCCGACTCCTCAATTTGGGTTTAGAAAAGGCAAGTTCACGAACGAACCGCCACTTGGAAAAAAAAAAGTGCCAAATCCCCACGCACGGTCTGTTTACCCCTGAGACGACGCTTCAGGGGTTCTTTTCGATTGCCTTCATGTACTTCTTTTTGGCGCGCGGAAGGCCACTACGACGCGCGACGCACCGAGAGCGACCAGTTTCGCTCCATCGTCCACCGTCGCACAAAGATGTCGTACACCGTTTCATCCGCGATACACCACGCGGGCGTCGCCCCGCGCGCCCCCGCCCGCGGATCTCGCTCCGCATCGAGGCCCATGCCCGTCGTCCGGACACCCGCGCGTCATTCAAACGTCATGCGGTCCTCCAGGCGCTCCCACGTCGCGCACGCGCAGTGGTTCGACGCCGGCTTCACCCAGGGCGGTCGGGGCGCCATCGCAATGCCCTACTACAGCGCCGCGACCAACGGGCCCACCGCTGGGGATGAGCAGCCCGCCGTCGACGTCGACGCCGTCGACGTCTCCACCGGCCCCGAGGGTGGCCCCGCGTCTCCTTGGCCGCAGTCCGCCGCGAGCAAGAACTCGGACAAGTGGGGCAACTTCGTCAGCTTCGGCTACCTCTTCATCAGCGCGGTCATCATGAACAACATCCTCTACACCTTCTTTCCCAACGGCCTCGGCGCCGCCATGGTGAAGCCCGCCGCGCTCAAAATCACCGAGCTCATGATTGCGTTCTCGTGCGCCGTCCTCGCGGCGTGCGATTTCGGACCCCAGGCCGCCAAGCAGGTCCGCGGCGGCCTCCGCGCGCTCGACCAGGTGGGCGGCAACCGCGCCACCGCCCGCGACTTCCTCGGCCTCGTCCTCCTGAAGATCATCTTCGACGTCGTCGGCCTCGGCGCCTTTGCCGTGCCCTCGGCGCTCGTCCCGGACTTCATCCCGCGGTCTCTCGGCATCGCCGTCACCATGTTCGTGCACAGCGCGTTCGTCATCCACTGCGACGTCACCTTCGACGCGGAGGGCGTCATGCGGCCCGTACCGGGTAAGGTGAGGGAGCTCATCTCATCTTTCGACCGCACTCTCGCGTTTCTCGCCTGCGCCGCGGCGATGGTCACCGACGCGTGGGTGGCGGGCATCAGCGCGGGACTGTTCACCGCGGGCGCGCTCTATTTCAGCGCCGAGCACCTGTTCAAGTTCGGCGGCATGAAGAAGAAGTGATCGACGCGAACACACGCGCACACGGAGAGGCAGAGAGAGGGTGGGGGGGAGGTGGGGCGACGAAGGAAGAGAAAAAAGGAGGAGGAAGCACACACCACGTACAAAGGTAACACACGCTCAGAGCGAACAAGAACCTGCAATATTACGAAATATCCTACTACGCCACTACTGGAGCCCGCCGTGGAGGTACATGTGCCGGAGTTCCTTCTTGTTGACCTTGCCCATCGCGTTCCTCGGAATCTTCCGCACCAGCTGGAACACCTTCGGAGCCTTGTATTCGGCCATGTTCCGTCGCGCCCACCGCGCCAGCTCGGAGGTATCCGCGCCCTCCTCCTCCTCCTCCTTCAGCGACGTCACCGCGACGCCAATCTCGCCGTACGCGTCGTCGGGGACGCCAAACACCGCCACCTCGGCGATCGCCGGGTGCTCCAGCAGCTTAGCCTCCGTCTCCAGCGCGCTCACCTTGAACCCCCCGGTCTTGATGATGTCCACCGACGTTCGCCCCAGTATTCGCCAGTACCCGCCCCTCTCCCTCACCGCCGTGTCCCCGGTGCGAAAGAACCCATCCGGGGTGAACGACGACGCGGTGACGTCCGGCTTGTTCCAGTACCCGACGAACACGCTCGGTCCCCTGACCAGCAGCTCGCCCGGGCCCTCCTCGACGTCCTCGAAACCCGCCTCGCCCGCCCCCGCCCCACCGACCGCCGCCGTCGCATCCGAACCGACTCGCTCATCGTGACCGACTCGCTCCGTCCTCACCTCCACCCCGGGAAGGGGCGCGCCCACGGTCCCCGCGCGCCTCTCCCCGCGCAGAGGGTTACTCAGCGCCATGCCAATCTCCGTCATGCCGTACCGCTCCAGGGGGACGACGTCGGCGCCCGTCTCCGTCATCCACGAGCGCGCCACGGGCGTCGGCAACGACGCGGACCCGCTCACCGTCAGCCGCAGCGACCTCGCCGCGGCGGCTGACGCGGTCGCGTCCGCGTCGTTCCGCCTCCTCTTGAGCCCCTCCAGCGCCCGCAGCATCATCACGTACATCGTCGGGACGCCCATGAACACGGTCACCGGCGCCCGGTTCGCGTCGCGGAGCCTCGCCCACGCGGCGCGGGGCGCGAAGGTTACGTCGCCGGCGAACTCGACCGTCGCCCCCGTCGCCGCCGCGCACGCCCAACCGTTGACGAGCCCGTGTATGTGGTGCAGGGGCAGCGCGTGATACATGCGATCGGACGGGGACCAATCCCACGCGTTCATCAGCGCGGTGCACTGCGCGGCGAGCGAGCCGTGCGTGTGAAGCGCACCCTTGGGTGAACCGGTGGTGCCGCTGGTGTAGATGATGAGCGCGCCGTCGCTCGGCGCGTTGACGCGCCCCTCATCGAACGCGACGGCTCCGGGAATGCCTCTCGAACGCGAAAGCTCCCCCCTCGCCGCGCCGTCGCATTCGCCCACTCTGGCGACGCTGACCATCCGTTGCACGCCGACGCTCGTCAGAAAATCGAACGTCTCCTCCATCGACGAAGCGACGGGGTCGTCGTCGCCCTGTTCCGGGATGTGCACAAACACGGACGCGCCCGAGTCTTGCAGCACGTGCGTCGTCTCCGCCTTGGTGTGTTTCCGCGCGATGGGCACGGCGATCGCGCCGCACATCCACGTCGCTTTCATCGCCACGTCGAACTCTGGGCCGGGAATCGCGGATATGGCGACCCTCGCGCCCCTCAGCGCGTCCGCGGGCGGGGTTTCGTGCGCAATCACCTCGTCCCCTGCCGCGCTCTCGCGTCCGTCGTCGCGCATCGTCGCGAAGGTGGCGCGCATGGAGTCCGCGAGCGCGTCGGCGTGCGCCAGAAGCGTCCCGTACGTGACTTCGACACCCCGCGGGGACACCACCGCGACGTCGGCCGGCCGCTCGGTCGCCACGTCGGCGAGCCTTTCGCCGAGGGAGTCGAACGAGTACCGAGCCGGGGAGTCGGCACCGAGGGATCCGCCGGACGAGACCCACCGCGCGAGGTTGGGACGTGCTCGAACCGTCGTCGACGCCCCGGACGACGCGAGGCGGCGAGCCGTAGCCGCGAGCATCGCCGGTAACATCTCGTCCGGTGTGTGAGTGGGAGTGGAGCCCCCACCGGCTCCTCCCGCGTCCTCCGCCCACCTTTTTGAGACGACCCGACTGTGAACAAGACCTCACGTGGAGTATCGCAACAACTGTGAAAACGACCGAGGCGGTTTTCGGGATTCTCTTTTCGCCCTTGGTTCCCGAACCCTCGTTTGTCACGTGCCGGTGTATCACTGCTCCACCAATCGGAAGACGCGGATTTGAAAAAATCGATCGACCGAATTCATCGATCAACCGACTAAATATCTCACCAACCGCCATAGGCGCCGACCCACCCGCGCGCCGTTTGGGTGACTAAAAGATCTCTGACTGACGCGGAAACGGGACTCCTCAGCCTCAAAAAGGCGCCGTGATGTTCGATGGTCATCCACTTAGTCCGTAGACCGTTCACGGTACAGCGCGTCGAGCATCAAAAAAGATGTCTCTTCCCCTCAGCTTCTACAAGAGCACCATGGCCGGGTCTTTCGCCGCGGGCGGCGTCGAGACCCCCATGTCTCGCGCCGTGCCCGCGACCTTCACCCAGCAGGTCACCGCCAACTTCATGGCTCCCGCTAAGAAGGAGTTCTCCATGGTTGCGTTCCTGAAGGATCTCGCGGTGGTGAGTATTGCGCCCGCGCCGACCTAGAACGACCCGGTCTCGATGGACGTATCGCGTGATGAATACCCTCATCAATCATCGCGCGTGTTGCCGGTTCCGGGAACGCCGTCACGGGGGGCAAAACGCGCGCATCACGCAAGGGCTTTCGCGCGGATTTTTTCCCATCCGCCCACGGACAGCTGGTCTGCAACGTGCGATATTTTGTCGCCGCCGACGCGCCGAGGGAAACTTGCGCCGATCGGCACGACCGACCGCGCTGAACCCCGACCTTTCGCCCTCACCAATCGACTGACCGATCTATCGTCACCCCCGATGAACGAAACAGGGTGGCGTCTCCGGCTCCATCGCCAAGACCGCGACCGCCCCCATCGAGCGCGTCAAGCTCCTCATCCAGACCCAGGATGCCAACCCCAAGATCATGTCCGGCGAGGTTCCCCGCTACACCGGCATCATCAACTGCTTCACCCGCGTCTCCGCGGAGCAGGGCTTCGGCTCCTTCTGGCGCGGTAACATGGCCAACATCGTCCGCTACTTCCCCACCCAGGCGTTCAACTTCGCCTTCAAGGACTCCATCAAGGAGCTGTTCCCCTCCTACAGCCCCAAGACGGACTTCTGGCCGTTCTTCGCGGTGAACATGGCCTCCGGCGGCCTCGCGGGCGCGGGCTCCCTGCTCATCGTCTACCCTCTCGATTTCGCGCGTACCCGCCTCGCCGCGGACGTCGGCTCCGGCAAGAGCCGCGAGTTCAGCGGCCTCCTCGACTGCCTCACCAAGGTTGCCAAGCGCTCGGGCCCCATGTCGCTCTACCAGGGCTTCGGCGTCTCCGTGCAGGGCATCATCGTGTACCGCGGCTCCTACTTCGGCCTCTACGATACCGGCAAGGGTGCGCTCCTCACCAAGGACTCCTCCATCGTCGCCAAGTTCGTCGTCGCGCAGGTTGCCACCAACGCCGCGGGCGTCCTCTCCTACCCCTTCGACACGGTTCGCCGTCGCCTCATGATGACCTCCGGAGGCAAGAAGCTCTACAACGGCACCCTCGACGCTTTCGTCAAGATCTACTCGCAGGAGGGCGCGGGCGCCTTCTTCAAGGGCGCCTTCTCCAACGTCCTCCGTGGCGTCGGCGGCGCGCTCGTGCTCATCATGTACGACGAGATCAAGGCGCTCATCGCGTAATCTGGTTGGGCGGTCGGAAACCGAATGGGAGCGCGCGGGCGCCAGCGTCGGTCTCCTTAGGATGTATTTGATTGATGACGCGGGACGTGGAGCGCATCGGAGGCGCCCCCGCGGCAAAAAATGTTTATGTGCAATGTATCACCGGCGTCGAACAGGTGCTCGAGCTCGTCGGGACGGATGGATTACCCTTTGCGGTTAAAAAGCGAGGGCTGTCCACGCTCGACGCTCGGCACTCGGTCGACTCGCCGCACGAACCGTAGGATTCTTCAGCCGGCGCGCGGGGCGGGCGGGGGCGGTGCACGAACCGACCCACCGCCCCGCGCAGCCGGCAGGCAACATGTAGTATCTCAATATCACACAATTTTGTTTCAAGCGCCGGCGCGCCGTCTGAGCCTCGAGCCTGCAAAGTCCATCGAAAAATAACTTTAACCTTATGCGGCCGCCTGGCGTGCAGCAGAGAGGCGTCACTTTCGAAGAGCCCAATTCAATAAGAGGGCACGCCGCGGTGGAAGCGACGGAGGAGCGGTCATGGCAGAAGAAGGCGCGAGATCGCGCGACAACGGCGGCGAACCGGGCATGGAGGGCGCGCACACGGGCCCATCCGGGCGCGACCCGATGGGGGCACCGGACCCGGGCGAGTACGCGAGTGGGGCGGAGGTGGAATACGACGACGACATCGACCGCGACGACGTGGACGAGGCGGACTTCGACGACGAGTACGACGAGGTGGAGCCCGACGACGACAAAGTGGACGAGGACGGGGGCGGGGGGAGCGTGCTGGGGCTCCTGTCGTACCTCTGGATGTTCATCGCGCTCGCGCTCTTCGCCTACCTCATCACGACGGTTCAAAATCAGGCGGGCATCATCAAAGTGCTGAAGCGCAGGGTCGCTACGATGGAGTCCCGGCTGGGGCTTCAGCCTCTGTCCATGGACTTGTGAGACTCGCCGCTTTCGCGCGCGCATCGTGTCGTATTAGTCGTCTAGCTAGCATCGTCGTCGACGTATCGTGACGTAAAAGTCGGGTGAATCCTTGAGTACCCGGATCCCCCTCATTTCGTCCTCGCGCGCTTGGTACCCGCCCCCGCCAGCTGTGCGCTGTCCTTCACGAAGTGCCTCACCATCCACCCGAACGTCTCCTCGCGGTCGGGCCTCGTGTTGCTCAGGAACCGCACCGCGCTGCTCCCCGATCCGAAGTGAACCTTCCACTCCCAGCCCTCGTCCCTCGCGGGCGTCACGCCAGCCGCCAACCCGGGCTGGTACCTGCTCACCCGATCGATCTGCTCGCACGCGTAACCGGATTGGACGGCGTTCCTGCGCTTGAGCCTCACCCGGACGAACGCGCCCTTCGCAGCCGCCGTGGCGTCGGCGTCGGTATCCAGGTCTCGAAGCGTGGACTCGAGCTGGGAGCGGGTCACGAACTCGTTCTCGATCTGCGTTCGCATCGCGTCGAAGCTCGGGCCAATCGCGGGCTCCTCCGGTTCGGGCGTTTCCCGGCGGTCATCTCCGAGCTCGCCCCTCTCGCCCCCCGCCTCGTCGACGAACCCGAAGCGGTCGGCGGAGGCGGAGCGAGGGCGCTTCTTGGCGTCGCCAGGCGCCGCGGCCGTCTCGACCCCCTTCTTCTTGCCGACAAACGGACCCTCCTTGTTGCACCACATCTTGCGGTGGAGCTTGATGCCTTTCGCGTTGTAGGGTCCCTTCCCGCACGCGTCGCACGTGAACTGCTTGGCGTTGGGGTCGGCAACCCGCGCGAGGGGCTCGGGTTCGACCCTGGGCTCCTCGTCTCGCGGCGCGTCGGGGCCGGGCGCCCTCGGCAGGTCCGGCGTCCTCTCCACCCCGCGACGCTCGCTCGGCGGCGGCGGCGGCGGCGGCGGCGGCTCGTCGACCCTCCCCTTCTCGCCCTCGCGGTCCTCGTCCGCCTTTTCCCAGTCCCACGTCTCGCGGGCCAAATCCACGGCCTCGACGTCGCCGTCGTCGTACCGAACGACGTGCAACTTCCTCGACTCGTCCCAGCGGTCGACCACCCCCGCGAAGTATCGCCCCTCGCCGGGCCACCAGACGCGGAGCCTTTTGCCAACGGCGTCGCGAGGGTTCCGCCCATCCTTCGCCTCCGTCGCCGTCGTCGGGAGCACGTCGGTGAAGTCGAGCGCGTCGTCGCCGTCGCCGAGCGCGAGGACGACGGCGCCCTCGTGGATCTCGCCATCCTCGGGATCGGAGCCGTGCGCCTTCCGGGCGGCGCCTCTCGTTCGAAGAGGCGGCGCCTCCCGTCGACCGCGGGCGCCCCCCCTGCCTCCTTGTTGCAACGCTTCGGCCGATTCGACGAGATCCGCGACGAGCGCGCACACGGCTCTCGCGCCCGCGACGGCGACGTGCTCCGAGTTGGACCAAACGACGACCTCATTCGCGGCCGCCCCGCCGGCCTCCTTGTTGAACCGCATCTTGGCGCCGGTCTCCGCCTGCAGCTTCTTGATCGTCGCGCCCGACTTGCCGATGACGCCGCCCATGTGCCCGCGGGTGTCGACGTGGCACTCCCACCACCTCGGGCCCCACTTCTCCCACCGACCGAGGCCATCGACGTGGACCGGACCCGCCTGCTGCAAACCCATAGTACCACCGCCGTTTCTGTTGTTGTTGTTGTTGTTGTTGTTGTCATACATGTTGTTGTTGCTCAGCGGCGGCGCGGGTTCGGGGTCGGTTCTTACGTCGTTCCTGGGATCCGGCGTCCACCCCGGCGCCGCGACGCACGGTATCCACCGCGGCCTGTCCATGTTCCTCGGCCAGTCGTGCAGGTGCGACGCCGACAGCGCGCAGTCGCGGAAGGTGATCGGCGCGCCCCGGTCCGCTTTCCTGGTGAGCGTGTCGATGACCAGCCTCGCGTCGCCCTCGGTGGCAAACTGCGCAAACGCGGTGACGTCCCCTCGCCTCCCTCGAATCAGCTGCAGCCGCTCGATGGCCCGCTGGTTGACCCTCAGGTGGTTCGTGAAGAGTCGCTCGACGTTGTTCGGGAACGTCTCCCGCGGGTACCCGTACAGGACCACCCTCCGCCAACGCAGCGTCGGGTCGACGTCGACGCGGCCGGGAACCCCCGCCGCGCCCGGGCCTCCCGCCGCGCCCCGCGACCGACGCTGCTCGCCCCTGGTCCTCGGCGGCGACTGATAGGGGGCGGGCCCGCCTCGTCGTTCGTTAGACGCCCGTCTCGCCCCCCTCCCTTCGGCGCCCTCCGCGGCGACTCGACCTCCACCTCGCCGTCCCGGAGATCGCGTCCTGCTCCGCGACCTGGACGCGTCGCGGCGCCCCGTTCGCGCGGCTCGCCCGCCGCGCGTCGGCCCGCCGTGCATCGCGGCGTCCGTCTCGTACGCCGCGTACCGGCCCGGGGGTTTGCGCTCGCGTGTTCCTCCTCCCTCGGACGTCCTCCTCGGGGGCACAGCTGGCGGGTCCGTCGACGACGCCGTGGGCCCGGATCCTCGACGGACGCGCCCCCCGCCCTCGTGCGCCGAGGCGTCGCCGTCGGAGAGCGCGGGCGCGGACGCGGCGGCGGTACCCGCGCGGGCGCTGGTACCCGCGGGGGCGGCGCGCGTGTCGTCGCTCTCGTCCTCGGACGGGCGAGGGGATCGGTCGTCGTCGTCGTTGACGACGACGGCGACGTTCGTTCGGGGCGCCGTCGCGGTGGGATCGCCCCTCGTCGCCGCGCCGCGGACGGATCCCTCGCCGCGCGCGCGACGCCTCCCCGCCTGCTGCTCCTTCTTGCGCCTCTCGAGCTCCGCCACCTTCGGGGACTTCATGATGTCCGCGACGACGCCTGATACGCGCGGGACGGACGGGCGAGTCAGCGACGGGGCGAGCGGGGGGTTCGGCGGGGCGAGGCGAGACTGCGGTCACGTCTCGCGCGCGTTTTCGCAAACCTCGGGTGGGTCGAAGGGATCGGTTCGTGGGGGACGCGCGCGCGCACCTGAGAGGCCCCTCGCCTTAGGCCTCATGCCGGAAGGGTCGGTAGGGTTCCTGTCGATCGGGTGGGACGCGCGCGATCGGCTCCGTGCGGTCTGGAGTCGACGCGGCGCGCGTGATTGTGGAAGGGGCGCGACTCGCCCAGCTCTCACCTTCGTCCGCCCAGCAACGCTCGGCGTCTCCTCGTCTCCCGAAACCTGAAGATCTCGCCGCGCATCGGGAAACCGCATGAGGACTCAACTCTTACTGTTTGACGCGTGACGTGATTATGTTTATGCTTAAAGATAACGCCGACTCACAAGCCAGCAGTCATCCCTGAAATACTGAAATGTGAAGTTGCACTTGTCGAGACGATCGTTCCGTTCGAACGAAAGGAAAGCTAACATCGGTCCGAGGGGAACCCTCCATTGGTCGAGACCGCGAGCGACCATGCGGTGGAGGTTCGCGGCCCTGCCGCTGCTGTTGCTGCTGACACTGCTCCTCGCGGTCGCGCATCTGACCACCGCGCAGTCGGACCCCTCGGTCCACGACGAACTCGACGACGCCGACGACCTCGAGCGGCTGCAGGACTTGCTGGACGAGGCTGAGCGGTTGGGGATCGAGCTCAACGCGGACGACGCCGTCGACGAGTTGGCGGGTCTGGCGCGGGACGACGTGCCCACGGAGGACGTGGATGATACCCCGCCGAAAAAGGCGACGAAACCCGTCGTCCGACAGCCGGAACCCGCGCCCGCGAAGAAGGTCGAGCCCGTGAAGACGAAGGCGGCCGAGGCGAAAAACGCGGATCCCTCCGCCCAGCCCGCGCCCCCCAAAACGCCGCCGAAGGAGGACCCCGACGCCGCCGCGCGACGGACGGCGAAGAGGCTCGAGGAGCTGGAACAAAAACGAGCGGACGACGTCCGGCGCGCGGAGGAGGAGACCGCCCGACGAAGGGCGCAGAGGCTGGCGGATGCGAAAGCGAAAGCGCAGGCGGATGCGAAAGTCGCCGATCCAGACCCGACGGAGGACGACGTCGCGCCCGCGCCCGCCCCGCGCGCCCGCATGCTTCTCGACGAGTCCGGCGAGGGGTACGCCGCCGACGCGGGCGCGAGGGCGCAGCTCGAGAGGGACGCGGCGCGGCGTTCGCTGCTCACGCTCTCCGTCTCTGGCGATAACACGCGGTGGGTGGGCTTCGAGGATATGCCCCAGCGCCTTCGCGAGCAGAGGAGCGGGCCGGAGGTTCGCATCGCGCGGGACCACGGCAACACGCAGGTGACCAGACCGGGCGGGTACTGGCAGGCGGCCAGGTTCAATAAGGTTGAGCGGCCGTCGCGGTCTCGGCTGCCCGCCAATTTCGGCCGGGGCAGCGGCGAGGGTACCCTCTCCGGTCCCCGCGCCGGGATCAATCAGCACGATCGCATCGGGATCAACAAGGCGTCGGGCTGGCCCGGTCGATTGCACGACTCGCAGCGGGGCACCGACGCCGACCCTGCGATGGACACGAGGGACAACGTCGGCACGCACGTCCAGCCCTTCGTCAAGGGCGTCACGTCTTACTCGCCCAACAGAAGGTACCAGAACTACCAGTACAGGAACCAGTTCCAGGCGTCCTACTTGACGTGCGGCACCGGCACGAGCCTCAAGACGACGTCGTACCCCTCGAACGGCGCGTCCCTGTGCGACAGCGGAAACGGCGGGAGGTTTGTGAACGTGGTTGGGACGCACTCGCTCAAGGCTGGCGATTACGTCACCTTCAGCGGCGTCCTCGGGGCGGACAGCGCGGATCTCAACAACAAGGCGTTCAAGGTTGCCGTCGTGGGAGCCAACATGAACAACTTCTCGGTCATCTCCGGCATCGCCGCCACGTCCAAGAAGTGGGACGTGAGCAGCGCGTATATCACCAAGCTCAAGACGACGACGGCGGCTAACCCGCACCCGCTCGTCTCCGAGAGCGACTGGTCATACGAGGAGGGCGATAAGATCTACTTCTTCGTCACCTTCAACGAGGCCGTGCAGGTCACGGGGACCCCGCGGCTGAAGTTGAACACCGGGAACCACTTCGAGGCTGGCGCGGCTGACGCGTACGCCGCGTTTATCGGCGGCGGCTTTGGCGAGAAGAAGACGTTTTGGAAAAACAACGAGCGAAGCCCGCTCAAGAACCCCATGGAGCCCAACTCGTGGTACGAGGACGTGTACCACATCAACGACGGGGGCTGCACCATGCGCGGGTTCCAGGGCGACACCGATGAGGTCACCGCCGCCGCGGTTCCCGACTGCGCCACGTACAGCGGCGTGACCAAGACGGCAAACGCGAAGGTCCGGACCCGCCGGGTGCACTCGTTCGAGATGGGCGACCTCGTCATCATCCAGGGGGTCACCGGCAAGGACGCGCACTTGCTCAACAAGCAGCACACGATCGGATCCGTGGCGTCCACGGGCGCGAGCGGGAACGACCTGTTCACGTTCATTCCTCCGTTGGATCTGAGCGACGGTACCCTCGAGTTTGACGCGCGATTCGCCGTCGTCGGCCGCGCGAGCATCGGCGCATCCTGCCGCGCGGCCGGCGTCGGGGACAGGTCGTCGCACGGCGAGAACTTTTGCATGTTCTCCCACGACACCAGGTACTCGCTCCCGGTGTCCGAATCCACGCTGTTGGACCATACGAGATACGCGCAGCAGCTCCCGGGGCAGCCGGGCCGGTTTGGCATCGGCAACACGGGTGGCGGCGCGACCTTTGCCGTCGCCGCCGAGGAAGGCGGAAGCGTCGTGAACACCCGGAAAGAGTTCCAGTACGCCGAGGACCGCACGGAGCAGTACATGGACAACGTTCTCGCCTTCGAATACACCGTCCAGTCCGACAATGCCTACGACCAGTCCGAGACTGGGCTCGGCTCCACGTCGGGCCAGGAGCACCTCTCCATGGACCTGGACTACACCGGCAAGGACGCGCTGGATCTCAACGGCGGGACGGTTAAGCGCGCGTGCGCCAACATCTTCCAGGTCAAGTCCATCGACTGCTCGGGCAACGCGACGATCGAGGTGTACGGCAAGCACAGGCTGCTGCCCGGCGACATCGTGCAGCTCGAGGGGATCGACGCCGCCGACGCCGTGAGCGACGCGACGATCGCCACATCGATTCGCTACGAGATGAACCGTCAGCACGTGGTCCACGCGCTTCCCGTCGACGCGGGGACGTCACTGGATAGGGCTGACTGGGCCAGCATCTGGGACGCGTCGCCCCCGTGGGGGTCGGACGTGAGCAAGTTTCAGATCAAGCTCAACACCGCGAGCACGACGGCTTCCACGAAGCTCTGCGGCGCCAACGGAGACACGGCGCAGTTCAAGGTGACCCGAACCAAGTCCATCGCGCGACGCACGCGCAGCTACCTGGGCGACGGAAGCCTGTGCAAGTTTGTCGACGCGGATCTCAAGCTGCCCACGCCGGGGGACAAGATGAAGGGTTCGAGCGGATTCGTCCAGTCGCTTTCCTTCAACAAGGACATCACCGTCGGCCGCGCGTACATCACCAACGTCACCACGGACGCGCCGCCGGGGATATACGGGTACAACGACGGCTACGGCGTCCGCGCGGGGGCCGCCATCAACTTTGGCACCCCCGACATCGTCGACGTGAAGGTTTCCTTCTCGGAACCCGTGCTCGCGTCGTGCGGCGAAGACGACGACAAGTGGTCCGCGCCCGAGCAGTACCCGGGGCTGCGCATGAGGGTGTGCACGTCCATCAAGCTCGTGCTGGCCACGTTGGACGACGCGCAATCCGGGGACGCAAACGAAGACAGCACGACGGGTACCTTTGGCACGGAGAAGTTTCCGACGTCGTTTCTGTACCAGACGGATTACGATCCCCCGAACGTGCTCAACTTTCGGTACGTGCCGCGGCGCGGGGACAGCACCGCGGCGCTCCAGTACGTCGATCAGACTTCGCTGGAGGTTGGGTGCGCGGAGTTGGACGGTGCGACGTGTTTATCCATGTCGCACGTGAGGAGGATCGCGGATAACAAACCCGCGGGGCTGAAGCTGCCGCCGACGAGCAGGGACACCGGGGCGTGTGCGCCGTCGACTAACCTCGCCGGGGAACAGCTGTGTCCGGGCGCCACCGACGGTTCGCCCACGGCGGACCACAGGTACAGCCTGGCGGGTCAGAAGACCATCGTCGTCAACGCGGTGTTCTAATAGATGTGTATCATATTATCACTCGAGTCTGCCACCTTCGTAGCTGTTAGTAGTCGCGCCGTACCCCAAAGTTTTGCCAGAGACAACAAAAAAAGAATCGTCCCGTCGCCTCGAAACCACGCCTGCTCGACACGCCGAGGGACGCGTCTCGCTGTGTGATTGGCTGGGTGTACGTCAAAAAATTTACCTCGGGCCGCGCGATCAGTCCGAAGGGCGCCGACGGTTGGGTTCGGGGCACGATGACCCTCACCAGGTACGTCGT